>Ga0115000_10000042_pt1 | contig 101576 bp, 87 predicted proteins | sample ArcticOcean_MG_C_6_FD_89690 | JGI IMG/M metagenome (GOLD analysis project Ga0115000, IMG submission 89690) | Marine microbial communities from western Arctic Ocean - ArcticOcean_MG_CB8_128 | ecosystem: Environmental > Aquatic > Marine > Oceanic | place: Arctic Ocean: Canada Basin | collected... | reverse complement strand
GACCAGGGCTGGTATCTCGGCGAGCACGGCTGGTACGACAAGCGCTGGATGTACGAGGAGTCGCTCGTGATGCCGTTCATGGTGCGCTGGCCGGGCGTGATCGAGGCCGGTAGCATCAACAACGACATCGTGTCGAATCTCGACTTCGCCGAGACGTTCCTCGAAATCGCAAGTGCGGACATCCCGGGCGACATGCAGGGGCGAAGCCTCGTGCCGCTGCTCAAGGGTTCGACGCCGGCCGACTGGCGCAAGGCGTTTTACTACCACTACTACGAGTTCCCCGGCGCGCACAGCGTGGCTCGCCATTACGGCGTGACCGATGGCAACTACAAGCTGATTAACTTTTACGAAAACAACCAGTGGGAGCTGTTCGACCTCACCGCCGATCCGAACGAGTTGCAAAGCCTCCACGGCCGCGCGGAATACGCCGGGGTTCAAACGCGACTCGAGAACGAGTTGCAGCGACTCCGTGGTCAGTACAGATTGCCCGCCGAGGATCCGCCATCAACGCGGCCTCGGCAACGGCGGAGGAAGTAGATTTTGTAACAACCCGTCGACCCAAACAACAGAAGCCGGCCACTTGGCCGGCTTTTGTTACTTTTGGGGTAGCACTTGGCCAAGCGTTCCGTCGCCTAATACAGCAGCAATGGTGAAAGGAAGTAGAGCCGTCCGGACTTGAGCTTGGGGAGGTCCACGCCGAGGTCGATTTTTATCTCCTTGGCCTCGCTCTTGCCGAAAAACTGAAACAGGTTGGCCAGATTCAACGGTTGGCGGTACTGGATCAGGTCTGCATCGGGAATGCCGGCCAGCGACAGTGCCTGGTCGGTGGCGGTGTCGAGGTCGCCCAGTTCATCCACGAACCCCTGGCCAAGCGCCTGTGTGCCAGAGAGGATTCGGCCATCGGCGTAGTCCTCCCAGTTGTCGGCGAGTGCTTTGCCATCATCCGGTTTGTTCCGTCGATAAAGGTTGCGTCCCTCGCGCACGATTTTTTTAAAGCGGCCAAATGTCTCGTCTATCAGATCCTGAACAATCTGGCGTTCCTCTGGCGTGATGTCTTCTTCGAGCTTGTCGTAGCTGAGCATGTCCTTGTACTTGCCGCTTTTGAACACCATAGGCCGAACGCCGACCTTATCCATCAGGTTGCGAAGGTTGTAGCTCTGCATGATCACGCCGATACTGCCGGTGATAGTCAACTCGTGCGCGACGATCCAGTTGCAAGGTGCGGCAACGTAGTAGCCGCCCGAGGCCGCCAATGCCCCCATCATAGCGACCACAGGCTTCTCGCACTCATCCTGGAAATCGCGAATGATTTCGTAAATGTGATCCGATGCCAGTACCTCGCCGCCGGGCGAGTTGATGCGAAATAGCACTGCCTTAACATTGTCATCATCCCGCGCCCATTTGAACTGCCGCCGGATCGACTCGACCATGTTGTTCCCGCTGGCATCGACGCTAAAGCTGGCGATCAGGCCTGCGAGATCGATTACAGCAATCTTGTTTTTGCTGTCGTTGTCTCGAAGGGTGGCTTCCTCGACATAGCCGGTTTCGCTGGAGCCAAGCGACATGCCGGCAGAGCCGATGGCTAGCACGACGACCAGAAAACCGCCCAGCAGTAGGCTGCCCACCAGAAACAGGGAGAACCACATCCAGCCCCGGCTTTTTCTTGCCGGTGCCGGACTTGATCCGGGTGAAATTACTGGGGGTGCATTATTCATCATATCGCGGGGTAGCCTACCTTTGTGCAGGCGCGCGGGCAAGCAGCCGGTTTGCGATTAGTCAAGCGCTTGGGTAGCATCTGGGCGTGGAGCGCAAAACATGGCTGCCGCTGGTGTTGATACTCGTCTTTGCGACGAGCCGCTGGCCTGGCATGCTGCCGCAAAACTTCAGCGCAGCGCACGCGCTGCTTTTTTGCGCGGCATTTTGGCTGCCCGGCTGGATGGGCTGGGTGCTGCCGCTGGCCACCATCATCGTCACCGACATCCTGCTAAATATTTTCCACTACAACATGCCGGTGATGGTGCCTGAGTTGGTTGTGAATTGGATGATCCTCGGGCTGTTCGTCGTCCTGGCCAAGTGGCTGGCCAGGCATCGGAGTTACGGCCGGGTTTTCCTCGGCACACTAATTGGCGCGCTGTTGTTTTACCTTGTTAGTAACACCGTTTCGTGGCTGGTCAACCCAGCTTACGCCAAGACGATTGCCGGCTGGATTCAGGCGTTGACGGTTGGGTTGCCCGGTTTTCCGCCAACATGGGTGTTTGGCCTCAAGTCACTGCTCGGTACCGGGCTGTTCACCGGGATTTTTGCCGGAGCGATGAAGTGGAGTGAGGCACTTGACGCAGAGCCAGAGCCCGAAACCGAAGACGACGAGGAGCCCGAAACCCCACCTGAACCCAGCCCTGAGGCCGCATGACGACCGTCGGTATTCTCTCGGACAATCACGGCGATTGGCCGCCGCACATCGCCGAGTCGTTGGCCGGCGTCGATGCCATCATCCACGCCGGCGACATCGGCCCATACAAGCTCGTGCTCGATATGGAAGCCATCGCGCCCACGACCGCCGTGCTCGGCAACACCGACGGCGATATGCCGATCAACGAATCAGCCGTGGTGATGCTCGATGGCAAAAAGTTTTTTGTTCAGCACATCGTCGATCCGCACCGGCTTCAGGCGTCGTTGCGCGAGCGGCTCAAGCGCATCGAGCCGGACGTTGTTGTTTTCGGCCATACGCACGAGCCGTATTGCGAAACGATCGGTGGTATCCTGTTTCTCAACCCCGGCTCCGTCACCCGCCCGCGCGGAGGCCACCGGTCCAGCCTGATCCGCATGACCCTCGACAACGGCAAAATCACGCCAAAATTCATCGAGTTCTGAGTCGGGCGCCGAGTTGGCGTTCGAGGTCCGGGAGATCGTACCAGGCGAGGGCGCCGGGTACCACGTGGTCAACCATCTCGCGGCGGAGTGGTTGGGCTACGACGTCGCCCAACCAGTTATTCAGCGCCGGGTTGCGTAGCTCGACCTTGCTGATCCGCGCATCCAACGCCGTGGCGTGCAGTGCCACTGGCCCGGCGGAACCGACGCCGATCACGCGAATACTGCGAACATGTTCGTTACCGACTTCGTTTAGGTAGTCGACGACCGCCAACAAATCTCCGACACGTTGGCCAAGCAGCGGTTGCCCAATGTGCGTGGCTACGTTGCCGACCCGGTGCGAGTGGCTGTGGTATTTGGCGTTGCTACCCTGGTCACGCGTCTCGCCGAGACCGCGCAGATCCACGGCAAACACCGCTGTCGACTCATTCACCAATTTTTGGATTGGGCCGTTGGTGTGGGCGGCGTTCCGCATGCCGCGGCCGTCGGCATAAACGACGACATCCAGCGCCTGGCCGCTGTGGCCGTGCGGCCGAAAGAGCAGGGCGGGTACCGGCATGTCGCCGGTGCGCTGAAGCGTGAATTTGTCGATACGCGCCCAGTTGGTTTGGGCTTGGCCGCCACGCTTCACTCTGGGCTGCGGGAGGTTCTCGGGAAGGCCTATTAATTTGCGCACCTTCGCCAACGCCTTGGCAGGGTTGCCAGCCCAGAAACGTCGCCGCCTGGTTTCCAACCGGCTGGCCAGGCGTAGGCTGATATCGGCGACGTTGGCTTCGTCAGGGAAATCGTTGCAGACCTGCCCCGTGCGGGTTACCTGCAGTTCAGCGTCGGTGAACAGTCGGATGTTCTTCGGCTCGGTGACTGGGCTTGAATCGTTGTAAAGCCATTGGCGCATCCAGCGAGCGGCTTCCTGCCGGTGCCCGACATGCATGCCATGCGTCGTGTCGGATTCGAAGAACGCGAACCTGTCCGCTTGGCCAAGGGCGCCAAAGACTGCCTTCGCGTCACGCACGGTCTGGCGGGTGGAATCGATTTCAAAAAAGTCCTGGGTCGCAGCGAGGATGGCCGTGGGTCGAGGGAACCGCATCAAGGAGTAATCGATGTGGTCGATTCCATTAAGCCCCTCGCCTGCCAGGTGCTGGCAACCGTCCGCCGGACCGCTTTTGCCGTGGAATTTATCGGTGCGCTGCATGGTGTAGCAGGAAGGCGCCGCGGGCCCGATCCGGTCGTCGAGCGCCATCAGGAAGGTTGTCTGGGTGCCTCCCCCACTGGTACCGGTCATGCCGACCGGCTTGGAGCGATCCACTTCCGGTCGTGAGAGGAGATAGTCGATCGAACGAATGCCGTCCCACGCGGAATACCAAACCACGCTGCGCCCGGTGAGCCTTGCCCCGTGGTTTAGCAGCGTATGGGTGGTGGTGCCATAGCGCGCCGCCTTGGGCAGTTGTGTCCGTTCGCCCTGCGAGATCGGATCGTAGCTCAGCACCACAAACCCATTTTGTGCAAGCAACGCACAGGCGGTTTGATACGGCAGATACGCCTTGCCGTTGGCTGAATGACCGCACGCGAACAATACCCCGGGCCAAGGTCCGTCGCCATTTGCCGGCAGATAGAGCAGGGCGGTGACATGATGATTCGGTAGACTTTCGAACAAAACCTTCTCAACGCGATAACTGCTGCCGTCCAGTTTGCCGGTGACCTTGGCATTAAGCGGCGATTTCTTGGGGAAGGAGCCGAAAATATTGCGGTAATCATCACGAAGCTTGGTCAAGTGCTGCTTCAATGCGGTCGGCGACTTGAGAGCCTTGGCGAGGCGCTCGACACGTTGTTGATCCAATCGGTCACATTGAGAGATAAGATGGCTCCAGAGCAACTGCCGCTGATCCCCCTCCAATACCTGAAGGTCATCCAGTGAATTCACCTTTTGGCCAAGAACTTGAGTAAAAGTAACAACCAAGCCAATCAGCAGACAAAAGAACCTGAAATTGCAGGAAGGCATGCGCTGAACTTATGCCACCCTTGACCCTAGGCCAAGCAGTCAACAGGGCCAATGCCGTTTGGCGTTCAATTCTGTGATGATTCTTTTTAAGATTCGACTAACCAGTGTAATGAAGCTCATTCTAAAGATTCACCAATTAGACAACTTGGCCAAATCATTTCGTTGGCTTGGCTTGGTCGCCCTTAACCAACCCGATGCTGCCAAGAAGCCAAACATCCTCTGGATCGTTGGCCAGAATTTCTCCCTAGACTTCGCCTGCTACGGACAGGAGAACGTAAGCACACCCAACCTCGACCGTTTGGCCAGGTAGGGCACATAATACACGAAAGAGTATTCCATCCACCTCGCCGGTGTGCGCGCCTAGCCGGTCGGCGTTTATGACCGGCTGGTACGCCACCACCACCGACATGCATCACATGCGCAGCCATCGCACCGATGGCTTCCGGTTGCTGGCCGGCGTGCGGCCTATCACGCACCTGCTGCGGGACGCCAGCTATCACACGGCGAACATCACGCATATCGGCGAGCGCGTGGTGGGCACGGGCAAACTGGATTTGAATTTTGCTAAGGAAGGCCCCGTGTACGCCGGCAGGGACTGGGACGATTTGAAAAAGAAACAGCCGTTTTTCGCGCAGAACAAAATGCCCGAGGTCGAGTACGGTATTTATGACCGTAAGTCCGCCGAGAAACCGCGCGTCAAATGGGTTGGCGAGGAATGGCATCCCAAGGTGGCTACGCCAAAGAACGTCACGCCACCGCCGTATTATCTCGACCACAAAATCACCCGCGAGGAATGGGCGCGCTACCTCAACTCTATCACTGGCACCGACGTGCGCATCGGCTGGATTCTCGACCAGTTGAAGAAGGACGGCCTCAGCGAAAATACCATCGTCGTTTTCTTCGCCGACAACGGCCGGCTCTATGCCCGCGGCATACACTGGTGCTGGGACAGCGGCCTGCATGTGCCGATGATCATTCGCTGGCCCAAGCGCGTTACCGCTCCCGCACAGGTCGCCCCCGGTCGCGTGGATGAACAGGTGCTAAGCCTGCTGGATCTCTCGGCCACCACGCTCTGGATGGCCGGCATCCCCAAGCCGTTCGGCATGCAGAGCCGCGTGTTCCTTGGGGCCGACGCCGAGCCGGCGCGCACCTATGCCTTCGCCACGCGGGATCGCATCGACGAGACGGAGGTGCGCCAGCGCTCCGTGCACGACGCGCACTTTCATTACATTCGCAACTACACCCCCGGTGCCGGCTTCCTCCCATTGGACGGCCGTCGTTGGCGTGCCAGCGGCGTAGCCACTCGTGGTTGCCGCTGCAACCGTTACCAAATACGAGTCACCGTCAGCGGCTGCGCTGAAGCTGGTGGCGGTTGCGCCGTCCTTGCGCAGATAATACGTGGAGAGTCCGTTCACTGGCCAGATGGCCGAGATGGGCTTCTTCCATTTCCATGTGACACCGCTGGTCAGTTTCTCTGGCTCGTACGCTTGAGGTTAAGCCTTCAACCCTTACTTTCACTCTCTGGAACAAAGGAAATCTCCCCGCGAAGAAAGAAGCTGAATCAATACCTTTGTTTTCAGAGCTTGCCGGAATGAGTCAGTTTCCGGCTTAGTCTGGGTCGTTAGAGGATCTCCGCGGGCTTGTTCAAGTTTGCCACATGGTAGCTTGGGTCGTCGGGCAAGACGATGACATCGACCATACTACCGGCCTTTCTCAAGAGATCCTTGCAATTACTGCTTATGTGCTGCAACCGGACGGTCTTTCCGACCGATTGGTAACGAGTTCCAAGTTTGTGAATTGCCTCCAACCCGGAGTGGTCCCAGACCCTAGAGTCCTTCATGTCCACGATGACCGATTGAGGATCGTCGGTAGAGGAGAAGCCAAGGTTGAAGTCGGTAACCGAGCCGAAGAAGAGTGGTCCGTGCAAAAAATAAACTTTGCTTCCGTCTTCCCTAACTTCCGATTCGCGATGAATGTGCTTGGCCGATTCCCAGGCAAACCCGAGAGATGATACAATGACCCCACTTATCACCGCCAAGGCAAGGTTGTGCGTAAATACGGTGATAGCCGAGACCATGATTATCACGAAGGCATCCGTCTTTGGAATCTTTCGGAGGATTCGAATGCTTGACCATTCGAAGGTTCCCAACACCACCACAAACATGACCCCCGTGAGGGCCGCCAAAGGGATTTCCTCGATCAGGTCACTGGCAAAGAGGATGAAGGCGAGCAGGAAGAGCCCAGCTGAGATTCCCGACAAGCGACCCCTTCCTCCCGAGCGAATGTTGATAAGGCTTTGCCCGATCATGGCGCATCCGCCCATGCCGCCAAAGAGGCCGGTTACGATATTTGCGATTCCTTGACCTATGCATTCACGCGTGCTGTTGCCACGAGTTTCCGTTAATTCGTCGATTAGGGTGAGGGTCATTAAGGACTCTATCAATCCGACTGCCGCCAAGATAAAGGCGAACGGTGCGATGAATTTGAGCGTATCCCAATTCAAGGGGATCGAAAAATCCACTAGGCTAGGAATTTCTCCGCCGATCGTGGCCATGTCTTTAACGACAAATGTATTCAGATTGAGCCCGATTACGAGAAGGCTGACGGATAGAATGGCGACGAGCGAAGAGGGGATTTGTGTAGTGAGCTTTGGTAGAAAAAATATTATCCCCATGGTTAAAATGACCAAGCTGATCATGAGAAACAACTCGTTGCCGACCAGCCATGGTGAATCTGGAATTGTCGGACTTTCCGTAAACATAGGCAACTGCGCTTCGAAGATGACGATTGCAAGCCCGTTGACGAATCCGAACATGACTGGTTGTGGTATAAGCCTTACGAATCTTCCGAGTTTGAGACCTCCACATCCGAGTTGAATGACACCCATTAGGATGACGGTTGCAAAGAGGTACTGGACCCCCATGTCAGTTCCGAGCCCCAATGCCTCTCCTCTTTCATTCCCTAAAATGACCAGTGATATCATAACTACAGCAAGGGCACCCGTTGCGCCTGAAATCATTCCAGGTCTGCCTCCGGCAATCGAGGTGATGAGACAAACCATAAAAGCTGCGTAAAGGCCTATGATTGGGGAGACTCCGGCGATTATTGCAAAGGCAACCGCTTCAGGAACCAAGGCCAATGCGACGGTGAGGCCGGATAAAAGGTCGTCCTTGGTATGTATTCTGTTTCCGAATTTACGATAGATTAATTTAAACACGCTTAATATAAGTTAAATGAAAGAAGGAGTTGGGGCCGAATTGGTGTTATTCCAGATTCGAGTATGACAAATCTTAGCAAAGCAACCACTCAACGCCCGTTTGGGAATGCACCCAAAGGATCATACAAATAGAAGTTGCCTCAAGTGAACAATTAGAACTTTGGTAGGTTTGCGTTTGAAAATAATTTTCAATTCGACAACGCAAGAATCGAGATTCAACGTTTATCCTAAATGATCAATTATATTGTTAATCATCAAGGAAGCGCCCAATCAGAGAGACGAATTTCTGCCTGCTCTGTTCTTCTAGCTGTAGCTGAAAACTCTTGTAGCTGTCCTAGACAACCACAAAAAATAGAATAAGGCTAAAGGCTTTTGGATGCAAGAGTTAAAATAGATTTAGAGTTAAACCAGCCTGGAAACTACTCTCAAAAAGCTGACAGGAGAGGTGCTTCTAAATCAATAACCCTTTCAATCGGCGCAACCGTGCTGTTGGTGGAGGGTACGATTTAAGCGGGGTGTGCTACGACGTAGCAACAAGAACAGGCAAAAGGTGACCCTTATTCGACACCTTAAAAGAAGCAAGTAAACAGGCGACAAGGCCGATATTCTGAGCAAAAAACAAGTGCCGGAAAATTTCGAATAGAATGATCACTCCGCCCTCTAGCGCTTTCGAACTGCGCTGGACAGCCGGATGATTCCCACCAACGACCGGGGCCTCATCCCGGAGCCCAGGGTAGTCGTTGATCCTTTTATCGAGGAGATGCACGACTGGTTCGGCACACCGAATTGGGTCAGGGAGTAGGCAGCACTTGGCCAGCCTCGACTTGTCGGCCACTGTTAGTTCCTCCATCATACTGTTCGTCTTCCATACCCGCTGACTGTTGAGGCAGGGGGCCCTGTCGACCGCCTGGCGCACTGCCGGAAATGTTCGCATTGTCAACGTCACCACGATTAGTAACTCCACAAGTTTCCATTGGCCCTTGATTAGCGAGGGTTTATCGTTTTTTTAATCGGAAACGCTTGAAAACCGATCGCAATTGATCAATAAATATGGCATGTCGGATTCTAGCGATCTAACTAAAAAAAATATGAGTTGGTTCCCTGATTGGGTATCATTCTTGTTACTTGTCACTTGGCCCATTCCCCTGGTTATTATTTTAATAATCTGGAGTTGATTATAGCGCTGACTTCTTCCCGAACGACTTCTCCTCGTTTTCTCCTCGGGCAATTCAAAACCAATATTGTTGGTCAAACCAATCCTCAAACCTGTTGCAGCCAGCAGGTGTAATCCATTTGGAAGCAGTTGACCGTTAACTCGCACTGGCTTTTCATCCCCCTATTATGAGTTTGTCATTATTAATGATGGGAAGCGTGGTGGTGGCCTCTTTTTTGGCTATTGTTGCATTCTTAATATTCAAAAGTCTCGGGCAGTTTTTGGTCCTCCGGTACCTGACACCACTTTGGACCGAAAGTAAGCTGTCCCGCCCTCTCATAGCGATAAGATCGTGATCTGCCGGGGGATTCTGGCCGCATCCGTCTTCCCCAGTGCGTTCGTCTACCACCCGCTTTTTTCTGACTACGGTATTTGAGGCAAAACCAGCGGTATCGACTGGCACATTTCTCTAGGGTATCTCCCAACTCCAAAAAGGACAGGTGCCATGTGGTCAGCCGGTCATCTCTCAGCTTGGCATAGATGCCGTAGTTGCTGTAGCGGTAGATAAAACTGCGGGAGTGGGAACAGTCTGCTGCTGCGACTCCCCGCATACCGCCAACAGCATGGCTACGATGACTGTGAGTGGTATTTGTATAAGCCTGACGTGCGTCAAACGCTAGAAGAGCCCCGATAACCATCCAACATCAATCAGGCGTCTCGGCGCAGGCACGGTTTGAATTGGGAAGAATCCTTACTTGTAAAATAAGGCATGGCACAAGATGTAGCATAGGCAACTGTTAGCCTCCTTAAAAGATACCGGACTAGTTGGCCTTATGGGATTCATTGAACGTGACCATGATGTTAGGCAAGTAAAGTTAGAGAGGAACAGATTTTTCTAGGGTCTGGCTGTGTGTTGGGCTTGACCGGAGGGTGTTTTTTTGAGGGACTCCGGCACCCAATCAACTGCCATTGGCAAATCATGACTCACTCAATCCTGGCTCAAGCCTCAGATCCCGTCTCGTACTGGCCGCTGGGCATCCTGGCAATTAGTGTCGGCTTCATTGTATTCACGATCATCAAGCTGAAGTTGCATCCGTTTTTGGCACTGATCTTCGCTGCGGTGCTGACCGGTCTTTTGGCGGGGGATTTGCCGGGGATGACCACGGAAAACGTCGGTCTTTTCAAGAGCCGCGTGACTCTGAACGATACGCCAGGCGACGCCGCCAATGACATGTTGCTGGCGGTCAACTGGTCGCTGCTCGGCTTCGGCAATACGGCTGCGGGGATCGGGTTTGTCGTGGCGCTGGCGGCGATCATTGGCACGTGCATGCTCGGCAGCGGCGCGGCGGATCGCGTGGTGCGATGGCTGCTGGGCATCTTCGGCGAGAAGCGGGCCGGCTTGGTGCTGTTGATGAGCGGGTTTCTGCTGTCGATCCCTGTTTTTTTCGACACCGTTTTTTTTCTGCTAATCCCGCTGGCGCGTGCGCTCAGTTTGCGCACGGGCAAAAGCTACACACTTTACGTGATCGCGATGGCGGGCGCAGGGGCGATCACGCACTCGATGGTGCCGCCGACGCCGGGGCCATTGATGATCGCCGATGGTCTCAATCTGGACTTGGGCATTGCGATGATGGCGGGCTTGGCCTCGAGCCTGTTGCCGGCTTGGCTCGTGCTGTTTTTGGCCAAGCGGTTCGACACCAAGTTCAACATCCCGATGCGGGAGGCGGCCGGGGCATCGACGAGTGAGCTTCGGACGATCGTGGATAAAAAAGATTCCGAGCTCCCTAATCTGTTCCTGTCGGCCTTACCGATCGCACTGCCGTTGGTGTTGATTTCGCTGGTCTCGATTTTAAATCTGGTTGCCAAGGACACCGTGAGTGGCGCGCCTTGGTTTCAGTATCTCGAGTTTTTCGGCTCGCCGAATATCGCGATGCTGCTCGCTGCGCTGCTGGCGATCTACACCCTGGCTGCGCAGATGATTCGTGAGAGTCGGCCAATGGAGGGTGGGCTGATGAGCACCCTGGCCAAGGCACTTGAAGATCCGCTGCAGATTGCAGGGGTCATTATTCTCATCACCGGTGCGGGTGGCGCGTTTGGCGGGATGATTCGCCTGGCTGGAGTCGGCGAGACGATCGAGGCACTGGCCCGGAGCTACAATATTTCTCTCATTCTGCTGGCCTGGGGCGCGACGGCGATCATTCGGATCGCGCAGGGTTCGGCCACGGTGGCGATGATCACCGGGGTGGGCTTGATGGGAGCGATTCTCGGTGACGGCAGCGGGCTGGACTATCATCCATTCTACATTTTCCTCGCTATCGGCTTTGGCTCGATCACGTTGTCGTGGATGAATGACAGCGGCTTCTGGGTGGTACAGCGGCTCAGCGGCTTCACTGAAAAGGAGACGCTCAAGACGTGGAGCGTGCTACTGACGGCGATCTCACTGCTCGGGTTGGTGCAGACACTTGTCTTCTCAAAAATCCTCCCGTTCAAGCCGGAGGCCATGCCGGCCGAGGCGGCGGCGCTCGTCGTGCAGCAGAAATAGGTTGAACCGGCGGGGAATCGCTTTTCTTATCTGTCGCAGGCGCTGGCTGCTTGGCCAAGCGCCATAGGAGTAAAGTGAAGCCGACTGATCTCAGGGGAATCCTACAGTACATACCGAAGTTTCGGGACAGGGTTTTTGTCGTCAGCGTCGATGGCGCGATTGTCAGCGACGAGAATTTCTCGAATCTCCTGCTTGATTTCGCCGTGCTGCGATCGCTGAACATCCGTGTGGCATTGGTTCACGGCGCCGCCAGCCAGATCGCGTCGATGGCGCTGCAGCAGGGCATCGAGCCGTCTGATCTCGACGGCACCGAGCCGGTGGATGCCCCCACGCTGGATCTGGCGCTCACTGCGGCCAACCGGCTGACGCACGAGATTCTCGAGGGATTCGCCGCCAACGGCCTGCGCGGCGTCTCGACCAACGCCGTGACGGCGCACACGCGCGGCATCATCGCCGGCACCGATTACCAGTTCGCCGGCAAGACGGAACGGATCGACCTGGGCCACTTGGAGAGTTTGTTGGCGCAGGGCAGCATCCCGGTCATCCCGCCGCTTGGCTTCGACGGCGAGGGCAACACCTACCGTGTCAACTCCGACGACCTCGCCCGCGAAGTGGCCGTACGGCTGCGGGCGACCAAGCTGATTTATATCACCACCCGCGACGGATTGATCCGCAACGGCGAAGTGATCCGGCAGATTCCCAACGGCGAACTTGACCAGATTCTCGAGCACGAGCCGGGCAGCCTCGAGCAGGAGCAGTTGGCCAAGGCGCGCAACTCTGCCGCCGCATGCCAGTCAGGCATCCCGCGCGTGCACCTCATCAACGGCAGCGTACACGAGGGCCTGCTCGCCGAGGTGTTCTCCAACACCGGCATCGGCACGCTCGTGTACGCCAACGAGTACAGGCAGATTCGTCCGGCGAAAAAGTCTGACCTCGGCAGCATCCTCGCGCTGACGAAGAACGCCATTGAGTCGGCCGAGTTGATGGATCGCAGCTTGACCGACATCGAGGCTAACGTCGCCGAGTATTATTTGTTCGAGATCGACGGCAACCCGGTCGGCTGTTTTTCGCTGACGGTTTTTACGGAGGCCAACGTCGCCGAGCTTGGCTCGGTGTGCGTCAGCGCCGCGCACGAAAACCAGGGGATCGGCCGCAAACTCGTCGAGTACGCCGAGAAACTCGGCCGCGACCACGGCTTGGCCAGGCTGTTCGTGCTCTCGACGCAGACGTTCAAGTGGTTTCAGTCTAAGGCCGGCTTCTGCGAGGGCACGCTCGACGATTTGCCTGAGGCGCGCCGCGTACCGGCGGAGGAGAGCGGCCGTAAATCGAAAGTGCTGCTAAAGCCGCTGGAATGAGTGCCAGCACGCTTCAGCCGGTTCGGGAGGCATGCGAGCGGAACGGCATTGAGCCAACGCCGACGCTGCTTTGGGCCAGCGTGGCTGACCAGCGCATGGTCGAGTTCAGGCAAGTCTTCGGATGGGAGTATGCCGAGGAGCGCCGCCTGGTCATTTCCACGTCGCGATTCGGCGTTGGCCAGGTGGAGGACACGAATAAAACGCCGCTTGGCCTGCACCGCATCGCGGAAAAGTTCGGGGATGTACTGCCCGCCGGCGCGGTGTTCGAGAGCCGCGAAGTCGTCGGGACAGTTGCCGAGAAGCCCAAGGCCGGTATCGCGCACCGCATTCTGTGGCTCGAAGGCTTGGAGCCGGGATTCAACCAGGGCGGCAATGTCGATACGCACGCCCGCTACGTGTACATCCACGGCGTCGGCGATGAGTCAACGCTTGGCCAACCGGCGTCGCGCGGCTGCATCCACCTCGCCGCAACCGATCTGCTCCCATTCCACGACCGTACACCAACCGGCACGCTGTTGTGGATCAGTGAAGTCGCGCTTGGTTAAACCAACTGGTCGACGTTGATGACGTTTTGCGGGTGGCCGTCGAGGAATGCTTTTACATTTACGACGGCGATATCGATCAACCGGCGGCGGGCGGCTTGGGTGGCCCAGCCGATGTGCGGCGTGATGTGGCAGTTTGGTGTGAAGTAGAGTGGGTGATCGGCGGGCGGCGGCTCGGTCTCCATCACGTCCAAACCGGCACCGGCGATCTCGCCGTTGTGCAGCGCCTTGGCCAGAGCGTTCGTATCGACGAGCGGGCCACGCGCGGTGTTGATGAGCCACGCGCTGGGCTTCATCTGTGCCAGGCGTTCGGCGTTGACGAGATGATGGTTTTCGTCGGTTAGCGGGCAGTGGAGGCTGAGCACATCGCTCTCGGCGAACATTTCATCGAGTCCGACCATCTCGATGCCGTCGGGCAGGTTACGGGGCGGGCGGTGGTTGTGCGCGATTACGCGCATGCCAAACGCGTGGGCGATGCCGGCGACTTCGCGTCCGATCCGGCCCACGCCGATGATGCCAAACGTGCGGCCGCTCAACTCGGCCAGCGGTTGTTTCCAAAAACAAAAATCAGGGCAATTCGCCCAGTCGCCGCTGCGGACGTTTTCCGCGTGCGACGCGACGTGCTGCGTGAGGTGCAGCACATGCGCGAAAACCATCTGAGCCACCGCCGGCGTCGAGTAGGCCGGGATGTTCGTGACTGGCACACCTCGCGACCCGGCGGCGACGAGGTCGACGACGTTGTAGCCGGTGGCCAGCACGCCGATGTAACGCAGCTTGGCCAAGCGCCCGATCGACTCGGCGCTCAGGACGGTTTTGTTCGTGAGCACGATCTCGGCGTCGGCAGCGCGTTTGGCTACAAGATCGTCGGGAGTGCGGTCGTGCGTTTGCAGTTGGCCAAGCTCGGCGAACCCGTCCCAGTCGAGGTCGCCGGGGTTGGCGGTGTAAGCGTCTAGGATGACAATTTTCACGCGGACCCAATGAAACGAGAACCAGCGGCTTTCGGCAATTCTATAAAAAAATGCGGTTGCCACCGGCGGGTCGGCTGTGGACGCTGGGCGCGTGCTAGCAGCCAAGCGTTAATGCGGATTGCGATTTTCAACACTGTGCAGCTCGAGACGGCGGGCGGGATGGAGCATTTCAGCATCCAGACCGCGGCGTATCTCGCGTCGCTGACTGGCGTGGAGGCCGACTGCGTGACGATGGACGAGGCGTTCAACCTCCGTTACGGGCGGCTGCACTCGCTCTATTTTTTCCGGCGATTCGACCGCGCGACCATCTTTCGCGAACCGCGAGAGGCGATCGAGCAGCGGCTTGGTCAAGCGCGGTATGTGCAGTGCGCCACGTTCGCCGAGCTGCGCGAGACGCTTGGCCAATACGACCTGGTTTACAGCCGCAACGAGATCACCGAGGCGTTTTTGTTTCGTGCGCGTGTCGGCTACGGCAACGTGCCGTCGGTGGTGTTTGGTTGCCACTGTCCTCATCGTTTCATCGGCGCGAACACGCTGCACAGCCGGCTGCACAACCTGCTCTACGCCTCGCCGTTGTACACGCGCCTGGCCAAGGGTGTGGCGGGGTTCCACACCATCTCGGGCGGCGACACCGGGGCGATCGAGCGGCAGTTTCCGGATCATCCGGTGGTGCAAATCCCGAACCCGTTCGACGCCGTTGGCTACGCCGAACAGGCCGGACAAACCAAGCCACCATTCGCGGTGGACGCCGCAAAATTTAACATACTCTGGGCGGGCCGGTTGACCGGGCAGAAGGGTGTCACGCAGCTACTGGAAGTGATCGAGCGCGTGAACGAATCGCAGGCAGCCAAGGTCGAGTGGCACATTTGCGGCGAAGGCGAGTTGAGCAGCTTGGTTTTGGAAGCAGCGCGGCAGCACAAAAATGTTCACGCGCACGGTCACGTCGATCGCCTGGCCATGCCGGCGGCGTACTCGTACGCGGATCTGTTTGTCAGCACCAGCCAGTGGGGCGAGACGTACGCCTACACGCCGCGCGAGGCCAACAGCCTCGGTGTGCCGGTGGTGGCGTTCGACATCTCCGGCTACAATGAAATCATCAAGGACGGCTGCAACGGCCGCTTAGTCAAGACTGTCGATGAGTTCATCGAGCAGATAAAGTGGTTCGCCGCCGGCAATCGGCTTGACGGCGACATTCGGGAGTACATCCGTGGGCGCACCGACCACGCCGCTGCTTACGAGCAACTGCTCGGGTTTTTCCGAGACTGCCTCGCGGCCAACGGCGAGCAGGGTTGAGTTAGGTGTGGGTTGGCTTTAGTTTGGGTGACGGGTGAGTCGTGAAACCAAACAACAAACGTCGCTGAAGGTAGGGATGATTTCGCTGGGGTGTGCCAAGAATCTCGTCGATGCCGAGGTGATGATGGGCTCGCTGCTGAAGGAGGGCTTCGAGATCACCAACGAAAATGCCGATGCCGACGCGCTCATCATCAACACCTGTTCGTTCATCGACGCTGCGCAGGAGGAAAGCGTCGATACGATCCTCGAGTCGGCGGAGTTTAGGGAGCACGCCAACAGCGGTCAGGCGCTGATCGTCTCCGGCTGTCTGTCACAGCGTTACCGGAAGGAGCTGCCCAAGCTGATGCCTGAGGTGGATGCGTTCATGGGTATCGATCAGGTCGAGCAGGTCGGCGACATCGTGCGGCAGGCGGTCGACAATCGCGGATCGAGGCTTGGCCAAGCGGAGGAAAAACCAAGCATCGACGAGACCAAGCGGCAAGTCACCAAACTTACCGCCACGCTGCCGGGCGAGCCGTTGATAGAGATCCACTCGCGACCGGATTACATCCCGGCGTTTGAGACCCCCCGGCTGCGCCTGACGCCGGATCATTTCGCGTATGTGAAGATTGCCGAGGGATGCAATCATCCGTGCAGTTTCTGCATCATCCCGCGGATGCGCGGCTCGCATCGCAGCCGCAGCCAGGCGGACATCGTGCAGGAAGCGCGGCAACTCGTCGCCGATGGCGTGAAGGAGCTGAACCTGATTTCGCAGGACTCGACCTATTACGGGCTCGATCTGCGGCCCGGCCATCGGGCGAATATTTCTTCGCCGGAGCGGTTCAACGTAGCGGCGAGTGAATTGCCGGCGGACGCCTCGACGCTGGCGAGCTTGATTCGAGAACTCAACGGAATCGACGGCGAATTCTGGATTCGCATCCTCTACACCCATCCTGCGCACTGGACGGACGAGATCATCTCCGCGATCGCCGAGTGCGACAAAGTGGCCAAGTACGTCGACATGCCGTTGCAGCATATTCACGACGCGATGCTCGAGCGCATGCGTCGCGAAACCAGCGGGCAATATATCCGAGACCTGATTGGGCGTATCCGCGAAGGCATCCCCGGCATCGCGTTGCGGACGACGTTCATCGTCGGTTTCCCCGGCGAGACGGAGGAATATTTTGAGTCGCTGCTTGGCTTCATGCGCGACGTGCGCTTCGAGCGGTTGGGTGTGTTCACCTACTCGAAGGAGGACGGCACCAAGGCCGGCGCGATGGCGAGCCAGTTGACCGACGAGCAAAAGGAGGAGCGTCGTGAACGCGCGATGGCGTTACAACTCGGGATCAGCCGCGAGATTGCGGCGGCGCAGGTTGGCCAAACCAAGCGGGTGCTCGTCGAGAAGCAGGCCGACGCCGAGGAACTCCGGCAGGCGAAGATGAGTTCGTGGGAGCACGGCCATATCCGCTCGGGAGAGGGCAGCGGCGTGGTCGACATTGGCCCGTGCCTCATCGCGCGTGGTGAGGCCGACGCCCCGGACATCGACGGCCGGGTGCTGGTGCGCGGCGACTTGCCGCTTGGCCAGTTTGCCGACGTACGAATCACCGGCCACACCGATTACGATTTGATCGCCGAGCCAGCTTAGCGGAGCTTAGCCAAGCGAAACGCTATGAACCTCCCTAACAAACTCACCGTCAGCCGGTTGGTATTGACAGTGTTTTTTTTGTTGGCGCTGTTCATCGACTTCCCGTTTCACTTCACAGTGGCGCTGGTGTTTTTTGTCGCCGCGAGCCTGACCGATCTCTTCGATGGCATCATCGCCCGCCGCCGGAACCTGATCACCGCCTTCGGCAAGCTAATGGATCCGCTGGCCGACAAGGTGCTGATCTGCTCGGCGTTCATTGCCTTCATAGAGCTGGAGTGGATGGCGGCTTGGATGGTGATTTTGATCGTGGCTCGCGAGTTGGCCATCACCGGTTTGCGGCTGCTGGCTGCCAGCAAAAACCTCGTCCTGGCGGCGGAACGCCAGGGCAAAAACAAGACCATCTTTCAGATCACGGCGATCATCGCGCTGCTCGTCACGCACAGCCACCCCGACTGGGGAATCGTCGGCCAACTGTTTGCATTCGAGATTGCCGGCCACGCATGGGTTTGGTGGGTGGCGGAGATTTCAAAATGGGTCGCCGTGGTGCTGACAGCTCTCTCCGGGTTTCTGTATCTCTGGAAAAACCGGGAGGTGTACCTCAACGACTGCTGACCCGTGGACAGGCTCATTCTTATCATCGCGCAGGGGCTGGGAACCGGCCGCTCGTCGGTTGCGCCGGGCACTGTCGGCACGTTGCTCGGCTTGCCGCTATTCATTCTGCTGCTGCTGCCAGAGAGCTTTGCGTTTTACGTCGGGGCGCTGTTGTTGCTTAGCGTGGCATCGGTTTGGTTTTGCGGGCGTGCGGAGACGATCCTCGGTCTGCGCGACCCCGGCTCGATCGTCATCGACGAGATCGTTGCGGTGCCACTCTGTTTTGCCGGCTGGGTTTCGTCGCTGTATTTCACAAACGGCACGATGCCGGAGTGGTGGTTTTTTTTCGGCGAATCGACTTGGCATTGGTCGGTGTCCATCGTGTTGCTGTTCCGGCTGTTCGACATCGCCAAGCCGTGGCCAGTCGGGCCAAGCCAGGCACTCCCCGGCGGCTGGGGCGTCACAATCGATGATCTGTTGGCGGCCTTGTACGTCAATCTCGTCATGCTGTTTTTCTTGGCTTGAGCGCTTGGCCCCTTCGCCTAGACTTGGCCAAGCGCTCAAGCCAATGAAAACCCAAAAAACAGCCACCATTATTTTTGCAGGACTCCTCTCGCTCCAACCCGCCCAAGCGCAACCGGCGCTCGAAACCAAGCCGCTGACAATCGAGGGCGACATCGCCTCGCACCTCGTCGCCGGCGTCGATCGGTTTCTGTTGCGCGACTTGGAAGCCTCCATCACCCGGCGCGAGCAGCATTGGAGCCGCGACTTCACCTCCCACGCAGCCTACGCCAAGTCCGTCGAGCCGAACCGTCGGCGCTTGGCCCATATCATCGGGCTGAGGGACGAGCGGATCGCTTTTGACGGGTTGACGCTGAAGAGCACCACCGCCGGGGCATCGCTAGCCGGGCAGACGGATCGCATCACCATCCGCGCCGTCAGTTGGCCGGCGTTTGGCGACGTGACCGCCACCGGCCTGTTGCTGGAGCCTCGCGGTCGTGACGTCTTGGCCAACGTGATCGCATTGCCCGACTGCAACCAACTCCCCGAGCAAATCGCTGGGCTGTCGGCCGGTTTGGCGCCGGAATTGCAGTATGCACGGCGCTTGGCCGTAAGCGGCTGCCGGGTGGTCGTGCCGCTCCTGATCAACCGCGCCGAGAAAATGTCGAAGCTCTCGAACCGCGAATTCCTGTATCGGAGCGCTTTCGAGATGGGGCGGCATCTCATCGGCTACGAGGTGCAGCAGTCGTTGGCCGTGGTGGACTGGTTCTCAAGGCGCTGGGAAGACACGCCGATCGGCATCGTCGGCTGGGGCGAGGGCGGCTTGATTGCGCTTTACGCAGCGGCGGTTGATACGCGGATCGACGTCGCCTGCGTGAGTGGTTACTTCGACTCGCGGCAAAACATTTGGCAGGAACCGATCGATCGCAATGTGTTTAGCCTGCTCGAACAGTTTGGTGATGCAGAGTTGGCGTCGCTGATCGCGCCGCGCGTGTTGATCGTCGATGCCGGGCGCGGCCCTGTGGCAGCCCTCCCCGGAGGTCGCGGCGCACCGGCGCGGGTTGTGTCGCCGGCGCCCGGATCGGTACGCGCCGAAGTGGTACGCGCACAGGAACTGATCGACGGTTTGAGCGCGAAACCGGTCATCGAGTTGGTCGCCACTGATGAGCCGCTCAATGGCCAAGCACTTGGCCGATTTATGGACTCACTCAAGCCGGGAGCCGTGCTTGGCCAAGCGGGAACCGCGAGCATCCCCGACAGGCGAAACGGTTTCAACGCAGTCAAGCGCCACGCCGAACAGGTTCACAAACTGGACCGGCACACGCAGTGGGTGCTACGCGAGAGCTCGTACGTGCGCAAACAATTCTACAAGCCGGACACCTCGTCGCTCGCAAAGTTCGAGGCGAGCAATGAGAAGTATCGCCGACAATTTTATGAAGACGTGATCGGTCGGTTCGACAACAAAGTGTTACCGTTCAATGCGCGCAGCAGAAAAATCTACAAGTCGGAAAAGTGGGTGGGGCACGAAGTCGTGCTTGATGTTTTTCCGGATGTCATAGCGTACGGGATTTTACTTTTGCCCCGTGACTTGAAGCCGAACGAGCAACGCCCGGTGGTCGTTTGTCAGCACGGTTTGGAGGGACGTCCACAGGACATTATCGAAGGCGATCATTACGCCTATCACGACTTCGCTGCCAAGCTGGCGGAGCGCGGATTCATCACCTTTTCGCCGCAAAATCTATACATTTTCAAGGACCGTTTTCGCACCCTCCAGCGCAAGGCAAATCCGCTCAAAAAGTCCCTTTTTTCAGTGATAATACCGCAACATCAGCAGATCGTGGACTGGCTTAAGACGCTGTCGTATGTGGACAAAAAACGGATCGCATTTTACGGGCTGAGCTACGGCGGGAAAACCGCGATGCGCGTTCCGCCGGTGGTGGCTGACTACTGCCTCTCGATCTGTTCAGCAGACTTCAACGAGTGGGTGGACAAGAACGCCTCGACGCGCGATCCGCACAGCTACGTGAACACCGGCGAGTACGAGATCTTTGAGTGGGACCTGGGTAGCACATTCAACTACGCGGAGATGGCCGGGCTCATCGCGCCGAGGCCGTTCATGGTCGAGCGCGGTCACCACGACGGGGTTGCGTCCGACGAAAAAGTTGCATTCGAATTCGCGAAGGTGCGCAACTTCTACCAAGCAAAACTGAAGTTGAAAGGTCGTTGTGAGATCGAGTGGTTTGACGGACCGCACACCATCAACGGCAAAGGCACGTACGACTTTCTTCACCGACATCTTGACTGGCCGAAGCGGTAGAAAACTTTTTCGTTTTGAAGAACGATTTTTCTGCTCAAAAATGTCCTTAAAAAAAATTCATTATTTTGTTTTTTCCTGTTGCCAAAAAAAAAAAAGACCGTAGAGTAACTGTCCCAAGAAGTTGATTCTCTCCGGAGAGTGCTTCTTGCAAACAAACGGATCCACTTTTGATGGTGGAAAAATCCAAAAATAAGGAGGTGACATCAAACAATGGCCGCGAAAAAGAAAGCAAAGAAGAAGGTTATTAAGAAAGCAGCACCCAAGCGGAAAGCTGTGAAGAAGAAGGCAGCCAAGAAGGCAGCGCCGAAAAGCAAAGCCGTAAAGAAAAAGGCAGCCAAGAAAAAAGCCGCGCCGAAGCGTAAAGCCGTGAAGAAGAAGGCAGCGCCGAAGCGGAAAGCTGTGAAGAAGAAGGCAGCCAAGAAGAAAGCAGCACCCAAGCGTAAAGCTGTGAAGAAGAAGGCAGCCAAGAAGAAAGCAGCGCCCAAGCGCAAAGCCAAGAAGAAGGCAGCACCCAAGCGTAAAGCTGTGAAGAAGAAGGCAGCTACGAAGAAGGCAGCGCCCAAGCGCAAAGCCAAGAAAAAGGCAAAACGCAAAGGTAAGAAATAACCATTGATGGTTAGAATTCGGTTTGGAGGTTCTGCCCCGCGCGGAACCTCCATCCTTCTTTTTTTGGGCAAGTTTTGGCACCATTCCGCCCATGGCAACTCTGGTTTTTGACATCGAGACTTCCGCTGTTCCGCTCGATTCGTTCGACGAATCCTCCCAGGAATACCTGATGCGCCCCGCCAACAACCTGCCCGCCGGGGAGGAACAGGAGGCCAAACGGGAGGAACTCACCCGGATGATGAACCTGTGGCCGTTCACTGCGCAGGTGGTTTGCATTGCGATGATCAACGCCGAGACGCTGCGTGGCCAGGTGATCTTCATTGCCGATGACTTTGAATCAAACACCCGTGATGTGACTGGGGTGGATTTCATGCCGGTGATGGACGAGGTTGAACTGCTGAACCAATTCTGGGGGGTGGCTAGGCACTACGACAAGGTGGTGACGTTTAACGGTCGGCAGTTTGATATTCCCTTCCTCTATCTTCGCTCGGCGCAACTCGATGTGTCGATCACGAGGAAAAACTGGCTCGGCTACCGGTTTGCCACCGAGCCGCACTGTGACCTCGCCGAGCAGTTGACTTTCTACAATGTCAGCGGACGGAGCGGTGCGGCTCGCCGGTTCAACCTCGATTTTTACTGCAGGGTTTTTGGTGTCGATTCACCCAAGTCGCACGGCGTCACCGGCATGGATGTGAACCAGTTGATGGAGGAGGAGCGCTACGGGGATATCGCTGAGTACTGCCTGCGCGATGTGTTCGCCACGGTCAAGCTGTTTGACATCTGGAAGGTCCGACTGGCCGGAATCAAGTGATCCGCTTGGCCAGGCGCGTCATGCTCGATCCATGACCGGGCGCATGGCAGAGATCGCAGCCATGGTTTCGTCGGTGGCTTGTTGGTAAAGGTTGCGCAACTCTGGGCGCGGGCAGGTTTCGGCTTTTTCGCGCAGCGAGTGAAAGTGGATAGGGTGGCCAAACTTCACAGCGATCGGCACCAATTTGGGCATGCGACGATGTCGACCGCAGGCATTGTAGGTCCAGAGACGCACCGGCACGACCGGTGCCCGGGACTTGATGATGGTCAGGCCGATGCCGGCCTTCGCGGGTTTTATTTTGCCATCATGCGTCCGCGTGCCCTCGGGGAAAATGATGATGGCGTTGTTGTCCATCAGCCGTTCGAGGATAATTTTTAAGCCCTTGGCGCCGCCGCCTCCACGATCCACCGGCACGGCGTTGACGCTGCTCAGTAACGGGCCGGAAAGCCAGTTAGAAAAAAGGTTCTCCCGGGCGAGATAATTGATGGGGCGGTGAAAGCTGCTGCCAACAAACGGCGGGTCGAGGTAGCTTTCGTGGTTGGCGGCAATGATCACCGGGCCGGTGAGTGGCATGCGTTCGGGATGGTACACCCGGCATCGGAACAGATTGCGGAACAGCATCCGGGACGTGCTCCAGGCCAGCCAGTAGAGCGGGTTCACCCGGTCTCCTCCAGCCGTTCGCGCAACTCGTTGATGATCAATGTGCTGGTCTCCTCGGCTGTCATCGCCGAGTTGTCTATGACACGCGCGCCGAGCGCGATCATTAACGGCGCGGCGGCGCGCTGGCTGTCGCGCTTGTCCCTCTCGGCGAGGTTTTCGTCCACGCCATCGGCGGCCCGGCGCTTGGCCCGCTCATCCAGCGAGGCGTTGAGGTAATACTTGAAGTCCGTCTCGGGAAAAATGTTCGAGCCGATGTCGCGGCCCTCCATCACGAGGTTCCCGAACCGGGCGCAGTCGCGCTGCTTGATCTTCATCCACTTACGCACCCCCGGTACGGCGGCGACGGTTGGCACGGCGGCGCTCGTCTCGGCGGTGCGAATTTCCTTCTCCGGCAAGTAGCCGTCGACGTACAGGCGAATGTGCCCATCGTCGTTTCGCAGCTCGGCTTTCCAGCGGCGGCACAGCGACGCGATCGCCTTCTCGTTATCGAGCGCCACGCCCTTCTCGAGGCAATGCCACGCGAGGCTGCGGTACATGGCGCCGGTGTCGACGTAAACGTATCCCAGCGCCTTGGCGACGAGTTTGGCGTTGGTGCTTTTTCCACTGGCGCTGGTTCCGTCTAGCGCGATCACGATTGGTTCTCCCATGAATAAATTTGGTTGCTGTCAGTCCGCCGCCAACTGATCCGGTTTCAGCGGGATGCCCTGTCCGTCCAGCAGCGTTGCCCCCAACCCAACGGGAGTTGGCGTAGCGAGCTTTTGGAAAAACGTGGGGAACGTCTTGCGAACGCAGGCGGGATTCTTGATGCGGATGCCGGGCACTTTCAATCCCAGAGTCGCAAAACACATCGCGATACGATGATCGTCGTGCGTCTCGATCGTCGCGCCGCGCAACACGCTGGGCGAGATCTCCAGCGTGTCGCCGCTCTCGACCACTGCCGCACCGCACTTGGCCAATCCCGTGCGCAGCGCCTCGACACGCTCGCATTCCTGCAGTCGCAGCCGGCCCAAGTCGGTGAACCGCACCGGCCGCTTGGCCAACGGTGCGATGGCGATCGCCGTCATAATGCTGTCGCCCAAGTCGTCCCGCCGCGAAAGCCCGCCGGGCAGCGGCAGCTTGGCCGGGAACTCCGCATCGATCTGCCAGCCGCTGCTTGGCCAGCGCGTCACGGTGATCGGCTTCCCTCCGTCAGCCGACAAAATGTGGCCGGCGGCCCAATAATAACTGCCGCCCGAGGCGTCTGGCTCGATGGGCAACCGGCCGCCGCCGAGCGGGAAAGCCCCGATCAAGCCGGTGGTCATCGCAACGTACGGCGACTCCACGCCTCTCTCGCCATCGATGCCAATTTGCCATTGGCCAAGCCCAGCGCACAACAGCAGCGCCGAGGCAAACTGTGAACTCTCCCCGATGTCCACGCGGCAACTCCCGGCGCTTGGCCCGCTGCCGTGAATCGTCACTGGCAATTTGTCGTTCTTCGAGTCGATGCGGTAGCCGAGCCTCCTCAGCGCGTGCAGCAACGCGGCCTGTGGTCGTTCGTGCATACGCGGCACACCGGCGAGCCGATAGACGCCTTGGCCAAGGCAGAGGAACGCCGTGAGAAACCGCGCCGCTGTGCCGGCGTTGCCGACAAACAACTCGAGCGGCTGCGCCGCCGTGCCGCCAGTCGGAATCGCTTGGCCAAGCCCGGTGATAATGAGGGTGCGGTTGCCGGGTTCGCCGGCGTCGGGCCGGACGCAGATCGAGTAGCCAAGCCGCCGTAACGCCTCGACCATCACTTGCGTGTCCTCGCTCCACAACGCGCCCTCAAGTGTCACATCGCCCTTGGCCAAGGCGGAGAGGATGAGCGCGCGGTTCGTGATGCTCTTCGAGCCAGGCACGGTGATTTCCACCTCGGGCGCTGCGCTGAGTGGGACGATCTCGATGAGGTCGGGCAACGGCATCGTCAGTCGGTTTCGTCGGAATTATTCCAGTTGTCCCGCGCAACCTTGGCCCGTTGCAGCCAGGTCTCGATCGCTTCTGGAGAATCGTCGGCGATCAGCCCGCGCAGTTGGCCAAGCTCGTTGGCGAACTCGTCAATTGCGGCAAGAATGTCGTCGCGGTTTGAGCCGACGATGTCGCGCCACATCACCGGCGATCCGGCGGCAAGTCGTGTCATATCGCGAAAACCGGTCGCGCAAAGCTGCGCCTGCTGTTCGCCGTGCGCAGGATCGAGTACGCGCAAGGCCAGGGCCGAGGCCAGCAGGTGAGGCAGGTGGCTGCAGCGGGCGACGAGCCGGTCGTGCGTGTCAGCTGGCATGACAACCGCCCGTGAGCCGAGGTCGGCCCAGAAATCGTTCACCGTGGTGAGCGCGTCGGCGTCGGTGTCACTGGTAGGCGTGACTAGGCAGACGGTGCCGTCGAACAAGTCCGCCCGTGCGGCGCTTGGCCCGGTTTGGTCACTGCCGGCCATCGGATGGCTGCCGACGAAGCGCGCGCCAGCCGCGGCGTAAAGCGGCGTCAACTCGGCGACGAGTTGCTGTTTCGTGCTGCCGACGTCGGTGATGACCGTGCCTGGTTTGAGGTCGGGCAGTGTGCGCTTGGCCAAGCCGGCCAAGCCGGAGATGGGCGTGCACAGCACGACCAAGTCGGCACCGGCGACTGCCTCGGCGGGGTCGAGCGTCACCTCGTTGGCGATGCCAAGCGCCTGGCACTGGGCCAGGCTTTCGGGACGGCGCACCAGCGCAGAGACGTGCCTGGCCATGCCGCGCGCCCGCGCAGCCAAGCCGATCGAACCGCCGAGCAGGCCGGCCCCGATGATGGTGAGTTTGTCCAACGGCACCCGGGCATTAAACTGGCGCAGCCACCGGGAGTCGAGCAGAGTTGGGTATTGGGCAAAAAAGAGAGCGCCGCATTGACGCCGGGTGGGGTGGCCTGTTAGACACAACACCCAGTTTGGGCAGACCCAGTTTGGCGACTGGACGCTCACAAAAATCATGCCAGAAAAAAAGAAGACGACTGCGAAACCCACCCGGCAAAAGCCAAAGTTCCGCCGCGTGCTGCTCAAGATCAGCGGCGAGGTGTTGGGCGGCAAAACCGGCGGTATCTGCCCGGAATCCGTTCACGACGTGGCGGCCCAGGTTCGCGAGGTGGCGCGGCTGGGCGTGCAGATCGGTGTCGTGGTCGGCGGCGGCAATATTTTTCGCGGCCTGCAGGGCAGCGAGAAGGGTATCGAGCGGGCGACTGGCGACTACATGGGCATGCTCGCCACGGTGATCAACTCGATGGCATTGCAGGACGCGCTTGAGAAACAGGGCGTGCCGACCCGCGTGCAGTCGGCCATCAGCATGTCGCAGGTCGCCGAGCCGTTCATCCGCCGCCGAGCCGTGCGCCACTTGGAGAAGGGCCGCGTGGTGATCTTCGGCGGCGGCACGGGCAACCCGTACTGCTCCACCGACACGGCGGCCGCGCTGCGGGCCAACGAGATCGGCGCAGAGGTGATTTTGAAGGCCACAAAAGTCGACGGCATCTACGACAGCGACCCGATGAAAAACCCGAAGGCCAAGCGCTTCGCAACAATCAGCTACCTCGACGCGCTGCAGAAACGGCTCAAGATAATGGACTCAACGGCGTTCTCGTTGTGCATGGATAACGGCATGCCTATCATCGTCTTCGATCTCTTCAAAAAACACAATTTCCGCAAAATCATCCTCGGGGGCAAAGTCGGCACGCGGGTGAGCTAAGGGTAGGGATCAAATGTTCACTTCGCCGGTCGCAATGTCGTCTGGCTGCAGGCCAATTTTCTCACGGATTTCCGCCAGTTCGTCGCGGATGCCATTTTTGAAAAAAGTGATGTCGGCTTTGTGGATGAGCAGGTTGGCACCCATGTTGACGAAGCGCGCCTGGCTGGCGGTGTCGCCCCACGCGTGAATGCCGGCGCCGATGCCCTTGGCTCGCGCCTTGGCAAAAATCGTTTCGGCGGTTTTGAGAAACGTGGGATCGTCGTATTGCTCCGGCTTGCCAAGGTTGCACGACAAGTCGTGAGGCCCGATTAGCACCGAGTCGATGCCTGGCACGTCGAGGATACGATCGAGGTTTTCGACGGCCGGCACGCTCTCGATGTTAACGATGAGCAGGTTGTTTTCGTTGAGGCCGTGTGCGTAGTTGGCGAGATCGCCAGGGAGCGGTTCGCCGGCGATGGTGTCGTTGAGGCGCTGACCCTTAAGCGGACGCAGCTTGGTTGCACCGCGCAATTGCTGCACCTGCTCGGCCTGCTCGATGTACGGTGCGACGACTCCCGCTGCGCCGTCGTCGAGCAGCATTGTCGCCTCGTATGGCGAAGGGGAGACGGTGCGCACCAGTGGAGGCAATCCCATCGCGGCGTAGGTGCGGCACATCCACGAAACCTGGCTGCGGTCCAGCGCAATGTGCTCGGTGTCGATGAAAACAAAATCAAGTCCGCAGTCGCCAAGCACTTTCGGCCAGAAAGGGGAGGGTGAAACGATCAGTGTCCCGAAAACCGGCCCGCCATTATGCAGCGATTTTTTTAATTCAACGGATGTCATTTTAGTGGGTCACCTCCACCGGTTGGCCGGTTTTGCCGGATTCGACAGCGGCGAAAACGGTGGCGGCGATGTCGCGCCCCCCCTTGGCATTGAGGATCGGTTCGCAGCCGGTGTCGAGTGCGCGGGCGAAGTCGTCCATCAGTAGGAAGTCATTTTCGTTGGCGATGCGCTCGTTTCTGAACTCCAGCGGCGGCTGGTCGCGGTAATGGATGCTGACCTCCGGCCGGGCCTCGGTGATGACAATCCCGCCTTTCGAGCCGATGGCGTGAATCTTGATTTCGCCGATGTCCGGATGGCTCGCCGCACCAGTGCGACCGATGCAAAGCGAACCGACGATGCCGTTGTCAAGTTCCAGCGAGACAGAGGCGAGGTCATCCACGTGGTTATCGACATTGACTTGATGGAAGTGTGTCGCAGTGCGGGCGAACACCCGCCGCACATTCGCGTTGGCGAGCATGCGTATGTAGCCGAGCGGATAGATGCCCTCGATCTGCAACTCACCCATCGCCTCGATACCAACGCCTCCGTCGGAGCCATCGGCGTGCGCCTTGAGTTGTCGCTCGAGCCAGTTGATAGGCGGGTCGCCGAGCTGGCGGGTACCTTTAGGCGGGCCGGCGTCTTTTGAAAAATAAAAGTCAACATGAATAGCGTGCAGTTCACCGATCGCTCCCGACTGAATCACTTCTTTGGCCTGGATGACAGCAGGCAAGAAATTGCGATTCCACAACAGAAATTTAACATTGTTTCGCTGAACGGCCTCGACCAGGCGATCGCATTCGGAGAGGCGGGTGGACATCGGCTTGTCGGCAATGACGTGCAGCCCGGCGTCGGCGGCGCGGACGGCGAGGTCGCAATGCCGCTCGGCCTCGGAACTGACCACCGCCATGTCCAGTTCGTATTCGGCGATCGCCTTGGCGATGTCGCGCAAGTAGGAGATGCCGAACTCGTCGGCGAACCGTTGGTTGCGTTCGTGCACCCAATCCGGCTGGTCGGCATCGTCGGTGACGACGACCAATTCAAATCGCGGATGCGCAGCGACGGCATGCGGCAAGTAGTCGTGCTTTACCACGCTCAACACGGCGACTCGAAATTTTTTCCGCAAATCAGCCATGGATTAGCTGTTCTCCTTTTGTTGGATCACATGGTTTGAGCTTGCTGACTCGATGATTTGTTCGGTCACCGCGATGGCGCGCATGGCGTCTTTTAGGAGCACGGAGCCCTGGCGTTGTTCGTGGATGGCATCGACGAATTCCTGCAATTGCCCGGCGAGATCGGTGTGGCCTTGGCTGGCGCGCAGTGCGTTCGGTTGGTCACCGGCGTAGAGCAGGTTCATGTTGTGATGATCGTCAGCGTAAGCCGCTCCGGTGCCACCGATTATCGACAGCGAAAAGTAGTCGCCGCCCGCAGGGAGCGAACAGGCAATGTCGATCATCGCCATGCCGCCGTTAGCGAAGCCGAGGTGGAACTGTATGTATTCCGGATTACTCGGTGTTTGCAGCGTCCAGACTTTTTCCGGAGCGCCGCCGAACATCCAGCAGGCCAGGTCGGCGTCCGGCAGGATGCGCTCGGTGAGCGACTCGGGTGTTGCCTCGGGCGGCAGCCAGCGGTGGATGCGGAGCAGTCCGGGTTCGCCGATTTTTCCGGCGTCGAGGCTGCGCTTGACCGCCTGGATCGACGGCAAAAACCGCCAAGTGTGAGCCGGCATGAGCATGGTGTCCGCTTGGCCAAGCGCAGCGATGTCGGCGAGTAACGGGCTGGCGAGCGCCGGTTTTCCGGCTGCGGCGGCCTTGGCCAAGACCGCCGCTTGGCCGGGATCGGCGTCGATGACGACAGCGTCAAAGTCGTTAGCTTGTTCAGTGAACAGCACTTCCGTTGATGGAGCGGTCGTTACTTGGCCAAGTGCCTGGCCGGCTTGTCCATCGGAGGCGGTCAACGGTACAAAAGCAGCCCAAACCGCTCGGTGTAATCGCGTTCGGATGGCTCCGTAAGATTTAGCCGCTTTTGCTTGGCCAATGAGCGCGAGCCGGATCATTTTTTGTCTGCCGTTATCATGCGGGCCTGGGAATGTCTCACGCGACATTCGCCGGGCCAAACCAATTTGTTGCGGAAGCAGCAAGTACTCAGCATCATTTGCTTGTTTAACGAACTCGAAAGACCAATCGTGCCAGATCCGGACGAAAATCAATCCATGCATAAGCTCACCAAGGCGGGCAGGTACATTATCATTATCGCGGCTTTTCTCGGTTGGTTTTTTGGTGGGATGCATTTGGGCATCACGTCGCTCTCAATGGGCTCGGCAGCCAAGGATCTGTTGCGTGGCACGGGTCAGTTCGAGGTGACGGTAGCGGAATGATCGGCGGCGCAGCAGCAGTTCGAGGAATCCGGCAAGGGTGATGTGCAGGGGCTGGCGTAGGCCAAGGCCGTTCAACGGCTCGAGACAGCGAGCAGCAAGTGGTACGGATACTATATCTGCGCGCTGCTCTTTGGCGGCGCGGCGGGAGGGCTGGTGTTTGGGCGGATCGGCGATCGCTTTGGTCGTGTGAAGGGCATGACGGCGGCGATCTGCTGCTACTCGGGTGTGTCCTTCGTTGCCTACTTTGCACGAACGCCGGAGCAGCTTTTGGTGGCTCGCTTCGTGGTGTGCATGGGCGTGGGCGGGATGTGGCCCAACGGTGGTGGCGCCGATTGTGCTGGGCTTGCTGGTGCCATTGATCGTGCCGGAGTCGCCCAGCTGGCTGGCTCAACGAACCAGACGCAGTTCCCCTGGAACTCTGGAGAAAACGAGAACCAAGCCACAGGCAAGCACCGGTGAGATTTTCCGGCCGGTCATGTTTGCGATCACATTGGTTGGTATTTTGTTGGCGACGGTGCCGCTCTTCGGCGCGTGGGGCAGTTCAAACTGGGCAGTGAAATGGGCGGAGGATGCTGGGTCGGATGGACTGAAGGCGCAGGTGATCAAGGTGCGATCGTTGCCGGGTATCTTCGGCAGTTTCATGGGTGGTTGGATCGCCAGTTTCGTGGGTCGACGGCGCAGCTATTTTTTTAACAGCCTGATTTGTCTTGGCAGCGCGCAGTGCATGTTTTGGTTTTCGAGCCCGACAGAGCCGACAGTGTTCCTCGTGTGGACAGCGGTGCTAGGCTTTTTCAGCGGAATATTCTTCGGATGCTGCCGTTATTTTTGCCAGAATTGTTGTGACACGTGTGCGCTCGGTTGGTGCAGGAGTTTGCTTTAATTTCGGGCGCATCATCACTGCGATAAAGGTGTTTGTGACCGCCGGACTCATCGCATATTTAGACAATGACTTCCGCCAGATTGGTCGGGTTACCAGTTTAATTTACCTGTTCGGCGCGGTGGAAATTCTCCTCATGCCCAAGGGCGTGGAGGGGAAAATCAAGGATTAGCGCGAAGCGGCCCCGCCAGTTTTGGGTTGAACGGGCTTTGGCCCAACGCTATCAACCGCTGCGTGAATCCGGACAACGAAACCCATTCTGGAGAATTTCAATTCAACGTCGGCGTGATCGGGGCCACCGGCTACATCGGCGCCCCGTACCGTGCGGAGATCCGCCAGGCTGCCGGAGCAAACATTGTCGCGTTGTGCGCCCGCCGCCGCGAACTGCTTGAGCGGGCAGGTGAGGAAGACGGCGCGGAGTTGCTGACCGCCAACTGGCGAGAGGTGGTACAGCACCCGCACGTCAACTTCGTCATCGTCGCCACGCCGGACGCGCTGCATCACGAGGCCGTGATGGCCTGTGCCGATGCTGGTAAACATCTGCTCTGCGAAAAACCGGTCGGTGTGAACGCCGCCGAAGCGTACGAAATGTGGGCGGCGTATCGCGATGCCGGGCTGGCGCATTACGTGCCGTTTTGGACGCGTTACTGCGAGCCGTTCGTGCGAACTCGCGAGGTGATTGAGTCCGGCTTGTTGGGTGACATTCGCGGCGTGGTTTACCGCTGGCACAATCCGCGCCCGGACGACATGCCTCTTACATGGCGCGATGACGCCGGATTGTCGGCGGCAGGCAGCATTGCCGACGTTGGCTCGCACGCTTACGACACACTGCGCTGGCTGCTTGGCTGCGAGGCAACGCGGGTGCAGGCGCATGCTGACACGATCACGCCGGCCAGGGCCGACCTGGGTGCGATCAATCTTACCGAGGCGTTGGCGCTTGGACAGTCGGGCGGCCAAGCGGAGGCATCTAAGCGCCGGGGATCGACGTTCGACTACGCGAGCGTGGCGTGGGAGTTTGACAATGGTGCCGTGGCGACGCTGGTGCTGTCGCACACGCCGTTTTTCCGGAAGGGCATTGCGCCCGAGTTGGAACTACACGGCACCAAGGCGTCGCTTGGCCTGGATCGTGTGAGTGGAAACCTGACCCTGGCCAAGCCGGGCGAACCGGTGGAGATCATCGCCAACGTGCCGGACAACGGTTTTGGCAATCGTTTCGAGAAATATGTTTTCCCAAGCCTAGGCCAGACAATCGCCGGGGAGGAAACCGACCATCCCGACCTTCAGGACGGCTGGCGCGTGCAACTTTTCACCGATGCGGCCGCCCGCTCAGCCCGCTCTGGCTGCCGGGAAACTGTGGCGTAGTTACTTGCTGGAGACGTCGAGGCAGGTGAGGTCGCCGCGGGAGTTGCGGCAATAAATTCGGCCGTTGGCCAGCACTGGCGTGGTCCAGCACTTGGGACCGGTCACTTGGGCGCGGGAAGTCTCCGTGAATTCACCGGCGTTGGCCTCCGCGACGATCAACTCGCCCTGATTGCTGATGATGAGTAGCTTTTTGCCGATCGCCTGAAGCGCACCGAAGCCACCGAAACTCTTCTCCTCCCACTGGACTTTACCGGTGGCCAACTCGATACACTTGAGCGTGGCGCGGCCGGTGTTGCCGTCGAAGCCGTACAGATGGCCGTCGATCAGCACGCATGGATTGAAGTGGTTTCGCATGTTTTTGTTTTCCCAAAGCTTGGCCACTTTGTCGCCGTTGATTTGCAGCAGCGCGCAGCCGCGGTCGTAGCCGGAGGAGATGAACACCTTGTCGCCGATGAGAATGGGGTCGGCGGCGTTGGTGTCGTACTTGGTTTCCCACGGGTAACTCCAGAGCGTGCTACCGGTTTTCGGATCCACCGCGACGACTGTCTTGTAGGCGAACATCACCAACTCCTGCCGCCCGTCCCGGACGTGGGGTACGATGGACGAGTAACTGGCCGAGTCGCGACCGGTGCTCCAGAGAATCTTACCGGTCTTTTTGTCGAGCGCTGTGCCGTGCGAGCCGACGTTGACGAACACTGTGCCGCCGATAACCAGCGGCGAGCCTGCGAAGCCCCACGTTGGCCGCTTGCCCTTGGTTTCCGTGGCGACATTTTTCTGCCAGACAACGTGGCCGTCGGCTGCGCCAAAACAGATCAGCTGTCCGCGCTTGCCCAGCGTGAACACACGGTCACCATCGACGGTGGGTGTTCCGCTTGGCCCGCCGGCGTAATACTTCGGGTCGAGCTTGGCCTCGTAGGCGTGGGACCAGATCGCCTTGCCGGTTGCAGCGTCGAAACAAAACACGGTGTCCTTCTCCTCGCCTTTGCCGCGGCCGGAGTTGCCGAGCGTGTAGACTTTGCCGTTGGCGACGGACAGCGACGAGAAGCCGGTGCCGACCTTGGCTTTCCAAAGGCGCTTGGGACCGTCGTCGGGCCACTTGACCAGCCAGTCGGTCTCGGAGGAGACGCCGTTGAGGTCGGGGCCGCGCCAGCGAGTCCAGTCCCCGGCAGAGGGCTTGGCCAAGCCGGCGAACAGGCCAAGTGCAACAATGCTCAGCGATAAGAGGCGAATAATAGAAAACGTCATGGCAGCGATGGGTAAACAACGGCCGCCGGGCAGTCAAACCACAAAGGCAACTTGAGAGCATTTCGCTAAGGCGCGAAAAAGTTAGCCAAGACTAACTTTTTAGTTGACCTCGCCTTAGGGGTGAAATATAGCCTAGGCTAACTTTTGGCGGTATCGCCTTTTTTAAAGGATTTTTTTTGTCTTTCGGCCCGTCATGATACTTTTTTACTGATGAAACGAATCTTGTTTTTGACAATCGGCTTGGTAGCTGCAGCGGCTTTTGCACAAGGCCACGCAGCTAAATTAAACGTCGTCACCACCACGACCATGGTGACCGACATGGTGAAGGAAATCGGCGGAGACCGCGTGAAGGTGGTCGGCCTGATGGGGCCGGGCGTGGATCCGCACCTGTACAAGCCGGCCTCCGGTGACGTGGTGAAACTCCAGCGGGCAAAGATTATTTTTTACTCTGGGCTGATGCTCGAGGGGCGGATGACCGACCTGTTTTTCCGCATGGCAAGAGCGGGCAAAATGGTCTACGCCGTTACTGAGTCGATCCCGGAAAAGGACCGGCTCGAGCCGCCGGAGTTTGCGGGGCACTGGGATCCTCACGTCTGGGGCGACCCGCTCCTGTGGAGCAAGTGTATCGTCACCGTGGTCGATGGCTTGAGCAAGGCCGACCCCGCTGGTGCGGCGGGGTACGCCAAGCGCGGCCAAGCGGTTGTCTCGTCATACAAGGCGATGCGAGCCTGGGCGCTCAAGCGCATCGCCGTCGTGCCGAGGGAGCAACGCATCCTCGTCACCAGTCACGACGCCTTCAACTACTTTGGGCAATCGTTCGGTTTTCAAGTCGTCGCCGTGCAGGGATTGTCAACGGTGACCGAGGCCGGTTTGGCCGACATCGTCAAGACGGTGGACTTCCTTAAGCAAAAAAAGATCAAGGCGATCTTCGTCGAGAGTAGCGTCAACCCGGCAGCCATCGAGCGGGTGAGCAAGGATGCCGGCGTAAAGATCGGCGGCGAGTTATTCTCCGACGCCTGCGGCAGGGTGGGAGACATCCACGAGTCGCACGGCGAAAAGTACGACGTCGGCACGTTTGTCGGGATGCTCAAGCACAACATCAACACTGTCGTTGACGCCCTTAAGTGACCCGAAATATTTCAAACGTTGAAATCTGCATTCATAATTTTGGTGGGAGTCCTGCCGTTGTCGCTTGCAACTTCGGGCGAGCTTACCACCTTCAAAAACGATCATGGCATCGACCTGTTTTTTGACTACACAGGCGAGGTGTTGAGCAACGTCTCCGGCGGCGACCACACCGGTACCGGTTATAATGGCCTAGCCTCGTTCGGCATTGAATCAGACCTTGGCCAAGCGATTGGTTGGGAAGGGGTTAAGATGCATCTGAGCGGTATGGATCTGCACGGCTCCGGCATCGGCAGCCGCAGCGGTGACATGTTGGGCGTGAGCAACATCGAGGGCTACGGAAGTGTGCGGCTTTACGAGTCGTGGGTGGAGAAACAGTTCGCTGGTGAGTCGCTGAGCCTGCGTGTCGGGTTGCTGCTGGCAGATGAGGAATTCTCGACGCTCGACACTACAGACCCGTTTCTCAACGCGACCTTTGGCTGGCCGGAATTTATCTCGATGAACACGGTCAATACCGGCCCGGCGTTCTACATTCCCGCGCTTGGCCTGCGGTTGCTCTGGGAACCAAGCGAGGCGTGGTATGGCCAGGTCGGAGTCTTCGATGGTGACACCTTCGACTCGCCCGAAAGTGATGACACGGTCAACCGACATGGCTTGCACTTGGAACTGGGTAACAGTCAAGGCACTTTCGGCATGGTGGAAGTCGGCTATCGGCACAACCAGGCAGAGGATGTTGACGACCTCTCCGGCACGTATAAACTCGGTGGCTGGTGGCAATCGGCCGAGTTTCGCGACTTCCGAGGTGGGGCGTCACACGACGGAATACAGGGGGTGTACGCGTCCGGCGAGCAGATGGTTTACCGCGAGTACGGCGACCAAGGGTTGAAGCTGTTCGTGCGTTTTGGCTTTGCGCCGAAAGATCGCAGTGAGGTGGACTACAGCTTTCAAGCTGGCGCAAGCTACGTTGGCCTGATCCCCGGCCGCGACATCGACACCGCTGCGCTTGGTTTGTCGCACGCGCACATCAGCGACGATCTCCCCGGGCGTACCACTGAGACTGTGGTCGAGGCTGCGTACGAGTATGTGATGAGCGACGACTTCACTATTCAGCCAAGCGTGCAGTGGGTCGACGACCCCGGAGCGACCGGCGAACTCGACGACGCACTCGTGTTTGCTCTGCGGGTTAACCTGAGTTTTTAACATGACAGATTCCCCGGCAACCAACGGCGAGGACATTCCGCTTGAGATTCACGACCTGACGGCTGGGTATCACAAGAAACCTGTGCTTTGGGGCATCGACCTGAAGGTGCCCAAGGGCAAACTGGTCGGGGTTGTTGGGCCGAACGGCGCCGGCAAATCGACCCTTATCAAGGCTATCATGGGCCTGGTGCCGCCGAGTAGCGGGTGGGTGAAGATCTTTGGGAAAACGTACAATGAGAATCGTCGGCGAGTCGGCTATGTGCCTCAACGCGAGTCGGTTGACTGGGATTTTCCGGTCACGGTAATGGACGTGGTGATGATGGGCCGCTACGGCCATGTCGGCTGGTTCAAGCGTCCAAAGAAGGCTGACCGCGATATCGCCCGAGACTGTCTCGACAAGGTGAAGATGCTGCCGTTTGCCAAGCGGCAGATTTCCAACTTGAGCGGCGGCCAGCAGCAGCGTGTTTTTTTGGCGCGCGCGTTGGCGCAGGAGAGCGACATATATTTCATGGACGAGCCGTTCGCCGGCGTGGACGCCGCGACCGAGACGGCGATCATCTCGCTGCTGCACGAATTGCGGGAAAAGGGCAAGACGCTGCTGGTGGTGCATCACGACCTGCCGACGGCGCGCAATTATTTCGACCAACTGCTGCTGCTCAACATGCGGGTGGTGGCCTACGGCGAGACTGAAAAGGTGTTCACTTACGAGCTGCTTCAGAAAACGTACGGCGGCCGGTTGACGATTCTTTCCGAGGTGGCGGATGCAGTCGGGCAGCGCGCCAAGTAACCGATGAACCAACAGCGAAAAACCTTGGCCAAGCGGGGATTGGGTGCGGTACACGCGCTTGGTCTGCTGGCTGTGTTTTCGCTGTTGGCCGTGGAGCCGGAGAGTGCCTGGGCGGCGAAGATCGGTGACGTTGCGGAGGAGACGTCGCTTGGCCAACAGGCGTTGCGTTTTTTTTCGTTCCGTGATCCGTCGGTGCGCTATGCGGTGATTGGCTCGGTGCTGCTCGGCATTTCGTGCGGGTTGCTGGGCTGCTTTATCGTCGTGCGAAAAATGGCACTCGTCGGTGACACGTTGTCGCACGCGGTGTTGCCCGGCGTTGCGGTTGGCTTCCTGTTTTCCGGCGTGAGCGCCAGCGGGCTGTTTGACTGGAGTTTCGACGTGGCCAACATCACCAAGAATCCGGCGCTGATTTTTTGCGGCGCGGTGGTGGCCGGCGTGGCCGGGACGTTTCTTGTCAACACCCTGAAACAGACTACTAAAATCAAGGAGGACTCGGCGCTTGGCCTGACGCTGGCGTCTTTTTTTGCCGTGGGCATCTGTCTTTTGACAATGATTCAGGATCTGCCCACTGGCAACAAGAGTGGGATCGACAAGTTCATGTTTGGCCAAGCGGCGGCGATTGATGAGGACGATATCCGGCTGATGCTTGCGGTCACACTGCTGATCGTGGCGGTGGTGTTTGTGTTCTACAAGGAACTGCTGGTGACGAGTTTTGACGCAGGGTTTGCGCGGTCGATTGCGCTGCCGAGTGAGTGGATTCATCACGGGCTGATGCTGCTGGTGGCGTTCGCGGTGGTGATCGCGCTGCAGGCGGTCGGCGTGGTGCTGGTGTCGGCGATGCTGATTACCCCCGCGGCGACGGCGTATTTGCTGACCGATCGCATGCACCGGATGCTGCTGTTGGCGGTGGGATTCGGTGTGGGGTCGGGAGTTCTTGGTGCGTTTATTTCATTTCTCAAGCCGAACATCCCGACCGGGCCGTGCATGGTGCTGGGTGCGAGCGCGTTGTTTGCGGTGGCGTTCTTCGGCGGGCCAAGGCACGGCGTGCTGACGCGCTGGTGGCGGCACGTGTCTCGCTCCAAGCGGGTGCAGCGGGAGAACACTCTCAAGGCACTGTTTCAGGTTTTGGAACGCCGGGATGCTGAGCCGGAGGACAGCGTCTCACTGAAGGAGTTGGCGGAGCGCCGCCGGGAAACGCCCGACGAAGTATCCGGCCAGGCGAGCGCGCTGAAACAACACGGATTCGTCACGCTGCACGAGGAGGGCAAAAAGATTTTGTTCACCCCAAGCGGCTGGCAACTGGCCTGCACGATTGTCCGCAACCATCGGTTGTGGGAGCTGTACCTGACCAACGCCGCCAACATCGCCGCTGACCACGTGCATGATGACGCTGAGAAAATCGAGCACTTGCTCGGCGACGATGTCGTGCGCGAGTTGGAGCGGATGCTCGATGACACGACACGCGATCCGCACGGCCGGGCCATCCCCGGCTTTGCAGATATTCACAAGCCGTTCACGCCGGCGGCCGCGAGGCCAAGCGGATACGGCAGGAACTTGTGAACGATTTCATTCCAGCCTTCGAGTGGCAACGGGTCATGGTCGAGCCGTGGACGGAGAATCTGCCGACAACATTTTGGATCGTGCTGATGGGGTTCCTGATCACCGCCGCGTGCGGGCTGATCGGCAACTACCTCATACTCCGCCGCATGGCGCTGGTCGGCGACGCGATCAGCCATAGTGTTCTTCCAGGTTTGGCCATCGCCTTTTTGCTGTCGCACAGTCTCAATACCCTGCCGATGTTCATTGGAGCGCTCGGGGCTGGCATCGTGACGACGGTGATGATCGAGTTGATACACAAGAAAACCCGCGTAAAACAGGATTCGGCGATCGGGATCACTTTCTCGACGCTGTTCGCCATCGGCGTGATCCTGATCAGCTTGGGACAAACGGACGCGGTTCATCTGGATGCGGAGTGCGTGCTATACGGCGAGATCGCGTTCGTGCCGTTGGACCTCGTGAAGACCGAGCTGGGGCCGAATGCATTGTCGGTAGTGAAAAACATCCCGGTGCTCAACTCGGAGATGTTTCTCAATGGCAACCTGCTGACCATCGCGCCGCCGCCGGTCATCCGCATGGCGGTGGTCACCGGCATCACGCTGCTGTTGATCGTGGTGTTTTACAAGGAGTTGTTGGTGACGAGTTTCGACTCCGGCTTGTCGTCGTCGCTGGGCATCAACTCCACCGTAGTGCATTACGCGCTGATGGGGATGCTCTCGGTGATCATTGTCAGCGCATTCGAGGCGGTCGGCGCGATCCTCGTTATAGCGATGTTAATATTGCCAGGGACGACGGCGTCGCTGCTGGCGCATCGGTTGCCGACGATGTTTGGCATCACCGTCGTTCACGCCTTGCTGAGCGCGGTGGGCGGCATCCACTTGGCCACATGGCTGAATTGTTCGCCCGCCGGGGCGATAGTGGTCGCCGGCTCGGCGCTGTTCGCGCTGGCGTGGATGTTCAGCCCAAGCCAAGGGTTGCTACAGCGCTGGCTTGGCCGTGAGTTGGACGAACTTGATGAGGAGGACATCGAGCGTTTGGCCAAGGGAGTTTGAAAAGTTTTCAGTTGGGCCAAGGATTCTCACGGGTTTTCGTGATGAGTTTTTGATTTAGTATCGATGGACAGGATGCACAGGATAAAAAAATCCTGTCTATCCATGTTTTTTTTTGGTGTCCTGCGTTTAACTCCTTTAATTTGCGTCCAATTGTCTCTATTCGAGATTTCTCGCGTTTGGGCACAAAAAAAGGGACTCTTTCGAGTCCCTTAAAATTTGTTGCCGGCTTGGCCTAGGCTTCGCCCTTTTTCCAGGTGCGCTTGAGTGGCTTGGTGACGAGGCCCTTCTTGATGGCCTTGGCAGTGACGCGGATATATTTCACCTCGCCATCTATGATGGCCTTGACGCGCTGCAGATTCGGGAGGAAACGGCGCTTCACGACCTTAGTGACGTGCATGCCGATGCCGCCCTTTTTCTTGGCTTTACCGCTACGTCGAATGCGGCTCCCCGTGACAGGGCCGGTGCCTGTTAGTTGACAAACTCTGGACATTTTGTACCTCCCTTGCTGAAAGGGGTTGGGAAACTTACCCTAAAAACCAGCCGTGACAAGCCATTTTTTCGGCTTTTTTGCTGCGCTTGGCCAAGCGCAGCGGGGTTTATTTGGCTGTAGCGGTCTTTGCTTGGGGGCGGATGACGCTGGCCAGGGTGTTGCGGACGGCCTGTTGGGCGTCGTCGAACAGGGTGTAAAATACGGGGACGACGAGGAGGGTGAGGAGGGTGCCCGAGGCCATGCCGCCGATGAGGGTCAGGCCAAAGCTTTTGTAGCTCATGCCCATTTCGCTGGACGCGCTGAGGGTCAGCGGGATCATGCCGATGATGGTGGTCAGGGCGGTGATGGCGATCGGGCGGAAACGGTGCTCGGCGGCCTTGAGCAGGGCCTGCGTCCGTTCCATCCCGGATTGGCGCAGGCGGTTGGCGTAGTCGATCAGCACAATGCCGTTGTTCACCACGACACCGACGAGCAGCACGCACCCGATGATACCGAGGAAATCCATCTCCTTGCCGGCGATGAGATGAATCCACACCGAGCCGATCGCTGCGAGCGGGATGGTCAGCACGATCGAGAGGGGCATCATCACGCTCTCGAACAGGAACGCCATGAGCAGGTAGATGAAAACGATGGCCAGCCCCAGGGCGAAAAGGCCGTTGAAGATTTCCTCCATGTCGAAGCGCTGGCGCACTTCGCTGAACGTGATGCCCTCGGGCAGGTCGATGTTGCGCTTGACTGCCTCGATGGCCTTGCGGGTTTCCTTTTCTTTGCCGCTCTCGAGTTCCAGCCCGATGGTGTAGCTGACGCGCTTGTCGGTACGGCTGATGTAGCGGGGGCTGTTGAGCATGGCCGGCCGCGTGAGTGTGCCAATGGAGCTGAACCGGCCATCCTCGGTGGGAACGAGGAAGTTATTCAAGTCTGCCAGTTCAGTCCGATCCTCCTCGCTGTACCGGAGACGAACGGGGATTTGCCGGCCGTTGCTGTTGAAGCGGGGAAGCGTGCTGCCGCGCAGGGCGTAACCGACCACACCGGCGAGGGTGTTTGGGTTCACGCCGATGGCGCTGGCGCGGTCGCGGTCGACGAGCAGAGCCAGCTCGTTGGGGGTCTCGTCCTCCCGCTCATTGAGGGCGATCACGCCGGGAATGTTTCGGAAGAGAGGCTTGAGTTCGTCGGCCAACGCATCGAGTTGCTCCGGATCCTGGCCCGAGAGGCGGATGTAGTGCTGTTCCTTTTTATCCTGTTTTTCCTCCCCCTCGCCAGACTGCTGGTAATCGATTTTCAGGCCGGGGATTTTGGGCAGTTCCTTGTAAATCCGCTCGGCGACTTCGCGGGCTGGGACGGTGCCTTCCCGATCCCGCGAAAACCATCCCTCAAGTTGGCCGAACCAACTGCTGTAAAAGACGATGAACCCGTCCAGCTCGTAGTAGTCTTTCCGCTCGTTGAGTTTCTTCTCGACCTGTTTGAAGTACTCGGTGCGCTCGTCGAAGGTGAACCGGCTGGGAAATCGAAATGAGAGGTGGAACGATGCCATGTCCTTCTCCTGCTGAACCGCGAAGCCGACTTTATCGAACACAAAAACGGTGGCGGCTAGGAGGACAAACATGAGAAAGGCCAGGTCGAGCCGGCGTTTCAGGAAAAAGCCAAGCGCGCGGTTGTACCAGCGGTTGAACCGGCCGAAGGAGGCGTCGTACATTTTTCCTAGCCAAGCGCGCGCGGCATCGGCCAGCCGCATTGGCCAAGCGGACGTTGCGGTCTTTCGCGTGGAGAGGGTCAGGTACACGCAGAGCGGGATGAACACTAGTGCCACGCCAAGCGAGGCGAGCAACGCCACGACGACCGGTAGGGCCAGCCGCATCATGAAGAAGCGCATCTCGCCTTCCACCAGCACGGCTGGCAGGAACACGACAACCGTGGTGAGGGTGGCCGTGGTGATGGCGAGGCCAATTTCCTGGACCCCCTTGATGCAGGCCTCGCGGCGTGGCAGGCCGGCCTGATAATGACGCTGGATATTCTCGGCAACCACCACCGAGTTGTCCACCAGCAACCCGATGCACAACACCAGCCCAAGGATGGTCAGCAGGTTCAGGCTCTCGCCGGCGAAGTACATCGTGGCCACGGCGATGAACAGGCACAGCGGAATAGCTCCGGCGATGATCACTGTCATCCGGGCTCTGCGCAGGAAAATGTAAAGCACGCAGGCGGCGAAGAAGGCCCCGATTCCGCCGTTGGTGAAAAGGGTCTTGAGTTGCTCCATGACAATCTCGCCCTGGTTCATGTGGATATTCAGGTCGAATCCCTTTAGCGCCGGGTTCTGTTTTATCTTCTCGACCTCGTTTGCGATTCGGTTGCAGACCTCAACGGTGTTGGCTTCGCTCTCCTTGACCGCCGTGATCATCATGGCTTTTTTGCCGTTCACGCGGGCGGCGAAGTAGCGTTCCTCCGGTTCGTACTTCAGTATGGCGATGTCCTTGAGCAGCACGTTGGTACTGATCGGCAGGTTTTGAAATCCCTGCATTGTTTGGAACCTACTGGAGGATTTTAGGAGATGTTTTTTGCCGCCATCGTGTACGTTGCCACTGGCCAGAGTGAAGTTGTCGCCCTGCATTTGTTGGGAAAGTTCGTAGATATTGAGTCCGTACGCCTCGGTGCGATCCTTGTTTGCCTCGATGATGATTTCCTTTTCCTTGAGGCCCTTAGTGTCGATATTAGCGACGCCATCGATTCGTGAGAGTGGCAAGATGATGTGCTTGTTGACGAGGTCGTACAGATCACCGTCGGTCTCGTACGCAATGCCGATCATGCAAACAGGAATGCCCGACATGTCCATCTTGTTGACATAAGCCCGTTCGACATCGTCCGGGAAGCGCAGCTTGGCCCTCTCCACCCGGTCTCGTACTTCGCGGTAGGCGATGCTCATGTCCGTTCCCTGCTTGAAGGTCAAGTAGACGGAGGCGCCGCGTGAGGAGCAGGAGGAGCGCATCGAGTCCAGGCCTCGAACGGTGCTCAGTTCCTCCTCGAGCGGCAGGGCGAGCTTCTCCATCACCTCCTGCGGCACAGCAGCGTTCCACGGAACACGCACAGAGAGAGAGCTGCCTTCGAAGCCATCCGGGAAGAGCTCAAGTTTGAGGCGGCTTGAGGCGATCAGCCCGACGATGATGATCGTTAGGAACAGCACGAACATTGTCACTCGGCGATTGAGAGAGAATCGCGTGATTATAGTCGCTAGTTCGTTGGTTTCCATTGGTTTAAGGCTTGACCAATCTTGGCTTGGGCGAACGGTCGAGGACGCTGGCTAGTGTGTTTTGAAACGCTTTCTGCGCGTCATCAATCAAGGTGTAAAACACCGGCACAGCCAAGAGGGTGAAAAGAGTGGCTGAGGTCATTCCTCCGATGAGCGTGAACCCAAAGCTTTGATAACTCATGCTCATATCGTTGGATGAGTTAAAGGTCAGTGGAATCATCCCAGAGATAGTCGTCAAGGCCGTCATGAACACAGGTCGAAAACGAACTTTGGATGCCCTCAGCAAGGCTGCCGTTCTTTCCATCCCTGAGTGCCGTAGTTGATTAGTATAGTCGACGAGAACAATCCCATTATTTACGACAATTCCCACAAGGAGTATGGCGCCGACTAGCCCCATTTTGTCCATGTCCGTGCCTGTAAGGTAATGAATCCAAACTGAGCCCATGGCTGCCAAAGGGATCGTTAAGATAATGGAAAGAGGCAGCAATATGCTTTCGAACAAAAAAGCAATGAGCATGTAAATAAAAATAATGGATAAATAAACTACAAATCCGCCTGATTCCTTGTCGTTATCATTGAAGGACTTTCTAATTTCACCAAATGAAACACCTTCGGGTAAATCCATATTTCGAGTTGTTCTATCTATATTCTCTTTTGCTGTTTTCCCCTGTCCTGGTTTGAGTTTTATGCCAAAAGTGTAGCTCGTTTTTCTGTTGGTTCGTCGGATGTAGTCTTCGCTCTTTAGCATTGCAGGTTTGGTGATTGTCCCGATGGAACTAAAGCCTCCATACTCGGTTGGTACTAGAATGTTGTTCAAATCATACAGTTCTGCAAGGTCTTCTTCGCTGAACTTTAGGCGAACTGGAATTTGTCGTCCCTTGCTGTTAAATCTTGGAAGGTTGCTACCGCGTATGGCAGTGCTTATTGTCCCGGCCAGTATTGATGGATTAACGCCAAGGGAGTTGGCGCGATCACGGTTGACAATCAAGGCCATTTCATTTGGCCCCTCATCGCTATCTTTTTCCTCCAAGGAAAGCACCCCCGGTAGCTTTTCGAATTCCGGCATAAGTTCTTCCGCAACGGACTGAAGTAATTGGGGGTCATCGCCTATTAACCGGACGTAGTGTCGAGATTTATGATCACTGCGTTCCTCTCCCCCGTCTTTACCTTTGTAGTGGATTCTTACCCCCGGTTTTTCAGGGAAATCTTTATAGACTTTTTCTGCAGCTTCCTCACGAGTAAATTCACTGACACGGTCATAAGAGAAATGCCCCTCGAATTCTGCATACCACGGTGAGAAATGAACTTCATATGACTTTATGCCAAGCTCTACTTTTCTGCCTTCAACGTATTCCTCTACCTGTTTTAGATATGCGCTACGCTCCTCAAGTGAGAACTGATCAGGGAATCGAACATCAATTTCGAATTCATCTCTCTCTTCGCTCCTTTCATCAGAAAACTCAATGTTTTGATAACCGATTTTGTAGGTGGCTACAAATAACACGAGCAAAATAAACACCAAGTCGAGACGGCGGTTCAGATAGAAGGCAAGCGTTTGATTATACAAAATATTGAACCTCTCAAAACTCAAATTATATATTTTAGTGAGGCCTGTTCTGATAAATTCAATCGCACCACTGGATACCTTAGTTTTATCAACGCCTGAGGAGTTGAGGGTTAAATAGACGCAAAGTGGAATGAAAACCAAGGCGACAATCAAGGAGGCCAGGAGAGAAGCCATTACTGGCAGGGCTAAGTCAGAAAGGGCCAAGCGCATTCCTCCCTCAATAAATAACATTGGAATAAAGACAATCATGGTTGTCAGCGTTGCCGTGGTTATCGCCAGTCCAATCTCACTGACGCCCTTAATGCAGGCCTCTCGTCGGGGCATTCCGCTGAGAAAATGTCGTTGAATATTCTCTGCAACTACCACTGAATTATCCACAAGCAGTCCTATGCAAATCATAAGGCCAATCATATTAAATGCATTCAGGCTTTGGTCTGCAAAATACATGGAAGTTAATGAAATTAATAAACAAAGTGGGATAGCCATTGCAATGATCAGGGTCATCCGAAAACGACGAAGAAAAAAATACAGGACAACTACCGCAAATAAGGCGCCCGTGATGCCATTGCTAACAAGGTGATTAAGTCTTTTCCGAATCTCAATACCTTGATTGTGGTAAACGTGAAGGAGGTAATTATCAAGTAACGGATTCTCCTTAATTATTTCAAGTTGATCCTTAACCCTTTGGCTAACTTCTAATGTGTTTGCCTCACTCTCTTTTGTCACTCTGATACTATAGGACTCTAATCCGTTATACCTGAAAAAGCGACTGTCCATATCTGGCTCATATTTTATTTGTGCAATGTCTTTGAGAGATACATTGTCATTTAAGGGCACATTTTTTAGTTCGTTAAAGGTGTGAAATAAGCTAGAGGATTTGAGAATATATTTTTTACCGCCATCAACTACAGAGCCACTGGCCAAAGTGAAGTTATCACCTCGCAAGCGGTTAGATAGTCTTTGTATGCTTAATCCATGGGATTCCGCACGGTCTTTATCGACTTCAATCATTAATTCCTTTTGCTCTATGTGGAATTCCACATCTGCAACTCCATCGATCCGCATAAGTGGGGCAATGACGTGTTTGTTAATTAAATCATAATCTGGCACATGCTGATCCGATCCAATTGTCATTTTAACAATTGGGTCTGACCATGAGTCGCGTTTGTAGATCCGTGGCTTTTCTGTTCCCTCTGGAAACCGCATCCGAGCACGCTCCATGCGGTCACGCACTTCTCGATAGGCCACATCCATGTCGGTTCCCTGCTTGAATCTCAAATCCACAGAGGCAGAACTTGTACTGCAGCGCGTCGACATGGAGTCCAAGCCTCGAACAGTGCTGAGTTCCTCTTCCATTGGAATCCCGATTTTTTCCATGGATTCTTGAGGTACACCGGATCGCCATGCTGTTCTCACATAAATCCCATTGCCCTCCGATCCCTTGGGCTCCATTTCAAGGGGAAGACGATTGGTTGCAATAACTCCGACGGCAAGAATAGTTAGGAAGAGAACAAAGATGGTTACTTTACGCTTTAGCGAAAACCGGGTGATTTTGACCGCCAGACTGTTAGTCTCCATGGCTACTCCTGTCTGGCTTGGAAGAGGCGCTCACCTGCGAGGCCGAACAAATAGTAAATCGTCGGAATGACCAACAACGTTAGCACGGTGGAGGTCAGCAGCCCGCAGATCACGGCGACGGCCATTGGGGTGCGGATTTCCGCACCGTCTCCGTGGCCGAGCGCCATTGGCAGGAGGCCCAGCACGGTGGTGGCGGTGGTCATCAGGATGGGGCGCAACCGCACGCACCCGGCCTGGATGATTGCCTTGCGCAGGGCCATGCCGCGGCCGCGCAGCGTGTTGGCGTAGTCCACCAGCACGATGGCGTTGTTTACCACGATGCCGGCTAGCATGATCATGCCGAGAAACACCACCACCGAGAGGTTAATGCCGAGCATCTTCAACCCCAGCACCGTGCCGACGAAGGCCATCGGGATGGTGAACATGATGATGAACGGCTGCACGAGAGACTCGAACTGCGACGCCATGATCACGTAAACCAGAAACAGGCTCAGGCCAAGCGCGAGGTAAAGGCTCGTGCGGCTGCGCTCCCATTCCTCGTTTTGGCCGGTGATGTGGAATCCCATGTAGTCGGGCAGGTCGATCTCTTGGCCAAGCGTGCGTTTTGCGGCATCGACCGCCGTGCCAAGCGACCCGGCGCCGATGTTTGCCTGCACCAGAGCGACCCGCTTGCCGTCGATACGTCGGATCTCGCTTGGCCCCTCGCCGACGGTCAGCTTGGCGATCGAGTTGAGCGGGATCGGTGTGTCGCCGCCGGGATTGATCGTGAGTTTGCCGACGTCGGAGACTTGTGAACGATCCATCTCGGCCAAGCGCACAACGATCGGCACGCGCCGGTCGCGCCGGTTGAACCGCGTGGCCTCGGCGCCCTTGACCATGTCGCGCACCTGGTTGGCCACCGTGCTGAGGTTCAGCCCGTGGCGGATGATCTGCTGCCGGTCGTAGGTGATCTGCACTTCCGGCGCGCCGCTGCGAAGTGTCGGCTCGACGTCGGCCAGCGCCGGCTCCCCCGAGAGCAGAGCGGTCGCCTCGTCGGAGTACCGCTTCAGCTCCGGCAAATCGTCGCCGTTAATCTGGATGACCACCGGCTTCTTCGAGCTGAACAGCACTGGCCGCGTCACGCGCGTGGTCACGTCCGGCACCTCGCCGAACATCGTGCGCAACTTGCCGATGACCCGCTCCTCGGCCTCCCTCGGTTTGCTGCTTGGCTTGAGCAGCACCTTGAACCGCGCCGAGTGCTCGCCCTCGTCCGAGCGTTTCATGTTGGTCGTATCGAAGCCGTACATCACCAGCAGTGTGTCGATGCCGAACGCCTCTTTTTTTCCCAAAATACTTTTTTCGACGCCGTCGAGAATGGCGATCGTTTGGTCCAGCGGCGTGCCGACCGGCAGGGCAGCTTCAAAAGTAAACTCGCTCTGATGCACCTCCGGCAGCAACTCGGTCTCGAGCTGTTTGCCGACCCACCAAGTGAGCGCAAAACAGCCGACGATCAACGCAACCATTATGCCCGGACTGGCCAACGCCCAACGAATGAGCCTCGAATAAACCCCCGAATCGGCGTCCGCACTGTGGGCAACTTTCCCGCCGCCAAGACTTGAAAACAGCCTCCCAAATAGCGAGCCGATTTTGAGCAAAATCCGGTAGCCGAACAGGGCGGTGCCGGCCAAGATGCGAATCGACCAAACCAGCGATAGCCCGGTCAACTCCAGCAGGAACGAGACGGCTAGGCGGAGCGCAAAGTAGGGTGCGGTGAACAGGAACGACCGCCCGCTGCGCTCACGGCTCTTGTCGAAAGCGCGGAACGAACCCCACAGCTTGGCCAAGCGCGGGTTGTTTTCTACGCTTGGGCCGAAGCGGTTGTCACCCGCGCCGCCTGGGAGGAACAATCCCTCGAACAACGGGAAAAGAGCGAGCAACCACCACGCCGATTTGCCGCGATCGTGCAGCCGCTTGGCCAAGGCGACGAACATCGGCCAAGCGCAAACATTCATCCCCACGCTAACCACCGCCATCGCCGACGCGCCGTAGGAAATTTTCTTGAGGATATCAGGGTCGTCCACATCCTGCATTGACCAGTAAGTGTAGCCGAGCTTGGCCCCGACCATAAGCGTGAGCAGCGCGCCCATCGGGAGCAGGATGCCCCGCCAAAGCGCGGCGAGGCTGATGCGCCCCTCAACCGAGCCAAGCGCGTGAGACACCATGCCGGCACCCGTCTGCAGCTTGAACCCGGTGCGACTGGCGAGCATCGGGATGAACAACACCGCCACGATCAGCGCGGCAACGAGCGAGGTGACTACCGTCAGGCCAAGGTCGCTGAACACCTGCCCGGCGAGCCCCTCGACAAACACCATCGGGAAAAACACGCAGATAGACGTCAGCGTCGAGGCAATGACCGCGCCCCGCACTTCCGTCGTCCCTCGGATGGCGGCGTTGCGGGTGGAGTCGCCCTCCTCGCGACAGCGGTAGATGGACTCGAGGACCACGATCGATGAGTCCACCAGCATGCCGATGCCCATCGCCAAGCCACCGAGCGACATGATGTTGAGCGACACGCTGAGAATGTTCAGCGGCGCGAATGTCACGAGGATCGAGATCGGGATGCTCAGCGCGATGATCGCCGTCGTACGGATGTCGCGCAGGAAGATCAGCAGCACAATCACGGCGAGCAGGCCTCCCAGCATCGCCGTGTTGAGCACTTCCTGGATGCTGTTGTCGATGAAGACCGAGCGGTCGGCGACCACGCGCAGCTTGGCCTGTTCCTCGTTGAACAACTTGCCGGCCAGCGTTGGGGCGCGGGAAAATTTTTTCATTTTTTCGCGCTGCAACTCGCGCTTGCTTTTCGTCTTGTCCTCCTTTTCTTTGCCGTAGCCGGGCACCTCGCCGACGAGTGCGATGACTCGCTTGGCCACGGCGACCATGTTGGCGTCGGCTTCCTTGTAAATATCGATCTGCACACTCTCCGCGCCGTCGGTGTGGGTGAGCATCTCCCGGTCGCGCTGCCCGTGGACAACTTGGCCAAGGTCTTTCACTCGGATCTCGCGGCCCTCGCGGCGGAACACAATCGTGTCGGCGATTTCCTCGAGCGTTTGGTACTCGTTGATGGTGCGGATCATGTATTCCGCGCCGCCCTCGCGGATGCGGCCCCCGGCGGCGTTGATGTTCTCCGCGCGCAACCGGCTGAGCACCTGGCCAATCGAGAGGTTCACCCGCTGCAGCTTGGCTTCGTCGATCAACACGTGAATCTCCTCCTCGAGCCCGCCGCGAACTCGCGCCGCCGCGACGCCCTTGACCGGTTCGATGAGTCGCTTGACCTGCAGTTCGGCGATGCGCCGCAGGCGCCGCAGGCCCTCGTCGCCCCGGTACTTGATGCTGCTGCTGGAGCCGGACAGGCTCAGCTCCATCACCGGGTCAAGCGACGGGTCGTAGTGCAGGAGCAGCGGCTTCTCCGCCTCGCGCGGTAGGTAAACGAGGTCGAGTTTCTCTAGCGTGTTCTGGATGGCATCGACCATCGGCGTGCCCCAGACGAACTCCAGCACCACGTCGCTGCCGCCGGCCCGGCTAATGCTGCTGATCTTGTTGAGCCCGCTGACGACGCCAAGCGCCTCCTCGATCGGGCGGCTGATGTCGTTCTCGACCTCCTCCGGCGCGGCACCGGGGTACTCTGTGCGCACGGTGAGGGTGGGGTAGCTCATCTCCGGCATGAGCGTGACCGGCAGTTGGCCAAGCGAGAAGTAGCCGAAGACGACGGCGGCCAGGAACACCATCAGCACCGCGACCGGCCGGTCGGTGGTGAAGCTCGGGTTGCGATGCGGGGACTCCATGCCGTTGTGGAAGGTGCGGGATTACGTCCCGCTCCTGCTGGAGGTCGGGGCGTTGGTGTTGGCCGCCGCGGTGTCGGCGGATTTCTTTGTGTCCGGGTCAGGGTCGCCGACTTCGCGTATTTTGGAATTCTCCTTCAGGCCGGACTGTCCGGCGATGACGACTTTTTCGCCGACGGCAAATCCATCGATCGGCTCAATGTGCACCTTGTCGGCATTTTGAGGCAGGACCAACTGGCGTTTCACGCTCCTCACGCCGTTGGTGCTGGTGTGCAGCTTGTAGGCGAACGTTTGATCGTTGTCGTACACGATCGATTTTTTCGGGATCAACACGGCGTCCTGCTTGGTCTCGAGCACCAGTTCCACGTCCACCCACATGCCGGGGCGCAGCGCGCCGAGTTCTTTCACGCCGACGGTGACCTTGATCGTCCCGGCCCGCGCCTCGACGATGGGCGAGATGCGTTTCACGTGGGCCGGAAAATTTTTGTCGTCAAGCGTGTTGGAGATCAGCCGTGCCGCCATGTCCGGCCTGAGCTGGGGCAGGTACTGCTCCGGCACATGGATGACTGCAACAGTCGACTCGAAGTCGATGATCTCAAAAATGGTCGAGCCGGTGCTCACATTGTCGCCGACTTTCACGGAGCGCAGGGTGATGGTGCCCTTGATGGGGGCGCGCACCTCGGTGTACTCCAGTTGGCGCTGGGCTGTCTCGGCGGATAACTGGCGTTGGTTCAGGTCGAACTTTGCGTTGCGAAAAATCTGCTCGCTGATGAGGTTGTCCTTGAAAAGGTTCTCCTGTCGCTCGTACTCGATCCGCGTTTTCTCGAGTTGGCTCAGGGCCTGGTCGTGATCGTTTTTCTGCTTGTCGTTCTCGAGCCGAAGCAATATCTGGCCCTTGTCGACCTTGTCCCCTTCCTCGACGAGCAACTCAATCGCCGGGTTGCTTGTCCGGGCCTTGACCTCAACTCTGACCTCGGCTTCGAGCGGGGCGGAGCGCTCGAGGATTGACTCGATCATCCCGCGCTTCACCTCGGCCAGTTCCACCAGCACAGCCTTTTCTTTTCTCGCCTTGCCGGTTTTTTCTTCCTCTGTTTTCGCGGAGTGCTCCGCGCTGCATCCTGCGAGCGCCAAGGCGCATGCGAAGAGGGCGGTGTGACGTGTTAACGATTGATCTGTTCGATTCATGGAAGAAATCTCTGCCTTCTACTACACCAATGAGCACCAAATAGTTACGATGGAATGGGGAACTTGGCCAAGCGACGGCGCAGAGCCGACTGTGAAGCAGTGGAACGGCGCGTCAATCGTAATACCGCAGAGAGGGCGTCACGAATTGATGGCGAACAGCAGTGCTAAGCCAAGCGCGATGCGGTACCAGCCAAACGCCACGAACGTGTGTGTCTCAATGTAGCGCAGCAGCCATCGAACCGACACAAACGCGGTCACCGCCGAGATCACCGTGGCCAGCGCCAACTGCCCCCAGTCCTCCGTGACCGACTCGGCGCGGATCGCTTTGAACACCTTGTACGCGCCGGCCGCCAAAAGCGTCGGCACGCCCAGCAGGAAGGTGAACTCGATCGCCGGCATGCGCCGCAGTCCCATCAGCAGCGCGATGAGAATCGTCGCCCCCGAGCGCGACGTGCCGGGGAACACCGCCGCGAGTAACTGCCCAAAGCCAACCGCAATCGCGATTGCCCAAGTGACCTCCGCCAAGTTTGCCCGGCCGCCGATTTTCTTTTCGATCACGACAAACAGCACGCCGCCGACGAGCAGCGCCACCGCCACCGGCAGCACATCTTCCGGCAACTCGAAGCCAAGCTTGTCGATGAGTAGCCCGCCCGCACCGGTGATGACGAACGCGACAAACAGCTTTGACAAGTAGTCGCGGGCTTCCGGTTCGCGCCAGCGTAGGGTGAGTTGTTTGACGCGGTCGGTGAAGTTGAACAGCACCGCGATCACCGCGCCACTCTGGATGGCGATGTTGAAAAGATCCGTCTGCTTCTCCAGCCAGCCAAGCTGCTGTGGCACGAGGAGGTGGCCCGTCGATGAGATGGGGAGAAACTCGGTGATCCCCTCGATGACCCCGAGGATGATTGATGTCAGCCAATCCGGCACGCCGGTTGTTTGACAACATCGCTTGGCTAAGCGCAAGGAATTTTAGTGAGCAGTGAGCGGTCGGCTGAGCGGAGCGTTTACGGATCACCTCTTACTGCCGAGGGCTCGGCTTACTTGATTTGATCCCAGATCGGCTCCAAGTCCGGATCCATCAGCGCCACTTCGCGGATTTTTTCCGGGTCGCCAACTTCTTCCGCTGCCTGAAACCAGCGCAGCGCCAGCATTAAGTCACCGAACTGGCAGGCGTAACAGGACAGGTTGTAGGGGATGGCTTCATTTTTTGGGAACCGCTCGCGGATCGGCTCGAGCCAGTCAAACGCCTCGCGGCCGCGTTTGAGGTAAAACAACGCGTTGGCCTGGTTGATCCAGCCGGAGGGATCATCGGGGTGAAGATCCACCATGGTGCCGCCGATTTCTGCGCAGCGCTCCCAGTCCTTGTTGCGGGCGTGGATGTGCCACTCGAGGTGCAGCACTTCGCGGTATCCCCTATGCTCTGCCGACACTTTGGCCAAGTCGACCAGGGCCTCGCCGGGGTTGCCGAGTTGCAGCCAGCCGGTGGCTGACGAGAGGTGCAGACTGTCCGGGGGCGGGATGTCTGCTGGAATGTCGCCACTCATTCGCCGGTTGGTTGCTCGGTGAACGCCTTCACAGACATGACACCCGCCGCCTTGGCCGCATCCATCAACTTGACGATCTGCCCCCACGGCGCGTCAGTGTCGGCCCGGATCGAGAGTTCCAATTCCGGGTTGTCGTCGGTGCGCTGTTTCAACTCGGCCTCGAGGTCGGCGGCCGCCACGGCGCTGGTTTCAAAAAAGAAGTGAGGTGGCTCCTTGGCCACGGTGACGATGAGGCTGTCGTTCACGGCCGGCGCGGCCTTGGCCTGGGACGACTCCGGCAGAACAAGCTTCACGGCGGCCTGGTTCTTGAACGTCGTTGATACCACCATGAAAATGAGCACCACCATCAGCACGTCGATCAGTGCCACGATGATGACGGCGGGCGGTTTTCGGTTTTTGCGCAGGAGAAATCGCATGGCAGTCGGGCGGTTACTTGCCGGTACTGACCGGGTACTGCCGGCGAAGGAACTTGTCGAGTAGCGTCTCCATCTCGATAGCAAAAGTCTCGACCCGCTTATTGTAAATGCTCCACGCCACGAGGGACGGGATGGCGATGCTGAGGCCTGCAAATGTGGCGTAAAGGGCCGTGGAAATGCCCGGTGCAAAATCGGACGTCTTGACAAAGTCCGAGGTCATGGTGCCGAAGATGTCAATCAAGCCATACACCGTGCCGACCAAACCCATTAGAGGTGCAATGCCAGTGATGACCTCCAGCACCACCAAGCCTCGCTCCATCTGGTTGACCTCGTGCCGGGCGTGGGTCTGCAGTGCCTCGACATTGTCCGGCTTGGCCCACTCGAGGTGCTCGATGGCGGCCGTGGTCAGGCGCGACAGCGGTGTGTGTTCGTGTTGCTGGCAGAACCGCAGCAGGGTGTTCACATCGCTGCGCGTCTGACAATGCTCCAGGCTGTCGGTCAGCGGCTGGGGGATGATGGCGTTGCGACGCAGGGCTAAGCCCCGCTCGATGATGAATGCGAGGCTGATCACCGAGGTGACTCCGAGTAAAAAAAAGATGAATGTGTGCATACAATAAAACGGGAAAACCTGACGGCGCCGCAGGGCGATGGATTCAATCGGTAATCGACCATCCGAAGCAAGCCGAAAGCGGAGCGATCAGTCGTCGAACCACTCGTCCCCGGGGTCGAAAGCCGGGATGGGGATGTTGATAATCTTCAGCCGGCCCACCGCGCGGTGACGGCAGCCTGGCTTTATGTAAACGGCGGTCATGGGCCTGAGCGGCACCCGGTCGCCGTCCAGTTCCATGTGCCCTTCGCCCTCGAGGACGAGGTAAATTTCTGTCATCCGCTTGTGGTAATGGACGGCTGAGTCGCGCTTGATATCGACCTCGTGCAGGCTGGCCACCGCGTTCGGTTCGCCAACAAAGGCGCGCTTGGCCAAGCCGCAGGGGCAGGGGGTTGGCTCGACTTCATCCAGTTGCTCGATCAAATAATTTGCCATGACCCAGAAGAGTTTGGGCCGCAAATACTTGCGCTGCAAGGAACTTGATCGTTTGGTGTTTATGACAAAAAAACACTACAAATTGTGGTGAAAAAACTTGATGCCCCTACAAGTTGTGGTGACACTCATCAGCTTGCCCAGCTTGACCGAGCTTTTAGGGGCGGTTGATTGAGTGAAATCGCCTCCAAGCACGGTTATTTTAACCCAAACACCCTTAGACGCCTGACAACCCATGATCGACGCAAACGACCCGTTGACCGCGCCCACTGCCCGCACCCCTCGCCGCTCCACTTCTCCAAAAGTCACAACTCCGAAAAGGGGCGTCTTGGCCAAGGGTAAACAGCGTTCGGCCATCAAGGTCGAGCGGGTGTTCAGCGATGCCAAGCGAAATCCCTACGATGAAATCGAGTGGGATACCCGCACGGCGGAGATCACCGACGAGGGCGGCAAGATCATTTTCAAGCAGGAAGACGTCGAGGTGCCCAAGAACTGGTCGCAGCTTGCAACTAAGGTCGTCGTCTCGAAATATTTCTTTGGCCAGCAGGGCACGCCGGAGCGGGAGACGTCAGTTCGCCAATTGATCCATCGTGTGGCCCGCACCATCGCCGACTGGGGCGTCAACGACGGTTACTTCAGCAGGAAGGATGGTGAGGTTTTTTACGAGGAGTTGTCGTGGCTTTGCCTGAATCAGCATGGTGCCTTCAACTCGCCGGTATGGTTCAACGTCGGGCTGCATCACGAGTACGGCGTGGGTAACGGCTCGGCGAAGGGCAACTGGCATTACGATGATGCGCTTGGCCAGGCGAAGCGCGCCAAGTCGCAATACGAGTACCCGCAGGGTAGTGCTTGTTTCATCCAGTCGGTTGATGACGACTTGGAGTCGATCCTCAAGTTGGCGCACAGCGAGGGGATGCTCTTTAAGTTCGGCTCCGGCACCGGCACCGATCTGACGCCGATCCGTTCCAAACGAGAAGCCATCAGCGGCGGGGGAATCCCGAGCGGCCCGATGTCGTTCCTCCGGGTGTACGACCAGGTGGCCAACGTGGTGCGTTCCGGCGGCAAGACGCGCCGGGCTGCCAAGATGAACACCATCCGCGACTGGCACGGTGACATCGAGGAATTCATCGACGCTAAGCAGCTCGAGGAGAAAAAAGCGTGGGCATTGATCGAGCAAGGCTACGACGGCTCGTACAACGGCAACGCCTACGGCAGTGTCATGTACCAGAACGAGAACCTTTCGGTGCGTGTCAGCGACGAGTTCATGCAATCCGCACAGGACGGCGGTGATTGGTGGACTCGTGCCGTGACCACTGGTGAGAAACTTGAAAAGAAGGATGCTACAGGGCTGTTGGATAAAATCTCCGAGGGTACGTGGGTGTGCGGCGATCCCGGCATCCAGTACGACGGCGCGATCCAAAATTGGCACACCTGCAGTGGCACCGAGCCGATCCACTCGACCAACCCCTGCTCCGAGTACGTGTTCATCAACAACACCGCCTGCAATCTGGCCTCGCTGAACCTGATGCGTTTCAAGCGTGAAGACGGCGTGTTCGAAATCGACCGTTTTAAGGCGGCAGTGCGCATTTTCATCACCGCGCAGGAAATTCTCGTCGACAATGCTAGTTACCCGACCCAGTCGATCGCCGAGAACTCCCACATTTTCCGTACTCTTGGCCTGGGTTTTGCCAACCTGGGATCGCTGGTCATGAGCTATGGGCTGCCGTACGACTCGAACGAAGGCCGCGCATTGGCTGGCGCGATTACGTCGATCATGACCGGCCATTCGTACGAGCAATCGGCTGAACTGGCCGGCGTAAAAGGTGCGTTCGCTGGTTACCGCGATGCCAGTTGCAATCATGTGGCCAAGCCGTTGGCCAAGGACAACGTAGAGTCGATGCGCGGCGTCATGAAATTGCACCATGCCGCCGTGGAGGACATCCAGCCAAGCGAGGATTTTGGATACCTGAAAGACGCCGCCCGCCACTGCTGGGAGTCGGCCTTGGCCAAGGGCGACAAAAACGGCTACCGCAATGCACAGGTCACCGTGCTGGCGCCGACCGGCACGATCGCGTTTCTGATGGACTGCGACACGACCGGCATCGAGCCGGACATCGCGCTAGTGAAGTACAAGTTGCTCGCCGGCGGCGGGACGCTGAAGATCGTGAACCGCACCGTGCCCGAAGCATTGTCGCGACTGGGTTACTCGGCGGACGAGGTGAAAAACATCGTAGCCCATATTGAAGAATTTGACTCCATCGAGGACGTCAAGGAGAACGGGGAAACCTGTAGAAGCGGGCTCAAGCCCGAACATCTGGATGTGTTTGATTGCGCGTTCAAGCCGTTCCGCGGCGAGCGTAGCATTCACTACATGGCACATCTGAAGATGATGGCCGCTGCCCAACCGTTTATCAGCGGCGCCATATCCAAGACCGTCAATCTCCCCCGGGAGTGCACGGTCGCGGATATTACCGACGCCTACACACAGGCGTGGAAACTGGGGCTCAAGTGCGTCGCGATTTATCGCGACGGATCGAAGCGGTCCCAACCGCTCAACACCGCCAAGACCGGCGAGGGCACCGAGGGTGAACTCACCATCACGGCGGATGAGCGGATTAAGGAGCTGGAGGATCAGTTGGTCGGTCTGCAAAAACAGATCGATCAACCTCTCCGCCGGCGCCTGCCCGAGACCCGCCAGGCGGTGACTCACAAATTTGACATCGCCGGCCACGAGGGCTACCTGACGATCGGCCTATTCGAGGACAGCACACCTGGCGAGATGTTCATCACCATGGCCAAGGAGGGCTCGACCATTGGCGGACTGATGGACAGCGTCGCTGCGCTGACGAGTGTCTCCCTGCAATACGGCGTGCCGCTCGCGGCGCTGGTGCGCAAGTTCAGCCATCAGCGGTTCGAGCCATCTGGCTTCACTAAGAACCCGCAGATTCGCCGAGCCTCGTCGATCATCGACTACGTATTTCGCTGGATGGGCATCCAGTTCATTCCCGGCTACCTTGAGAGAACCACGGGCGACACCAGCCAGCAGGAACTGAACATCCCCGGCCTGCAAAAGGCCGAGGCCCAGCACGTTAACAAGCCGGTTGTCGAATTGCCGGTGGCCAGCGGCGGAGACGGCGAATCAGTCGATCACGCGGCGGCCCATTCGCACGGCCACGGTGAATCGGCGATCAGCCAGTCGGTGGCGCACTTTATGGAGGACGCGCCAGCCTGCACGACCTGTGGCCACCTCACCGTCCGCAACGGTGCCTGCTTCAAGTGCCTCAACTGCGGCGAGAGCTTGGGCTGCTCCTGAGCCAAGCGCCTGGCCACGCGGGCGAGTTTGCGCTTGAACTGTCAGTGAAAAAAAACTAATCAACAGAGATCATGACAGAGGTCAACGGGTTCAATCTGGAAAAACTGATCAGCCAGTTTCAAATCGTGGCTGAGTTCGAGGATGGTCATGTGTGGACCAAGGGCCACATCAACGACACCTACATTATAACCTGTCGGCAGGGCGGCACACCTATCCGCTACATATTGCAGCGCGTCAACCACCACGTTTTCCTGTACCCCGAGTTGGTCATGCACAACGTCAAAGTGATCACCGAGCATCTCCGAAAAAAAATAGGTGCAGAAGACAGATTTGACCTGACGCGTCGAACTATGACACTGGTGCCGACTAGGGGTGGCGCGCCCTATTACCGGGATCGTGACGCGAACTACTGGCGGGCCTACGTGTTCATCGAACGGGTCACCTCGACACATGTCGCCGTGCTACCGGCTCAGGCTGGCCAGGTAGGGCGCGCGTTTGGTTTGTTCCAAAAACGGCTTGCAGACCTGTCGCCGGAGAAGGTGCAGGAAACCATTCCCGAGTTTCACAACGGTCTACTGCGGTTCGAGGCGTTGGAAAATGCGGTTGCCGCAGACAGCGCTGGGCGGGTTGCCGGGGCGCAGGCAGCGATTGATTTTTGTCGGCAACAACGCTGCACAGTCAGCTTGCTTCTTGATGCCCTGACACGGGGCGAACTGCCGCTGCGCATCACGCACAACGATACCAAGATCGACAACGTGTTATTTGACACCGACAGCGGTCAGGTGGTTTGCATTGTCGATCTCGATACAGTGATGCCGGGGCTGGTTCACTACGACTTCGGCGACATGGTACGCACGCTCACCAGCCCGGCCAGCGAGGATGAGCGTGACTTGACCAAGGTGAGTATGCGTTTGGAATACTTTGAGGAATTGGCAAAGGGCTACCTCGCTGAGGCGAGTGAGTTCCTGACTCAAGCCGAGCGGGATTACCTCGCGATTTCAGGCAAGGTTATCACGCTCATTCTGGGTATCCGTTTCCTGATAGATCACCTGGAAGGCGACATCTATTTTCGCGTTCACCGTGAGGGACAGAACCTCGACCGTGCCCGAGTGCAGTTCAAGCTGGTGGAATCGATGCTCGAGCAGGAGGAGGCGATGAAGTCGGTCATCGCCGCGCTGGGCTAACTGGTCTTGGTCAGGCGCTCTTCCCCTTGGCCAAGCTCCTCGGGGGAGGTGTCGCGCAAACGGGAAACGATCGTCGGCAGTTTCTTGAGCACCCAGTCCACATCCGCCTCCGTATTGTCCAGCCCAAGGCTGAATCGCAGTGAGCCTTTCGAGCGCGACAACGGTACGCCCATGGCCTGTAACACGTGGGACGGCTCGATGGAGCCGGTGGTGCAGGCCGATCCGCTCGAGGCGCAGATCCCCTCGCGGTCGAGCAGCAGCAGGATCGCCTCGGCCTCGACGCCGTCAAACCCGATGTTCGTTGTGTTGGGCAGTCTAGGCTCGCCGCCGCCGTTCCGCACAGAGCCGCGGATCGTCTGCAGGATGCCTCGCTCGAGTTTGTTGCGCAGTGCGCGTACCCGCGTGTTTTCGTCATCGATTTGCTGGAGCGCGAGTTCGGCGGCTTTGCCGAAGGCGACGATGTTGGCGACATTTTCGGTGCCGCCGCGCTGGCCACGCTCCTGTCCGCCACCGATGATATATGGCTCGAACGGCGCGCCCGGCTTCATGTACAATATGCCGATGCCTTTGGGCGCGCGCAGCTTGTGGGCGGAGAGAGAGAGGAAATCGACGCCGAGCTTTTGCACGTCGATCGGGATTTTGCCAGCGACCTGAATGGCGTCGGTGTGGAACAACACGCCCCGGCTGCGGCAGATCGCCGCAAGTTCCTCGACAGGGAACAACACGCCGGTTTCGTTGTTCGCCCACATGAGCGAGACGATCGCTGTGTCGGGCCTGATCGCATCCTGCAAATCGCAGAGATCGATGCCACCGTCGAGGTCAACCGCCAGGAACGTTACCTCGTAGCCGCGCTTCTCGAGTTGGTGGCAATGCTTGATGTTAGCCGAGTGCTCCACCGTCGAGGTGATGATGTGCCGCTTGGTGGGATTGCAGTGAAGCGCGCTTTGGATGGCGGCATTGTTGCTCTCGGTGCCGCAACTTGTGAAGACAATGTTGCGCGCGTTGGCACCGATGAGTTCGGCTACTTTTTCACGGGCTTCGGCGATCATGTGGGCCGGCGCGTTGGCCATTTCGTACGCGCTCGACGGGTTGCCCCAATGCTCGGTGAGGCACGGCAACATCGCCTCGACAACTTCGGGCGCGACCCGCGTCGTGGCATTGTTATCGAGATAAACCAGTCGTTTGTTGCTCATCAGCTTGGCCAAGCGCTTGGCCGGTCAAACGTTGAATTTGAACAGCATTACATCGCCTTCCTGAACGACGTATTCCTTGCCCTCCATTCGGTACACGCCCTTGTCGCGGGCAGCAGCAATTGAGCCACACGCGGTCAAGTCGGCGTACGATACGGTCTCCGCCTTGATGAAGCCACGCTCAAAATCACCGTGAATCACGCCGGCCGCCTTGGGCGCGGTGTCGCCGATGTGAATCGTCCAAGCGCGCGTCTCCTTTTCGCCGGTGGTGAAGTAGGTTTGTAGGCCAAGCAGCGAGTACGACTTGTGGATCAACTGCCCGGCGCCGCTCTCGGCCACGCCCATTTCGGCGAGAAATTCTGCCGCCTCTCCCTCGGGCAGATCCGCCAAATCGCTCTCGATCTGTGCGCTGATCGCGACCGTTTCGCAGCCATGATGCTCGCCGGCGTAGTCGCGGATCTTGGCTATGTTCGGGTTGTTTTCGGCGTCCGCCAACTCCGAGTCTTTCAGGTTCGCGGCGAACAACGTCGGCTTGGCCGAGAGCAGGAATAGCCGCTTGGCTAAGGCGGCATCGTCGTCGCTCAACTCGCAGGTGATCGCTGGTTTGCCCTCGCCCAAGTGTGGCTCGATTTTATCGATGATCTCCACCAGCGCTGCCGCCTCCTTGTCACCGCGCTTGGCTTCCTTGTTCAGCTTATCGCGCCGCCGCTGGACGGCGTCCAGATCGGTGAGGATCAACTCGGTTGAAATCGTCTCGATGTCGCGAACGGGGTCGATGCTGCCCTCGACGTGATGAATGTCATCGTCCTCGAAGCAGCGTACCACGTGCACGATGGCGTCCACCTCGCGGATGTGACTTAGGAATTTATTGCCCAGCCCCTCGCCGGCAGAGGCACCCTTCACCAGCCCTGCGATGTCAACGAACTCGACGGAGGCCGGGATTAGCTCCGCTGAGCCGGAGATTTTCGAGAGAACTTCGAGCCGTGCGTCCGGGACGTTCACGACGCCGACGTTGGGGTCGATGGTGCAGAACGGATAGTTCGCCGACTCCGCCTTACGGGTGCGTGTGACGGCGTTGAACAGGGTGGACTTGCCGACATTGGGCAGGCCGACGATTCCGGCTTTCAGCATAAATTAATCTTCACTTGTTGCGGCAACGATCTGTTGCATTTTGTTTTTCAACTCCTCGAGGCCAAGATCGAACGCGGCGGAGATTTCCACAATATCAACTTGGCCAAGCTTGGCCCGGAACGTTTTCAGTTTTTCCGGCGCGGGCGCCTCGTCCATCTTGTTCGCGGCGACGAGGCGCGGGCGCTTGAGCAGCGCCGGGTCGTACAGTTCCAGTTCGGTGAGCAGTTGCCGGTAATCGTCCCATGGCTCGCGCTCGTCGGTGCCGGCCATGTCGATCAGCAGCACGAGCACGCGGCAACGCAGGATGTGCCGCAGGAACGCGTGGCCAAGGCCGACATTGTCGTGTGCGCCCTCGATGATCCCCGGGATGTCGCACACGGTCAGGCGACTGTAATCGGCAAACTCCACGATGCCGATGTTCGGGTGCAGCGTGGTGAACGGGTAGGCGGCGATCTTCGGTTGCGCGGCCGAAATCGCACCAAGCAGGGTGGACTTGCCGGCGTTCGGGTAGCCGACGAGGCCGATCTCGGCAAGCAGCCGCAGCTCGAACCGGTAGTGGCCTTCCTCGCCGATTTCGCCATCCTGTGCGAATTGCGGCGCCTGGCGGGTCGAGGTGGTGAAATGCATGTTGCCCTTGCCACCGCGCCCCCCGGCGCACAGCACGAACTGTTCCCCGTGCTCCGTCAGGTCGGCGATGACTTCCGGCTCCTGCGGCATGGTCCCGGGCGACTCCTCCGGTACGGCTTCAAGATTGATCTCCAGCGCCTCCGCTTGGCCAAGCGAGCGGCGCAAGGGTACGTCCCCCTCCTCGGCGGTCGGTTCGGTCGGCGGGAGTTTCCAAATCATCGTGCCGCACGGCACCTTGACGATAAGTTTCTTGCCGCCGCGCCCGGTCTTGCCCTTGCCCTCGCCGCCGCGGCCGTCCTTGGCGTGGAGGTGAGGTGCGTAAAACTGGGCGATGAGATTATTGATGTCGTGGTCGGCCTGCAGGATGACATCGCCACCCTTGCCGCCGTCGCCGCCGCACGGCCCACCCTTGGGCTGGAACGGTTCATGCGAAAACGCGAGGCAACCGTTGCCTCCCTTGCCGGCCCTGACTTGAACCTTGACTGAATCGACGAACATTGTTGTGTTGGATAGCGGCCCGGCGTTGGGGCCGGATCAAAACAAAAATGGCGAGGCCAATTGCCCCGCCATCCGAAATCGTGAGTGCGCCTGCTTAATTCACGGCGGCTTCCCCGTCAACCACATTGACGCGGCGGCCGCCCTTGTCGAACTGCACGTGGCCATCGGCCAACGCGAACAGCGTCCAGTCACGCCCCATGCCGACATTGCGGCCGGGGTTAAACTTGGTGCCGCGCTGGCGAATAATAATATTACCGGCGATCACTGCCTGCCCGCCAAATTTCTTCACACCCAGCCGTTTACTTGCGCTGTCGCGACCGTTGCGGGAACTGCCTTGTCCTTTCTTATGTGCCATGACTTATGCGCTGATTTTGTTAATCTTGATAAGGGAAAGATCCTGCCGATGGCCGTTCTTGTTGCGATACCCTTTGCGTCGTTTCATCTTCCAAATAACGAGCTTTTTGCCTCGGGTGTGTTTAACCACTTCGGCCTCGACCTTGGCTCCCTCGATCGTCGGGGTGCCGATCTTCACTGAGCCGTCCTGATTCACGAGCAACACGTTATCAAGGGTCAACGCGCTACCAGCCTCGTCACCGACACGGTTCACCTCAATGGTGGTGCCCTCGGTAACTTTGTATTGTTTGCCTCCGGTTTGAACTACTGCGTACATCTCAAAAAGGGCGGGAACTAGACCAGAGTCTTCACGCCGTGTCAAACTCTGTTATAGCTCTTTTTTTGTTTATTTTCCACGACTTTGGCCCGAACCGGCCTTGGCCGGCAAAAAAGCTTCCGCTTGGCCAAGTTTATAGTCCGGCTCACATGAGAACTACATTTGCTTGGCTGACAGGGCTTATTGCCTTTTTGCTTTGCTTCCCCGGCAGACGCCCTGGCCAAGGCCGCCGATCGGCCCAACATCATCTTTTTCTTGTCCGACGATCATCGTTGGGACTGCATGGGCTGCGCTGGGCATCCGTTTTTGAAAACGCCGACGATCGATCGCCTGGCTGCACAGGGGGTGCGGTTTAGCAACATGATCGTCACCATATCGATTTGCGCCGCCAGCCGGGCCACGGCTATGTTTGGACGGCTTATGACGGTGAACGTGGCTAGAACGACTCAGCCTTTCGAGGAACTGTTTGGGCCGCGGCTCAAGCAGTTCAGATTTCAGCACCCGCTTTGGCTCCTGCAAGACTGGCGCGAAGTGTTCGACAGCGCGGCGATTGTTCAGACGGGCGAAGTTGACGGCGAGAAGGTATTCGTTTTGAAGCTGTCCGCCAAGGGGGTTCCGTTCAGTTTTTTGCCTAAACGAACGCTGCTCCTAACGCTGTATATGATGTTTGCAATAAAAAATCGTTTTAGCTCAGTAAACATAGAGTTTGTTTTGAGAACGATTGACTTGTTGTCGCTTGGCCGGAGTGGTAGCAGTGCGGTTTGAATACATCCCGTTTCATTTGCCTTTGGCTTGTAGTCGCCGTCATTTCGTTGAGTTCGTTTACGGCGCTTGGTCAGGCGTATTCACGCGCTGAGCTGCCGCCGTTGCTTGAATTACTCGATGGTCGTAAAGTTAAATCCCACGGTGAGTGGGAAGAGCGCCGCGAGGAAGTCCGATCGTTGCTCATCAAATATTTCATCGGCAGTTTTCCCGTCGAGATACCGCAGATTGTCGGGGCCAAAGTCACCAGCGAAAATGTGCACGAGGACGGCTCCACTCGGCGGCGAATTCGTATTACGCTGGCTACGCCAAACCGTGTCGCGTTCGAGATGGCGCTTTGGCTGCCTAAGGGCGATGGGCCATTTCCGCTGTTGCTGACTGCGCCTCGGTTTTATCAGCGCTACTGGGGTGAGGATGCGCTGAAGCGGGGCTACGCTGTCTGCCTCTTTCCAGGCGTGGACAGTCACCATCGCGAAGCCGATTATTCGGGCTACGACAGTATTTGGCAGACCTTCCACAAGGAATATCCAAAGGCCACCTGGACGGAGATCAGCACCAAGGGCTGGCTGGCCAGTCGCTGCATCGATTATCTTCTGGGTGATCAATCCATTGCCAAAATTGATGCTGACAAAATCGCGATCATCGGGTTTTCACGTTACGGCAAACAGGCGATGATTGCCGGCGCTTTCGATGAGCGCATTACCTGCGTCGTCGCTCGCAGTCCGGGTTCTCCCGCGTCCAGCCCCTTCCGGTTCACCAGTCGTAACACCTACGCCGAGGCACCATCCGATTTTCCTAGTGAATGGTTTCTTCCTTCATTGCGCGACTTCACCGGACGCGAGAATGAACTGCCGATCGACGCCCACGGCTGGTATGCGTTGATCGCACCGCGTCACTGTCTCATTCACACTGCGAACAACGACGGCTCCGAGCCGACCTTTGCCGTCGAGAAAGCCTACATCGAGGGCCGCTCCGTCTATCGGTTTCTTGGGGCGGAGCAAAACCTGCGGATTGATTACCGCACAGGTGGCCACTCATCCGGCCCGCCGCCGGAACAGGTCAGCCGGGCTGATCGGCAGCGTAATCTCGATTGGGTGGATCTGGCTTTTGGCCGTGGCTTGACCAAGCAAGGGGAGTTTCCCGAGCAATTGATCCACGACTTCGACTGGGAACAGTGGCGTAGCCAGCAAAATGAAGCCAGCTTGGCCATCTCCAAGGACGTTCCCGCCATCGAACGCATCAAATGGTCGCTTGGCCAAGCACCGAAAACTTTGCCGCTGGTCGACCAGGAGGAATTCCTTACCGACGCCGAGTCGAGTTTGATGACGCACGACCGCTGGACGCCCAGGGGCGTGCGCCGAGTACCGATCCGCTTTGGCCACGGCGTGCGCGGCAATCTTTATTTCAAAGACGGAGCGCCGACGCCCATGCCGGTGGTCGTTTGGCTCCATCCGCTCTCCTATCACAGCGGCTACAACGAGGGTTACGGCGTGGAAGGCACAACGGTTTATCAACGGCTGGCTGAGAACGGTTTCGCTGTCATCGCCTACGATCAATGTGGTTTTGGCCTGCGACTGCTCGAGGGGCGCGACTTTTACAAAAACCATCCGCGCTGGTCGAAGCTTGGCCGGATGGTGATGGACGCTCAGGCTGCTGTGAGTTTCGCTGTCGAGGGGATGGGTGCAGCAAAAAGCGCGATCCCCGAGTTCGACACCAAGCGGGTGTTCCTGCTCGGATATTCAAGTGGCGTGCTGACTACGATGTATGCCGGCGCGCTCGATGATCGCGTCGCAGGTGTAGCCTGTTTCAGTGGCTGGACTCCCTTGCGAAATGCCGGCAATGCCAGGGCGACTGGCGGCAACAGGCGCCTCTGGGAACTGCACGCGTTGCAACCGCTCCTTGGCCTCTTCGATGGACGAGAGAGCGAAATACCTTTCGACTACGATGATGTACTTGGTCTGGTGCTTCCGAAACCATGTTTGGTTGTCACACCCAAGCGCGATCGCTTTGCCGATTTCAACGCGGTAGCGGAAGTCATCGATCGGGTCCGATCGGCTAGGCCGCGTATCGCCAAAGGCTCACTCGCCTGGCTTGCCCCAGACGATACCAACAGATTTCAAGCCGATCAGCACCAGGAATTCATCAACTGGACAAAGACCCTGGAGTAACCATTTGGCCAAGCGCCTGGCTCACTTTCTTTTATTGCGCTTCTTGTGAAGGCGTGGGGGGAGTTTGGTGTTGTCGCCCATTTTTTTGAGGAGGAATTCGCGGGTGACACCGGTGTTGGTCATCAGTGCGTCCAGTTGTTTTTGGGTGGTGGCGATTTGATTTTTATAGCCTGGCTCAGCGGCTTGGTTGTACATCTCGGTGGGGTCTTCCTGTAGGTCGTAAAACTCGACTGCCTCGGTGTCAGGGAAACGGATCAGCTTGTATCTCTCAGTACGGATGCCCCAATGCTTGGGGGAGCGGTTGTAGTAGGCGTAAAAAATCGACTCCCGCCAGTCGGCCGGTTCGACGCCCTGCAGCAGTGGCCGGAGGCTCACGCCCTGCATCACGCTTGGGATGTTCATGCCGGCGTAATCCAGCATGGTTGGGCCGAAGTCGATATTCATGCCGAGTTTGGAACTTTCGCTGCCGGCTTTGATCTCTTTTGGATACCGGACGATAAACGGCATCTTGAGTGACTCCTCGAGAATAAGCCGCTTGTCGTGCATATTGTGCTGGCCCAGCCAATAGCCCTGGTCGCTGGTGTAGATGATGAGCGTGTCATCCAGGATGCCTTCGGCTTGCAGATGGTCGAGTACACGCTTGACGTTGTCGTCTATCGCGGCGACGCAGCGTAGGTATTTGTGGATGAGATGCTGGTAGGCGAGCGAGCGTCGCTCGGCGGGATCGGCGGAGTGCTTAGCCAGGTAGTCCTCGTAAACGAGGTAAAAACTTTTCGGTCCTTCGGCGTCGTACATGACGGAGTAATGCTTACCCTTGAGCAGGGGACTGGTCTTGGTGATGTCCTCGTGCAGGCTGGGCGGCTCGGGAATCTTCACGCCCTCGTGCAGCTTGGCCCATCGCTCAGGGTACTCGAAATACTCGTGTGGCCCCTTGAAGTGCAGGCTGAGGTAAAACGGCTTTTCCTTATCGCGTTGCTTCAACCATTTAAGCGCCCAGTCGGCGTAGCGATCGGCGTAGTAACCCTCATACTTTTCCTGACTGCCATCGGGGCGGTGCAGTGTTGGGTTGAAGTAGCTGCCCTGGCCAACGGTCACCGCGTAGTCGCCGACGTCGCGCGGGAACTGCTGCATGTGCCACTTGCCGACGACGCACGTCTCGTAGCCGCTGTTGGTCAGCTCGCGGATGTAGCTTGGGGCGTTGGGCTTGAGGCGGCAACCGAGGTTGAGCGCGCCGGTGACGTGTGAATATTGGCCGCTGATGATGCTGGCGCGGCTGGGCGAGCAGATGGAGTTGTTGCAGCAGACATTGGTGAAGCGCATGCCCTCGGCGGCGAGCCGGTCGAGGGTCGGCGTGTGGCAGTAATCCTTGAGCCACGAGCCGTAAGCGCTGATCGCCTCGGAGGCATGGTCGTCGGACATCATGAACAGGATATTCGGGCGCTTGGCCGCCTCGGCGGGCGCTTGGCCAAGCGCAAACAGGCATGCGGCGAGAAGGGGGATGATATTTTTCATGTGAACGTAGCCGCCGAAGTACCATCCTCACGTGCCGGATTGAAGGCTAAAATTGGTGTTTTCTTTGATGTTTGACTCTATCAAAATGGCCGTGATAGCCTACCGGCCACTTTTTCAGATCATGGAAGCGCTGTTACATCAGCCGGTTCTGGTACTGAACCGGCTTTGGCAGGCCGTAAACATCTGCTCCGCCCGCAGAGCCTTGACGCTACTCTTCGAGGGCAACGCGCAGGTCGTGCACAGCGAGGACGGCGACTTCAACACGTTTGGCTTTCACCAGTGGGCCGATCTTTCCGAGGAGAAACCCGATCCCGAGAGCATCCATGGCGTTAGCATCAAGCTGCGTTTGCCGCGTGTGATTCTGCTGATGGTTTACGATCGCGTGCCTCGCAAGGAGGTTAAGTTCACCCGGCACAATATTTTTCAGCGCGACAAAAACACCTGCCAGTATTGCGGTAAAAAATACGACACGAAAGACTTGAACCTGGATCACGTCGTGCCGCGACAACAGGACGGCCCGACCTCGTGGGAAAACATTGTCTGCTCCTGTGTCCCGTGCAACTCGCGCAAGTCCAACCGCACGCCGGAGCAGGCCGGGCTGCACTTGGTTCGCAAGCCGCGCAAGCCGCGCTGGCATCCGTTCATGCAGGTGAGCTTCAGCCTGCACTACCACGAGAGCTGGCGGCACTTCCTCGATATGGCCTACTGGAACGTGGAACTGGGCGAGGATTTGCAGTAGCCTAGCAGTCGGCCGACTTGGCCGACTCGATCAGCTTCCAGAATTCCGGCGTCTCCTCCAGCACGCGATCCTCCCCGCCCGGCAGCTTGTTGCGGAAGAGAAAATCCCGGAGATGTTTCTTCGCGTGCAGGATGCGGTGAATCAGCACTCCCAACTCGTGTCGCTCGAAGTACACCCGGTAACTGCCGAGTCGGAAACGGAACAGATGCCGCCCGTGGCGGTTGAGGCGGCCGAAGCTGTCCATCTCGTCGCTGCGGACGTCGTTGGGCAGGCCGCGAAAATCCCCGAGAATCTCCAACTGCAGCTCCTTGGGCAGCGTGCCGAGCTCGGCGGCGGCGGTGGGAGTGAAGATAATTTGAAAAGGTGTCATGGGCTTTGTCGGCCGCAGTGTCGGCGAGATGGTAGCGCGTACGAGAATTGAACTCGTCTTTCCGCCTTGAGAGGGCGGCGTCCTAACCGATAGACCAACGCGCCTCGCCGTGTCCCAGCTTTATGCCGAAACTCCCCCCGCCAAGTCAATCCGAAAGAGTCTTTGGCTTGCGTCCCGGCGCTCCCCAGTCGTTCAGTTGCCGCTCGGCCTCGCTCGGCGTTGGGGCCACCCCGAGGCGTTCCATTGCCTCTCCCACTAGATAAAATGACCCGGCGACGACCACAAACGGCTCGGTCGCGCACCACTCCAGCGATTGGCCAAGCGACTCGGCAACCTCGACCGCCGCCGCCGGATTGGCGGCTTGGCACGCCACCACAAAACTGTCCGGCTTGGCCGAGCGGGCGCTGCTTATCGGCGACAAAACGATTCGCTTGGCCAAGGTTGCCAACTCGGCGCAAAACCCCGCGCCGTCCTTCTCGTCCACCATGCCGAGAATGAAAACGGGCGAGTCGGCGGAAAACCCGTCCGCCAAAGCCTGCCGCAGCATCGCTGCGCCCTCGGCGTTGTGCGCGCCGTCGAGCAGTACCGTCTGTTTGCCGCGCCGGATGACCTGCAGTCGCCCCGGCCAATGTACCTTTGCCAAGCCGGCGCGAATCGCTTCAGGCGGCACTGGCAACTCTCCCTGCAATTGCTCGACCACCGCCTTGGCCAAACTCGCGTTGATTTGCTGATGCCGCCCGAGCAGCGGCAAGTCGGCGGTAGACTCCGCTTGGCCTAGCTCGATCAGCTGCGCGTCTTGCCTCGCCGCTTCGGTGCGGATCACTGCCAGCGCCTCCGGTTGAGCGGCCGCCGTCAGCGCTGGGATGCCGGGCTTGATGATGCCGGCCTTCTCGGCTGCGATCGCCCCGTGTGTTTCGCCGAGCCAGCGCGTGTGGTCGAGCCCGATGTTGGTGATCACGCTGGCCAGTGGTGTGACGATGTTCGTCGCGTCGAGCCGGCCACCCAAGCCGGTTTCCCACAGCACGATGTCGCACGACTGCTCGGCGAAATGGCACAGCGCCGTCACCACCGCCACCTCGAAAAACGTCGGCCCTTGGCCCTCGGGAAATCCCGCTGCTGAGTCGCGAAGCTGCGCCGTCAGCCGGGCGAGCGCCCCCTCCGGGATCAACTCGCGGTTCACCTGCATCCGCTCGCGGAACGACACGAGGTGCGGCGAGGTGAACAGCCCCGTACGCAGGCCGGCCTCGCGGTAAATCGACTCGAGCATCGCGCAGACCGAGCCTTTGCCGTTGGTGCCGGCGACGTGGATAAAACGCAACCGCTTGTGCGGCGACCCGGTCAACGCGGCGAGTCGGCGGGGGTTGTCCAGCCCCAGCTTCGAGCCGAACAGGGTCAGCTCGAGCAGATGTTGAATGGCTTCGGAATACGTCACGATGCGCGGGGGAGTCTCAAGACCGAACTTTCAAGTTTCAAGCGCATTACTCGAAACTGAAAACTTGAAACTTGAAACCATCCACTAAATCATTCCCGCCGGTGTTATCCATTCGGAACATTTTTTTTGCAGCGCTGCTGCTCCAGCTTGGCCAGGCGGTGGCCGGGGAGGCCAAGCCGGCGGACGCGTCCGGTGCGGTGATTGAGCGCGAGTTCCGCGAGTTGCTTGAGCTCGACGACAAGGTTCACGACGAGGTCGATAAATGGATTCGCAGCAATGCGAAGCTGACCGCGAAGCAGGTCGGCATCGATCCCGCGTCGCTCGATTTGCAGGTACGCAACCGGCTCAGCAAGGTCGGCGAGGCGTACAAGGCGTTTCTCAACCGCCACTCCGGCCACGTCCGTGCGCGGCTGGCGTACGGCAGTTTTTTCAGCGACATCAACGAGATCGACAAGGCTATGTCGCAGTGGAAGAAGGCGCTCGAGCTGGCGCCGAAAAACCCGGTCGCGTGGAACAACATCGGCAAGGCGTACGGCAAACAGGGCAGGATCGCCGAGGCGTTCCGGCACTTCGGCAAGGCCGCCGAACTCGCGCCCAAGGAGGCGCTCTATTATCGAAATCTCGCCACGCTGATATTTTCCTACCCCGACGACGCGGCGCGCTACTACCTCATTGACCGCAGCCAGATCGTGCCCAAGTCGCTCGAGCTTTTCAAAAAAGCGCGCTCGCTCGACCCGAAAAATTTCACCCTTGCCACCGACGCCGCCTTGGCGCAACTGGGCACGCAGCCGTTCGAGGCCAAGGCTGCACTCGCCGCGTGGAACGACGCCCTCACGATCGCGCCTTCGCCGGTCGAGGCGGAGGGCGTGCGGATTCATCTCGCCCGCATCCACGTGCACCTTGGCCAAGCGGACGCCGCACGCGCGCTGCTGGCCAAGGTGCACGAAACACAGTACGCCGAACTCAAGGCGGGTATCCTGCGGAAACTCGAGCCGCCGCCGGCCAACAAGCCGTGAGTCTGCCCGAAGCCATCCAGCCGGACGGTGCCACGCACGTGCGCTATCGCGGCAGGCGGCTGATTTATTTTGGCGGGTGCGACTACTATCGACTCGCGCACCATCCCAAGCTGCTCAAGGCCCACGCGCAAGCTGCCGCCCGCGACGGCCTCGGCACCGGCGCGTCGCGGATGACCATCGGCAACCAACCCGGCGCACGGCAAACTCGAAACGTCGCTGGTGAAGTTTTTCGGCAGCGAAACCGCCACTGTTGTCGGCGACGGCTACCTCGCCAATATCGCGCTTGGCCAGGCGGCCAACGGCCGGTTCGACGCGGCGTTCATCGACGAGCGGCCAAGCGGGTGTTGCTGATGACCGACGGCGTCTTTGGCGCGACAGGGCGTGTCGCGCCGGTGGGCGACTTGGCCAAGCGGCTCGCGCGCTCAGCCACACTGTGGATCGACGATGCCCACGGCGCGGGCGTGCTGGGCGTGCTGGGCGAGCGGCTGCGCGGCACCGCCGAGCAGTGTGGCTTGGGCGGCCGGCGCGTGATTCAGTCGATCACATTCAGCAAAGCGTTCGGTAGTTTTGGCGGCGCGATCTTAGGGCCGCGCTGGCTACGGTCGGCGCTGCTTGACGGCAACAACGTCGTTACCGGCAGCAGTTCGTTGCCAGCCGGCTTGGCCAAGGCCATGCTGGCGTCGCTTGAGTTGCTGCGGACCCGCCCCGCCTTGGCCAAGCGGCTCCGCCGCAACACCACGTTTGTGAAGGCCAAGTTGCTCGCCGCCGGGCAGCCAAGCGGCGACTCGGCATTTCCGGTGTTCGGCCTCGATTGTCCCGAAAAAAAAGCCGCCATGGTGCTGAGCCACCGGCTATTGGCCACCGGCATTTATCCCTCGTGCATTCGCTACCCGACGGGGAGCGAATGGGCTTTTTATCGCTTCGCCATTTCCAGCGAACACACCCGTGAGCAGCTAGAACACTTAGTTGCCGCATTGAGTGGGTGAAAAAAGCCGCCGTGTAACCCGGCGGCTTTTGAGTAGTAAATTTTGCCGGTGTTTAGCGGTCGCTGATTTGGCTTAGCTCTTCCTTGCTGACTCGGCCGTCCTTGTTGGTGTCGATGAAGCGGATGTAGCGGCGGGAGGGGTCATCGATTTCGTCCGGCTCGATTTCGCCGTTGTTGTTTTTGTCCAGTTCCTTGAGGCGCGCGCCGAGCCGGGTGCGCCAGTCGCTGCCGAGCCGGTTGCCGCTGTTGCCCCCGGGGCGGCGGTTGCGGAATTGCTCCAGTTGATCGGCCAAGCCAGTTCGGCCCCTTCGGCTGCTCCCGGCACGTTCGCTGATCCGGCGCTCAGCCATCAGGCGGGCTTCATCAACTGCGTGGTCGCGGACGGCGGCGTTGAATTCGTCAAGGTCCGCCTCGCTCGCGGGCACGGCGCTAAAGATGACGCTGCCCATCTCGTCGGTGGACTCGAGCCCCCAGCGGACTCGGCGCGGCGGGTTGAATTGGTTGTGCGGATTGGTGGCCGAGTTGTCGAAGGAGACGGTGCCCTCGACGCTGGTGCCGGCCGGCAGGCGTATGGGTTGCTTGTAGGTGTAGCGGCCCTGCCAGTTGAAGTCCCAGTCGTCGATGTAGAACAGCGGTTTGACGGTGCCGTCCGGTAGTGTGGCGTGGGCCTTGGCCGTGTGGCCGATGTAGTGCATGTGCGCGCCGACGCCGACAAGGTCGATGTCCACCGGTGTGGTGAATTTGCTGGTAAGTTCGTAGTTGCTCTCGCCGGCCGGGATATCGAGCCCGGAGATGCTACCGAAGATGGGCGGCACCTGAAACCCGATGAGCGTCCGATCCGGTTTTTTGTCCGTAAAGTAAAGGCCGATGGTGGTCTGCTCCTCCTCCTCCTTGCCAGAGGGGTGAAAGTGGGAGTTCAGCACGAGGTCGGCCCCGGCAGGGAGTTTGCGGGCCAAGCCCAATGGGAGAATGCGCGGTGTGCCGCCAACGGCCCAGCCACCGAGCCCTCCAAGGCTGCCTGAGAAAACGTCGTTACTGCCACCGCGACGAGAGCCGCGCGAGCTGCGGCCGAAGCCTCGCATACCGCTGAAGCCGGGCGTCCCCTTTGCGCCATCGGCCTTGCGGGCCTCGCCGCTTTGGTCGATGCGGATGATGACGTGGTGCAGCACAGCGCGGGCCGAGGGGCGGACCTCGAAGCCGGCGACCCACTTGTCCTCTTTCAGATCCATTGGGATACAAAAGCTGCGGTAAATGTCGGAGCCGTCGGCGCGCATGGTGTAGGCCTTGGACATTTTCACGATGAGATCCGGCTCACCGAGCAGCCAGTCGCTGGCGAACTTGGGCGGCTCGGGGAGTTTGTGAGCCGGCCCTTCGGCCATACCGGTCTTGTACCAATTCTTGAGCGTGGCGAGTTCGTCGGTGGTCAGGCGGCGTTCGTCGACGAATTTGCCGTGGCCCTCGACCGGGTGCCACGGCGGCATGTAGTGATCCTCGGTGACCTTGGTGATGAGGCGCGCGCGTTTCTTCACGTCGTTGTAGGACTTGAGAGTGAACGGTGCCGCCTGACCGGTGCGATGGCACTCGGTGCAGTTGTTGTAAATGATAGGCGCGATGTCCTCGGTGAATGTCGGCTTGGCCTTGGCGTCGGCGATCGCGGTGGGTTGCAGCGCGGCAAAACCGGCCAGCGCCAGCCCGGCACGGATGAGTTTATTTGTTGTCTTTTTTGTCATTGGAAAAATCGATGTAGCAGCCGACCGCCTTGGTGGTGCGCTTGGCCAAGCGTTTGCCGGCGAGCAGCGCGTCGAGCGTTTCGCGCAGGTCGCGCCGGGTCGGCTTGGCACGTTTTTTGCCGAAGTCGGCATAAAGGTTGTCGATGCGCCCACGATATACGATAAGCCCTTTCCCGTCGAACACCGCCGCCTCTGGCATGACCTCCGCCCCGGCGAGGCGGGTCAGCTTGTGGTCGTGATCGAGCACCAGTGGCGCGGTGAGTTTGTACTCGATGGCGTGGGCCTTGGCGGCCTTGGCGTCGGTGTCGCGGTCGGGATGCACGAGGTAGAGCGAGACGCCCTTCCCCGAGTACTCCCTGTGGATGCGGGTGAGCTCCGGCGTGTAAACGTTGGACACCGGGCAGTCGCGCAGCAGGAAAAGGAACACCACCGCCTTTATCTTGCCGGAAGTGAACGGTGCGTGCCTTTTGCCGTTGATATCGGTGAACACCAGTTTCGCCTTGGCCGGTGCGGTCAGGCCGATTGGCCAAGCGCAAGTCAGCGCCAGCAGCGTGGCGAGCCAGATAATCTGTCGGGGGCGGTTCATCCGAAAATACCAGCCAATGATACGTGGCCGCTTGGCCGGAGGTTACATTTCGGGGAGCCGCCGGCCAAGTGTGTCAGCCGAGGAAGGCGTCGTGGACGGCGCGGGTGGCCTCCTCCGCCTTGTCGATGCCGATGACGACGGAGATCTTGATCTCGCTGGTGGAGATCATCTGGATGTTGACGCCGGCCGCGGCCAGCACCTCGAATACCTTGGCTGCGATGCCGGAGTGGCTGCGCATGCCGACGCCGACGATGGAGAGCTTGCCGATGTTCTCGTCGGTGAGTGCCTCGCCAAAGCTGATGTCGCCGCGCATGCCGTCGATGACGCCCTGCGCCTTGGCCACGTCCGGCTTGTCGATGGTGAACGACAGGTCAGTCGACGGGGTGTCGCTGCCGTGGCTGACGTTCTGCACGATCATGTCCACGTTGATCGCCGAGTCGGCTAACTGCTGGAACACGCGGGCGGCCATCCCCGGTTTGTCCGGCACACCGACGAGAGTGACCTTGGCCTGGTTCTTGTCGAGCGACACGCCGCGAATCACGACGTCTTCCATGCTTTTAGTTTCTTCCTTCACGAGGGTTCCGGGGTTGTCGTTGAGGCTGGAGCGAACTTCGAAAATGACGCCGAACTTTTTTGCGAACTCCACCGAGCGCGACTGCATCACTTTCGCGCCGAGGCTGGCCAACTCGAGCATCTCATCGTACGAAACTTCCTCGAGCTTTTTCGCCGTTGGCACGATGCGCGGGTCGCTGGTGTAAACGCCGTCGACATCCGTGTAAATCTGGCAGAGGTCGGCCTTGAGCGCCGACGCCAGCGCGATCGCCGTGAGGTCCGAGCCGCCGCGACCCAGCGTGGTGATGTGGCCCTCGCTCGTCTCGCCCTGGAACCCGGCGACGATGGTGACATTGCCGGCGTCGAGCATGGCGTGGATTTTTTTTGGCGTGATGTTGCGAATCTTCGCCTTCGAGTGGACGCTGTCCGTCACGATGCCGGCCTGCGCGCCGGTCAGCGACGCGGCCGGGATGTCCATCGACTGCAGCGCAATGGCCAGCAGGGCGACGGTGGTCTGTTCGCCGGTGGCGAGCAGCATGTCCATCTCGCGTTCGCTGGGCACCGGCATGAGCGACTTGGCCATGTCGATGAGGTTGTCGGTGACGCCCCTCATCGCCGAGACGACCACGACGACCTGGTCGCCGCGGTGGCGGTACTCGGCTACGCGGTTGGCGACATTGCGGATGCGGTCGATGTCGGCTACCGACGACCCGCCGAATTTCTGTACAATCAATGCCATTGGCAAATGCCCCGGTTGGGGCCGAAGCGAGGAAACCGCGTGAAAACGCGGGCGAGTTGAGTACCGCAAAGACCGTCCCGTTGCAAGTTCCTCCTTGGCCAACGGGGTGAGCGTCAGTTGGCGGCGGGCGGCTCGAGGTGTTCGTCGAACCACTTCGCGAACGTTCGCATGTCCCACAGGATGGTTGCCCAGCCGTGGCCCTTGCCCCGCTTGCGGATGAGCTTGGCCTTGGCCCCGTGCTTTTCAGCGGCCTCGATGTACCATTCTGATTGCTTGATCGACACCACCTCGTCGGCGTCGCCGTGTATGATCAGCACCGGCGGCGTATCCGCGTTGACGTGGTTGATCGGTGACAATTCGCGGCCGACCCGATTCCATGCGTCGATGTCGTCCGGGTCGATGCCAAACAACTTGCGGAATTTTTTTGATGGCCTGTCGTCTTTCTCATTTTTTTTGGGCTTGCCCGAGTTGATCACGTCGGTGACCGGGAAAAAGATCGCCACTGCCCGGACGAGTCCGTCCGGCTTGCCGGTGGTTTCCTTGCCCCGGGTGGCGATCATCAGGCTCAAGTGGCCGCCGGCGCTGGCCCCGATGACGCCGAGTTGGCCGGGGTCGACGCCGTACTCATCGGCGTGTTCCCGGATGTGCCGAACGGCGCGGGTGACGTCGTCGTAAATTTCTGGGATGGTCGCCTTGGGCTGGGAGAGGTGCGACACGGCGAACATCGAGTAGCCGCGCCGTAGGAACGCCTTGCCCATTATCGGCTTGAAGTCGTCGGGGTTTGACCGCCAACTGCCGCTAACCATCACCACGACGCCGAGGCCGTTGGTTTTCCGCGGCTGCAGGAATTCGTAGGCCAGCTCGTGTTCGTTGCGCTCGCCGTAAACGACCCGCTTTTGCTGGGCGAGCCTAGGCGTGGTGCAGCCGGCGGCACCCAGCACTATGCCCAAGCCAAGCCGGAGGATGGTCGAATGACGTATTTTCATGAATTGTCGGTCGTCCGAGTTTAGCGACAGCCCGGGCGGCGTCAACCGCTTGGCCAAGCGAAACTTTCGTTGGCCAAGCGGGCGGCGGGGTGATTAACTGTGTGCCCTTTTTGGGAGTTTCATGGAAGAGGAAAATTCATTAATCGAGCAGAGGCGGGCCAATCTGGCCGCGTTACGGGAGAAGGGCATCGAGCCGTTTGCCAACAAGTTCACCCCGGACGAGACGTGCGCCGGGGCCCGCGAAAACTACGAGGAAGGCCGCGAGGTCGCCTTGGCCGGGCGCATGACTGCGTTCCGCACGATGGGCAAAAGCATCTTTCTAGACATCCGCGACGGCTCCGACCGGATGCAGGTTTACGCGCAGAAAAACGCGCTCGGCGACGAGGCGTTCGAGGTGCTGAAGAAGCTCGACCTCGGCGATTTCATCGGCGTGAAGGGGACGATGTTCACGACGCGCACGGAGGAGATCACGCTCAAGACGGCGGAGTTCACCGTCGTCGGCAAGGCGCTGCGGCCGCTCCCGGCCAAGTGGCACGGCCTCTCGAACATCGAGACGCGCTACCGCCAGCGCTACCTCGACCTCATCGCCAACGACGAAGTCAAGCAGGTCTTTTACAAGCGCAGCGCGATTATCCGCGAGATTCGCGACTTCATGCACGAGCGCGGCTTCATCGAGGTCGAGACGCCAACGATGCAGGCGATCCCTGGTGGCGCGGCGGCGCAGCCGTTCATCACCCGGCACAATGCGCTGGGCTGCGAATTTTATCTGCGTATCGCGCTTGAGCTTTACTTGAAACGGCTGCTCGTCGGGGGGATGGACCGCGTGTTCGAGATCGGCCGCAATTACCGCAACGAAGGCATCTCGCCGAGGCACAACCCGGAGTTCACCATGCTCGAGGCGTACCAGGCGTTCGGCGATTACGAGACGATGATGGAGCTGCTAGAATCGATGATCACGCGTGTCGCCGAAAAAGTCGTCGGCACGCTCGTCATCGAGCACAAAGACGCCGAGGGCAACGTCACCCGCACGATCGATCTCACCGGCCCGTGGCGTCGCGTGAAGTACAAAGAGTTGATCCGCGAAAAGGGCGGCGCCGACTGGTTCGACGTCACGCCGGACGAACGACGCAAACGAGCCCTCGACCTCGGCGCAGAGATCGGCCCCGACTACATGGATTACGAAGTGACCAACGGCCTGTTCGAAAAACTCATCGAGCCGACGCTGATTCAGCCGACGTTCGTCACGCATTTGCCGAAGGAACTGATCCCCTTGGCCAAGCTCACGCCGGACGACCCGACGACGATCGAGGTGTTCGAGTGCTGCATTAACGGGCAGGAAATCGCCCCGGCGTACACCGAGCAAAACGATCCCGTGGCCCAGCGTGAGGCGTTGCAAAACCAGGCCGGCGAAGAGCAGCAAAAACTCGATGAAGATTTCCTCGTCGCGCTCGAGCACGGCATGCCGCCAGCTGGCGGCATCGGCATCGGCATCGATCGGCTGATCATGATGCTGCTAGGACAGGAGAGCATTCGAGACGTCCTGCTCTTCCCGCAGCTCAAGCCGAAAACAACCGCCGCCGAGTAGGTTCGAAGTTAGCCGTTCAACTCGGCCTTGGCCTTGGGGAGCTGGGTGTCCTCTCCGAGCAGCAGCAATCGGTCGCCCTCGAGCAGCGTCTTCTCCGGGCCGGGGTTGACGATGCGCTCGCCGTCGCGCTCGATGCCCACGATGCTCACGCCGGTGTTCGCGCGCAAATCCAGTTCGCCGATCCGTTGATCGATCACCGGGCTGCCCTTGGCCAGGCGCACGCTGTCCAGGTGCGCGGCCTCAAGCAAACCGGCCGGAAGGTCGGCGGCCTCGATCTCCGCTTGGCCAAGCTCGTTGGCCTCGAATGTTACCTTAAGCGCAATCTGTGCCCGGGCATAAACGCGCACGAGAAACCTCCATTGCAGCCAGGCCACCACCACCAGCACCACTACCAACGCCAGCATCACGCCGAGCGGCGGCAACAGCGCGGAGCTGAGCAGCAACACGCAAAGAACCATCCCGGCCGTGCCGGCAATGAGGCAGACGTTGGCCACTACCGCGCGGAGCGACTGCGTGCGTTGCCCGGCCGACTTGTGCCGGATGGTCGCTTCGGAGATCAGCATGCCGAGCGCCTGCAGTTTGCGGAGGTTGGCGATGAGCATCGGCAGCGAGAACACCAGCGCAGCCACCCACAGCATCGTGCGGAGTGTGTCCGGTTTTAGTTTCCATTTCGCCAGCCAAGCCGGCTCGATCCGCGCAAGAGTCGCGGCACCGATCAGCATCCCGGCGACCAGCGCCATGTTGATCGCCATTTGCAGCAGCCACTTGCGCGAGAGCTTCCACGCGAGACTGTTCCAATGGCCGCCCTTGAATCGCTCGACCCAATCCTTGTACAGCGTGAGATAACCGGCCAACGGCTTCGGCGCGGCACGCAGCAGCGCGTCGGTGAGGCGGTCGGCGTTGCGAATCCAAAGCGGCGTGAACAGTGTCGTGACCAGCGCCACGCCGACGACGATCGGGTACAGGCTCGGGTCGGTCACGCCCAGCGTCAGGCCCAGCGTGGCGATGACAAACGAGAACTCGCCGATCTGTGACAGGCCGGTGCCGACCCGCACAGCGGTGCGCACATCGTGCCCGGCCACCATGGTGCCAAACGTGTTGCCGGCGATCTGCCCGATCATCACCACCAGCGAGATGCCGGCGATTGGCACGATGTGCTGCCACAGCAGCGCCGGGTCAACAAGCAAACCGATCGCTACGAAAAACACCGCCGTGAAAAGGTCGCGCACAGGCTCGACCAGAGCCTCGATCCGCCGGCTCTGCGCCGACTCCGCCATCACCGCGCCGACGAGGAACGCTCCCAGCGCCACGCTGAAACCCAGCTTGGCCGCGACCAGCGACGTGCCAAAACAAAGCCCCAGCACGGCGACCAGCAACCGCTCGTTGCTCTCGAAACGGGCGACAAAATTGAGCAGACGCGGTACGACCAGCAGCCCGACCACCAGCACGGTCACGAGGAACACAAGCAGTTTGCCGGTGGAGGCGGCCATCGATTGCAGGCCAAGGTCGCCGGTGGACGCGATGCCGGTGAGTAGCACGATCATCACCACGCCGAGCAGATCCTCGACGATCAAAATGCCGTAAATCAACCCGGCGAACGGCTCGCGGTCGCGCTTCATTTCGCGCAGCACTTTTACGATCACCGACGTTGAGGCGATGGAAATAATTGCGCCAAGAAACAGACTGCTCACCGGCGTCCAGTCCATCAGTTGGCCGACTTGGTAGCCAACGAACACCATTAGCAGGATCGCCAGCGGCGCGGCGACCAGCGCGGTGGCGGCGACGCGTCGAAGCTTGCGCAGATTGAACTCGAGGCCAAGCGAGAACATCAGGAATACCATGCCCAGCTCGGCGAGCGACTTGATGGCATCCTGCTCTTTAATGAGCTTTAGTAAGTATGGGCCAATGAGAATACCAGCGACGATGTAGCCCAACACCACCGGCTGCTTTAGGCGTTGAAACAGCACGGTCACGATTCCGGCGGCAATCATGACCACTGCCAAGTCCTGTAAAAAACTCATCTCATGCATGGCGCAATCTGCCCGTAGCATGCCCGAGCCGCCGCGCTTGGCCAAGCGCGGCGGCTGAGTGATTGGCACTCAAGTGCGCAGAGGTCACTCGCTTGAGCACAGATCAACCGTCCTTACCCAAAAAAACCGCCGTTTTTGTAGTTGGTATTCCGCTTGCTGTCGAAAGCAGAATGAGGCCATTTTTCTCTATTACAAACCGTCAATATAGAATACTTTTACGGAAAATGATGAGGACGCTTCACAGCATCTTGGCCGCAGCAGCACTTGCCGTGGCGGGTTACACAGCCACCGCCCAAGCGCAGGAAAAACCGGAGCTCAAGCCTCCCGCCGATATTTGGGAGGCCGCCGCCAAGGGGGATGTTAAGGCGATCAAGGTCTTCCTCGCCAATGACAACAAGATCGGGGACCAAAACAAAAACGGTTACTCGATCCTGCACATCGCGGCCCGGACCGGCCAGACGGCGGTGGTGGAGTTCGCCTTGGCCAACGGCGCGAATATCAACCTGCCGAGCAATAGCAAAAAGACGCAGCTCCACTACACCGCCCAGCTTAATCAACTCGCCATGGCTAAGCTGCTGGTCGAGGCCAAGGCCGACCTCGAGGCCAAGGATAAAAAGGGGCGCACCGCGCTCGACCTCGCCACCGGTGAGGCCAAGCGGGAACTGGCCAACTACCTCCGCGGCGTCGGCGTGATGAGCAAGAGCAACGAGGCGTCGGCGAAGTCGATTTTTGTCGCCGCGGAGATCGGCGCGCTCGAGGCCATCAAGAAACACCTCGAGGCCGGTGTTGATGTGAATAGCCTGAACAAGCAGAAGCAAACGGCGTTGCACTTCGCGGCGAGCGCCGGACAACTGGACGCCGCCGCCGTGTTGCTCGAGGCCAAGGCCGCCGTCGCTGTCGCTGACAAGTATCAAAAAACGGCGCTGCATTACTCCACAAGAAACGGCCACAATGCCACGACAGCGCTATTGATCGAGAAAGGTTCGGTGGTCAATGCCAAGGACGGCAAAAACAAGACGCCGCTCGACTACGCCATCGCAAAGAAACGCACCGAGGTCATCGAGTTGCTCCGCGCCAAGGGCGGCAAGACGACCAAGGAACTGCTTGCTGTCGGAGATATTTTTGTCGCCGAGGAGGTGGGCGACGCGGAGTCGATCAAGAAACTTCTGGCCGGCGGCGCGGACGTGAACGCGAAGAACAAGGGCGGCTACACGGCGCTTCATCTCGCGGCCAAGCGTGGCCAGGCGGCTGCGGCTGCTGCGTTGCTCGAGGCCAAGGCGGACATCGGCCTGGACAGCAAGAGCGGCATTACGTTGCCTATTATAACGGCAACCTAGACTTGGCCAAGGCGCTGCTCGACGCTGGGGCGGCCTTGAATGCCAAGGACGGTAAAAACAAGACACCGCTCGATTATGCGCTGTCGAAGAAACGCACCGAGTTGACGGAACTGCTGCGCAGCAAGGGAGGCAAGACAACCAAGGAGTTGGCGGCTGCCGAGAATATTTTTGCCGCCGCCGAGGTGGGTGATCTCGAAGCCATCAAGAAGCACCTCAAGGGCGGTGCGGACGTGAACGCTGTCAACAAGCAGGGCTACACGGCGCGGACAAAAGGATGCGGCGGCGTTGTTGCTCGAGAAGGGTACGAACGTGAACGCGGAGCGCAAAGGCAAGACGACGCTGGATTTCGCCGTCAAAAACGAGGAGATCGCTGCGTTGCTGCGGGAGAAGGGAGGCAAGACCGGCAAGGAGATCAAGGCCGAGGGCTCGATTTTCTCGGCGGCACAAAGCGGTCTTGTCGATGCTGTGAAGACGCATCTGGCCGCCGGTGTCGATGTGAACGGCAAGAACAAGGGCGGCTACACGGCCTTGCACCTGGCCGCGAAGAAGGGGCATATCGAAGTGGCCAAGGCCCTGCTTGAGGCCAAAGCAGATATCGGCCTGGCCAGCAAGAGTGGCAAGACAGTGCTGCATTATGACGCCTATTACAACGGCAACCTCGACTTCGCCAAGCTGCTGCTCGACGCGGGTGCGCCGGTCAACGTGCTGGACAAGAGAAGGAAGACGCCGCTCGACTATGCGGTGTCACTCAGGAACGCCGCGCTGGTTGAGTTGCTCCTAGCCAAGGGCGCGCGCACCGGCAAGGAGCTTCGCGCCGAGACGGACATCCACTACGCGGCGGCCAACGGCTACGCCGATGCGGTCAAGCGGTTCATCGAGAACGGCGGCGACAAGGGCGGTTACACGGCTCTGCAGTATGCGGCCTACAACGGCTACATCGAGGTCGTTCGAGTGCTCGTCGAGAGCAAGGCCGACGTGATCGCCGCGGCGAACAAGCCGAAGAAATCGGCACTGCATTATGCCGCGCAAAAGGGCCGCAAGGAGATCGTGCTGCTGCTGCTCGACAAGGGGGCGGACGTCAACGAGTTCGACAAGGCCGGTCGCACGGCGTTCGACATCGCGTTGCGCTATCGCCGCACCGAGACCGGCGAACTGCTGCGGCAACGCGGCGGCAAGCTCGGCAGTGAATTGGCCAAGCTGGATGGCGGCGAGGCAGGCAAAGCCGATCCGCATCCGTTGGTCATTGATGACGAACTGGACGGCCTGACCTCCGACGGCGTGGTGCTTACCCTGTTGCTCGGGCCGGAAGGGCCGGGCTTGTCGACCTTTGGCTGGCCGGGCGAGATTTATCTCATCGAGTCGTCGAGCGACCTAACCGGCTGGATCGCTGTCGACGAGGTGACCAACGACACGGGCCGCATCGAGTGGTCCGACCCGCGCGGCGACCTCGGCGCGTCGCAGTTCTATCGCGTCCGCGTGCAGGATTGACGCGGTGTTGCTCGGTTATCACGCGAAGTCGCGAAGAAAAAACGAAGTGCTGGACAAGCGGTTCAGCGGGCTGGGCGGACGAGGAAGGTTGAGAGTATTCCAGCGCCCTTGGGGAGTTTGCGTGTGCCTGCGTAGTCGCAGAGAAAGTCACTCGCCTTCGTGATGGCAGCCAGCGCCGCAAACGCGTCGCTCGCGAAGATTTGCCCCTCCTCGGCGACCGGCTCGATACGGGCGGCGCGGTTGACGTGTGCTCCGTAGTAGGTGTCCCGACCCATCAGGGGATCGAAGCACTTGTAAACCGGCCCGGCGTGCAGCCCGATGCGGATGCTGATGTCTCTACGCAAGTCGGTGTTTTCCCAGTCGGTCTCGCGCATTGTTTTTTGCAGCGCCAGCGCGAAGCGGCCCGCCGTCTCGACGTTTTCAAACACGGCGCAAATTGCGTCGCCCCAGGTGTTGACGTATAGCGGCCGAGTGTCGCACTGCTCCTGGATCGGCGTCACACGGCCAAGGAACTCGCGGATGAACGGCGGGATACAATTCTCCGGCCAACGGGAAAAACCGACTGTGTCGGCAAAGAGCATGGCGCGGATTTCCTGCGGAGCACGGTCGGTCGGCCCGGCGTCGGAGGCGGCCGGTTTCGGTGCCGGCTCGGGCAGGGCGAGGCCGCTGGCCTTGGCGTTGGCGAGGAATCGATCCATCGGCAAGATCTCGGCCTCTTGATCGATGGCGTGGCACCAGTAGTTGCGGACCGACTCCGTCCCACCACTACCGTCGCCGCGTTTCCCGTCCCAAAGCAGGATGGGGGCGATGTCCATGCCGAGAAACCGGCTCTTGAGAATGGCGGCCCCAGCGATGACGCGGTTGCAGAAATCGTAGCCGGCGCCGTCGTCGGAATCTCCATGCTCATTGAGAATGCGGACACTTGCAGCGCTGTCGAGCAAGCGATGGAACCGCTCCACCAGTCCCTCCTGCGGGACAAGCCGGACGCTGTGCTTTATGAACGTCTCGATGTCTAACGGCAAAAAGATGTGCACTTCGCCGCCGCGTTTGAGGACGGATTCCGCAAACAACATGTCGCCACCGCAGGCGAGTGAACTGTAGCCTATCTGGACATCCCGCCGCTCGAGGGACGCTTCGATCTCGCCACGAACCGCCTCCTCGAGCGCGGCGGGAAACCTCGGGGCCGGCCGGTCCGGGCGGTCGAGCATGTGCCCGGTGAACAGCCCGATCCTCGGCAGCACGAAGCAATCGTCCAGCGCGTGCTCATCCTGTTCCTGGCACTTGAGAAGGAATCGCGCCTGGCTCCGCGTGCGGCTCAACTCGGCGGCGCCCGGGTCGCTCTCGGTCGTGGCGCGGGTGTAGTTGAGTCGGGCGGAGTCCATGTCGCCGGAGACCAGCGCCGCCTCGGCGGCGGTGGCCAGCAACCAGTACAATTCCGGCGAGTCCGACCCGCCCTTGGCCAGGCCCTCCTCGCAGATGACGCGAACCTCGGCGGCGATGCGCCGGGCGGTCTCCGTATCCCCGGCCACGAGCGACATCGAGGCGGCGTTGATGCCGGTGTAATAGCCGCCGGAGCATTCATAGCCTTTGAGATAGTCTTCTAGACTGCGGCGCAGATGATGTTCGCGCTCCTCCTCCGTCGGGGCGATCATCCAGAAATCCTTGTGCGTGCGTGCGAGGATGCCAAAGGTTTCCTCGTCCTCCTGCCCCTGTTCGCGAAGCCCGACCAGAATGGCACTGGCACGGCGCGTGGCCCCGGTGCGAGCCAGGGCCAGCGCCTGCAACTGCAACAGCCGAACATCACCGGCGAAGACCCCCAATCCCTCACGGGCGATGTCGTAGGAGAGGAACGCCTCACCCAGCTTCAGCGCCGAGCCCACCGCTTGGCGGTAAATGGCGACGTCCTCCGCCCAGGCGTCGCGCCGGTGGCTCTCCCAGACCGTGCGCAGCCCGGCAAGGCTGCCGCCCTGTTCCCGGACATTGGACAAGGCCTCAGCCCCGGCATTGTTGCCGGCGAGCGGGAGGGTGGATGGGTCGTCGCTGTCTTTCACTGGACGTGCAAAACCGTGCCCCAAACAGAACACACAGGGCAAACCAAAACCCGCTTGGCCAAGCGGGTTGTCAAAAAAAACGGGTCATAAAAATCCGCTTCAGCGGCGTGGAGTACGGTTCTCCGCACCGCTTTGGATCGCATCCAAAAGCGGCATTGACGGACGCACTACAAGACGCTGTAGCGACGAGTCAGCCCCAACTGTGCGGCATGAGATAGCCCGGCGCAACGCGCCGGATCTGCAACGTGCACAAAGAGTTTCAGCCCTGAAATGGCGGCATGAGAGGCTGGAGTTCAGAAAGGTTTATTTCGCACTGTCAGGGCTCGGGATATTTTTTTGGCGCATTATCCCAGGGTGACACCCCGGGATATCTCATGTTGCCCCGTCAGGGCACCAAGCGCCCTCGCCCAAGCCGCATTTCGGCGGGAGGCCGAAATAACACACGCGAGCCGCGTGTGCTCCCTGTCGCTATTTGAGGGGAGGAGGGGCGCTGAGTTTGCGGTAGAGCCAGGCCTCGAGCGGGCGCAGCGGGGCCAGCCAGCTGTAAAGGGGCGAGTAGTAGAGGCGCAGCCGGATCACGGATAGCAGCATCACGAGCGAGGTGCGGCCCATCTCCACTTTTGAGCCGACCTGGTCGGTCCACTCGGTGGGCACTTCGCGCACGGTGTAGCCGGAGCGCTTGAGGGCGTAGAGCAGGTTGATGTCGAACGCCATGTCGGCGACGGTGAGTTGGCCGTGGATAGCCTCGACCGCCTCGCGGCGCATCACCTTGGCACCGCACTGGGTGTCGTGGATGTTCATCCAGAAAAATCCCTGCACGATCGCGTGGAACACCCGGCTGGCGAACTGTCGCCGAAAGGTTTGCTCCTGGCGCAGCACCGATCCGGCCATCCAGCGGGAGCCGATCACGCAGTCGGCTCTGGCGCATTCGGTGACGAGGTCGTCGAAGGCGGCTGGAGTGGTTGCGCCGTCGGCATCGACGTAGCCGACGAGGTCGACCTCCGGTGCGAGATTGAGTCCCTCGATCAACGCACCACCCTTGCCGACTGGTTCGGGGATGTTGACGTGGCTGATCTCGGGGAACTGTTCCGAGGCGCGCTCGACGACGCCGAGCGTGTCGTCGGTGCAGCCATTGAGCACGACGACGAGGTGGAAGTTATCCGGATGATGCTCCCGAAAGTAGAGCGCGTACTCCCCGAGTACCGGCCCGATGCGGGACTCCTCGTTGTAGGCGGGGATCAGCAGCAGAATGCTGGAGGAGTCGCTTGGCACGCGGATGGTTTACCCAACGAGGATCGTTTTGGCAATGCTCACCAGACGGTGAACGCGCCGTCCTCCCCCCAGAGCTGCGAGCCTCGGTATTTCTGCATTTGGTCGATGGACTTCCAGCGCACTGAGCCGTCGAGCAAGCCGACGTTGCCGCCGTCCGCGCCGATGTCGGCGGAGGACGCCCCTTCGGCGCCGGGGTTTGAAAAGTCGCGTTCCCCGGTTTCGTCAGTGTTGTAGTCGAATAGGATCGGGCCGCGCGGGCCGTGTGGAGCGAGTGAGTGCATGTAGCCAGGCGACCAAGTGTTGAGGTCGGTGACGAGTGGCAGGCTGGGGTTGTCGGTGAGGGTTTGCGGGGAGATCCAGCCCTGAAATTCGCCCATCGCCGGCCACGGTGTCTGGTAATGACCGCCGAGGTAGTTGTAGCCGATGACGTAGCCCCAGCCCTCAAAGAGCCAGCCCCTGGGGTTGCCGAACGGCTTGCCGAGGTTGGAACATTCGTAGATTTTGTATGGTGCGTACTGGAGCAGGGCGGCGCGGATCGGCGACGAGATCAGCGGGGTGTGGTCGTCCATGGGATCCTTCGCGTCCGACAGCCCGCTGGGGAGTTTATCCTCATTGTCACCGCCGTACATGTGGGCCACCTGCAGAAATTGGCGGATGTTGTTTTTGCAGTTGGCCCGCCGCGCGCGCTCCTTGGCGCTGGCCAGGCCAGGCAACAGCAACGCGGCGAGGATGGCGATGATCGCGATCACCACGAGCAGCTCAATCAGCGTGAAGGCATTGCGTCTGGCCAGGCTCATTCGCTGCGGAGACGAAAGAATTGTTGTGAGGCGCTTGGCCGCACGCGGACGACGTAACGGTCATCCTCCTTGGCCGTGCCGCTGCCGATTTCTCCCCACTTGGAGACCTGGCCAAGCGCGTCGGTTGACTCGAGGATGAAGTTGCCTTTGGCTGGCCATGAGAACTCAAGTCGGCTACCTGCAAAGTTGACGGCCAACGGCTGCGGCTCAACCACCATCTCGCTCATTTGAAGCTTGTAGAGCGTGCCACGGGAGTTGCGGACATAAACGCTTCGATTGGCCAATACAGGCGGGATCCAGCAGGTGCCGCTAAGGACCTTGGCTCGGGCTAGCTGCTTAAAGCGTACCGGCGACGCCTCTGCGATGTAAAGGTCCCCGGTGCGGCTGAGTATGATTAACTTGGAGTCAGCAGCGGTGATAGAAGCGCAAGGAATGCTGTTCTTGGTCCACTCTGTCTCGCCGGTTTTCATGTTGATACAGCGGACGGTATTGCCGCGCTCTATGCGACCGTCGGCTCCATAGAAGTAGTCGCCGATCACCACACCGGGGTTGAAGTGAATGCGCATGTTGCGGTTTTTCCACTTGGAACGTGTGCTGGTGCCGTTCAGTTCGATCAATTCGCCATCGCGGGAGTTGGATGTGAGAAAAATCTTACCATCATACAAGACTGGGTCTGCAGCATTTACAGATGCACTGGTCTTAAAAGGCTTTGACCAAAGCTGCTTACCTGTGGCGGCATTCACGCCGTAGGCACTGCTACTGCCAAACATGATAAATGCCTCGGTTCCACGATGGTCGTAGGGAACGGGAGTAGCATAGCCTGATTTGCCGGTGCCGTTTTTCCACTTGAGGCTGCCAGTTTTCTTGTTGAGCGCAATCCCTCGCGAGCCGACATTGTAAACGACCTTGTCTCCATGGATAAGCGGCGAGGAGGCAAAACCCCAGGTAGGTGTCGAAACATGGTAGAGTTTTTTCAAATCCTTGTTCCACACTTCATCTCCGGTGGCTGCTTCAAGACAAAACGCTTTTCCGGTCTTGCTGAGGGTGTAAACGTATTCGCCATCGACGATGGGAGTTGTATTGGGCCCGCCATCGTATTGTCTGGGGTTTAATGCTTCAGAATAGGAATGTTGCCACAGGATATCACCAGTCGCTTCATTCAGGGCGAAAACTGTGTCTTGGTTCGATTTGTTGCCCATGGTGAACACCCGCCCGTCCGCCACCGATACCGTGGCAAAGCCGGTGCCGACCGAGGCGTTCCAAAGTCGTTTGGGGCCGCTCGAGCCCCATTTCTCGAACCAGTCCGTTTCCCGAGAGATGCCATTGTGGTCCGGGCCACGCCAGTTGGGCCAATCGGCCGCTTGGCCAAGCGAGACAGCCGAGACGAACAGCGCTGCTCCGATGAGTGTTTTTTTCATAATTGATTCAATTTAGTACGGGAAAGATATGCCAAAAGTACCCCGCGTCAATGGAGTAGACGAATAAGTGACTGGAATAAAGCACACCCAATACCAGTCATCCATCCTGGTAAAATAACCCTATCGGCGACTTTTGACCTTATCGAGTGCTGTCGTGAATGTCCGCTACTGCCGACATTGCATCTATCTGAACATTCACCGAAGAGCTTGAAGGTTCCCCCAACCTTGGCTATTCGGAACGAAATTTGGCCGGTCAAGCTCAGACTTGGCCGGCTTTTTTGTTTCCGGTGCAACGTTGCGATTTTCTTGTCCGCCAACCGCCGCTGTGTGAGGCTACTCTCCGGTATGCAATTATCCCGGACCGGATTCATCCGCTTGGCTAAGCTGGCTCTGGTCGCTGTCGTCCCATTTAGCTTTAGCACGTCCGCCCAGGCCAAGGCGGCCAGGCCGAACATCATCTTCATCCTCGCCGACGATCTCGGCTACTCGGAGCTGGGTAGCTACGGGCAGAAAAAAATCAAGACGCCCAACCTCGACCGCTTGGCCACGCAAGGCATGCGCTTCACGCGCAACTACTGCGGCAACGCCGTCTGCGCGCCGTCGCGCTGCGTGTTCATCACCGGCAAGCACCCCGGGCACGCCTTCGTCCGCAACAACGGCGAAGTGAAACCGGAAGGCCAGCGGCCCATCCCCAAGGCGGAGCAGACGATCGCCGAGTTGCTGCGCAGCCACGGCTACGGCACCGGCGCGTTCGGCAAATGGGGACTCGGCTTTCCCGGCTCGGAGGGCGATCCGATCAACCAGGGCTTCGACCGGTTTTTTGGCTACAACTGCCAGCGCCACGCGCACAGCTATTATCCGAATTATCTCTGGAGCAACCTCAAGCGCGTTCCGCTGAATAACAACCCGCCGGTGCCGGGCCACGCGTCGCTGCCCAGGGACGCCGACCCGGCCGACCCGCGCAGCTACGACATTTTTAAGGGACAGGACTACGCGCCGGACCGCATCAACGAACAGGCGCTGGCGTTCCTCCGCAAAAACCGGGACAAGCCGTTTTTCCTCTACTACCCGACCGTCATCCCGCACGTCGCGCTGCACGTGCCGGACGAGGAACTCGCGCCGTACCTCGCGCAGAAATGGGACGACCCGCCATTCACCCGGGCCAAGGGCTACGGCTACACGCCGCACTTCACGCCGCGCGCCGCGTATGCCGCGATGATCACGCGGATGGATCGCTACATCGGCCGAGTGCTCGACCTCGTCAACGAGCTTGGCCTCGCCGAAAACACGATCGTTGTGTTCACATCCGACAACGGCACCACTCACCTGAAGGCCGAGGTGGACTACGACTTCTTCGAGAGCGTCAAGCCGTTGCGCGGCCTCAAGGGGTCGCTGTACGAGGGCGGCATGCGCGTGCCGCTCATCGTTCGTTGGCCCAGTAAAATCAAGGCCGGCAGCACCTCCGGCTTTGTGACCGGCTTCGAGGACTGGATGCCGACGCTGCTCGACTTGATCGGCGAAAAAACCAGCGCGCCTGCCGGCATCGACGGCATCAGCATCGCAAACACGCTGCTCGGCAAAAAGCAGCGGCCGCGCAAGTTTCTCTACCGCGAATTCTCCGGCTACGGCGGGCAGCAGGCTGTGTGGGCCGGACGCTGGAAAGCCGTCCGCCAAAACATCCTCCGTAAAAACAACAAAACCCCGCTCAGGATCGAGCTGTACGACCTGGAGGCCGACATCAGCGAATCAAACAACGTCGCCGCCAACAATCCCAAGGTCGTGGCACGGCTGAAAAAAATAATGACCCGTGAACACACGCCTTCCGAGTTTTACCCCATCAAGCCCTTGGATTAGCCTTTGTCGAAACATGTCCGCCTCGCAACTCCAACGACTCCTGATCACCGCCGCGGCAGTGGCCTTGGCTGGCTGCGGTGCCAGTCAAACCGGCGGGGTGGATGCCACGGTTTGGCAGGCTGTGGAGCGGGGCGACGTGGCTGCGGTGGCGAAAAACCTGGGCGGGCCAAGCTTGGCCAATTCCACCAACACCGCCGGCAACTCGCTGCTTTACGAGGCAGTTGCCAGTCCGGACTTGGCGGTCGCCCGACTGCTCTTGGCCAAGGGCGCGGATGCAAATCAGCGAAACCAGTTTGGCCGAACCCCGTTGCATCGGGCCGCCGACGAGGACCGGCTTGAGGTAGTGCGATTGCTTCTAGCCAAGGGCGCGGCTGTGGACGCACGCGATTGCCGAGGCTCCACGCCGCTGATTACCGCCGCGGAGTTTGCGGGCCTGCCGGTGCTCAAGTTGCTGGTTGAGGCCGGCGCGGATGTGCCCACCGGAAACCATTACGGTCGCAGCGCACTGCACAACGCGGCTAAGCGCGAAGACCCCGCCGTGACGAAATTCCTGATCGCCCACGGCGCCCGACTCAATCAAGTCTGCGAGTACGGCACCCCGCTGGATTTGACTGCCAACAGCGGGATCGCCGATGTACTGCGAGCCGCTGGCGGATCAGAATCCGCCACAAAAAGCATCGCCTCCAGAACGCACCAAAGTTACCTCACCAAATTGCCCTCGACGGAGTAGTCGTAGCGGTTCTTCCTCCACACTTTTATCCCATGCTGTTAACCTTCGGGGCATGGCGAAGACTGCATTGCTGTTTGCCGGGCAGGGGGCTCAGGTTGTCGGGATGGGGCGGGACCTGGCGGAGTCGCATCCCACGGCCAAGGCGTTGTTCACCCAAGCCGACGAGGCGCTGGGCTATAGCTTGAGCGGGATTTGTTTTTCCGGGCCGGAGGAGGAATTGGTGCGCACCGAGCACGCGCAACCGGCGATTTATCTCGTCGGCTGGGTTGCGCTTCAACTGCTCCGTGAGCAGGCGCCGTCGCTGGCGTTCGACGCGACGGCCGGGTTGTCGCTGGGCGAGTTCACCGCGCTGGCCGCTGCCGATGCGCTTGGCTTTGAGGATGGGCTTCGCGTGGTGCGCCGCCGGGGCGAGGTGATGCAGCACGCCTGCGAGGCCAGCGCCGGCGGCATGGCGGCGATCGTCGGCCTCGACGAGGAGGCGGTGCGCGACGTTTGCGGCCAGGCCAGCGTGAGTTTGGCCAATCTCAATTGCCCCGGCCAAATTGTCATCTCCGGCGACGCCGACAAAATGGAAGCCGCCTGCGACGCCGCGAAAGCCGCCGGGGCCAAGCGAGCCATTCCGTTGCCGGTCGCCGGGGCGTATCACTCGCCGTTGATGCAACCGGCGCAGGCCGGCTTGGCCGAGGCCTTGGCCAAGGTCGAGTTGCGCGAGCCATCGGTGCCGGTTTACAGCAACGTCACCGGCCAGGCGCACGCGGCCGCCGGCACGATCGCCGCCACGATGGTCGATCAGGTCACCTCTCCGGTGAGATGGGAGGCGTGCATCCGCGCGATGATCGCCGACGGCGTCACGCGATTCATCGAGCTTGGCCCGGGCAAGGCGCTGAGCGGTTTCATGCGGCGGATCGATCGGGATATCGAGATTCTGAACGTCGCCGACTGCGACAGCTTGGCCAAGGCGGCCGAGTCGCTCAACGGCTGACTTGAAAACCGGGCCTCGTGGTGTAACCGTCTGCGGCCAGCGAGAATCGTCAATGGCCTCCACACTCAAGTCACTTCGCGCCCTCTCCGCTCCGTCCCGGGTGCGGCTCATGGCGCTGCTCAACGAGAGCGAGTTGACGGTGCGGGAGTTGACCGAGATCACGAACATGCGCCAGTCCGGCATATCGATGCACCTTGGCCAGATGCAGGAGGCCGGCCTCGTTGAGTCGAGTCGTGACGGCAAAAACGCCTACTACCGCGTCGCCCGTGACAACGGCGCGGACAGTAGCAAACTGGTGGAGTTGGCGGTCGCCGGGGCAGGGGAAATCCCGGAGCACGTGTCCGACCTCGTGAACCTGAAGCGCATCCTCGAGCGGCGCGAAAATCAGGACCTCGTCTATTTCAACCGAGTCGCCGGCCGGTTCGACAGCGTGTACGGGCCGGGCCGCTCGTGGCAGGCGTTTGGCCAACTGCTGCTTCGGCTCGTGCCGGAGATTGTCGTCGCGGATCTCGGCTCCGGCGAGGGGTTGTTGAGCGAGTTGCTCGCGCGCAAATGCAAACGCGTCATCGCGGTGGATAACTCGGCGGAGATCGTCAAGTTCGGTAAGGCCAAGGCGGGCCGAAACGGCCTGGCCAACCTCGAGTTCCGGCGGGGCGACCTGCAGCATCCGCCGATCGACGACGCGTCGGTGGACCTCGCGATCCTCAGTCAGGCGCTACATCACGCCGAGGAACCGGCGCAAGCCATCGAGAGCGCGTTTCGCATCATCAAGCCCGGCGGCCAGCTGATGATTCTCGACCTCGTCGCGCACAAGTTCGACCAAGCGCGCGAATTGTTCGGCGACCGCTGGCTGGGGTTCGCCGAGAGCGAGCTGCACCAGTGGTTCGAGTTGGCCGGCTTCGCGCAGATCGACATCAGCGTCGTGTCACGTGAGGAGGAGGAGCCGCACTTCGAGACGCTGCTGGCCATCGCGACGCGGCCAGCCTAGGCCGGGCGACGAATGGGATCGCACCTTTACAACAGCCGGCTCGGCAAGGTCGCTTGGTTCGTGCGCCGTTTCGGCGCGGCCGAGTTGTTTCTGAAGCCGTTGCGGTGCGCGTTTGCGCCACTGATCATTCCGTGCCTGGCCAGGGCGGAGTTTGTGTTTGAGGACAAAACCCTGCCGCTGTTTTATCACCGCTACAACATGACGTGGGCCACCGAGCGTGCCGTGGAGGTGCCAATTGCCCGAGAATTTCTCGAGCGGTTCGCCGGCAAACGCGTGCTCGAGGTCGGCAACGTCACGCCGCACTACCTCGACACCGCGCATACGGTTCTCGACAAGTACGAACGCGGCCCCGGCATTATCAACGAGGACATCGCCGACTACTCGCCGACAGAACGGTTCGATTTGATTCTGTCCGTCTCGACCTTTGAGCACATCGGATACGACGACGAGGCGAACGGCGAAAGCGGCGAAAAAATCAGCCAAGCCATCACGACCTGCCGGGGATTGCTGACTGCGGGTGGACAGCTCGTGCTGACGTTGCCGCTTGGCTACAACCCGGCACTCGACAGCATGATCGCCGACGGGGAACTCGGCAGCGATCGCGCGATATTTCTCAAGCGCACCGGCCGCCTAGCTTGGCAAACCGTGGATGCTGAAGCCGCCTTGGCCTGCGAGTACGGCCGGCCGTTTCCGTACGCCAACGGCGTGATGATCGCGCAGTTTGGAGGGTTGCCCGAATGAAGCCGCTGCGCTTCCTAATGCTGAACTGGCGCGACACGGAGAACCCCCTCGCCGGCGGCGCGGAACGGGTCACGCTGAGGCACATGGCAGAGCTAGTGCGACGTGGGCACGAGGTTGTCTGGTTCGCAAACCACTTCGAAGGTGCCGAGCGCGAGACGGCGATCGACGGCATCCGGATCATCCGTGGTGGCGGGCGCGGCACGTCCATTTTGCACGCGCGCCGGTATTGCCTTGAGCATGGGTCGTTCGACTTGGTGATCGACCAGCACCACGGCCTCCCGTGGTTCGCTCACTGGTGGTCCGGAACGAAATGCGTTGCCTACATTCACGAGGTGCTTGGGCCGATTTGGCGCGCGTTTTACCGTTGGCCGACCAGCGCGATCGGCCAGGCACAGGAGCGGTTTTTCCAGCGACTTTACGCCGGTGTCCCGTTTTGGACGGTGTCGGAATCAACCCGCCAACAGTTACTCGCCCACGGCGCGCGAGACGTGCGCGTTTGGCCAAACGGCACCGACACCGAACCGCTGCCGACCCTTCCGGCGAAGCGCCTGGGCGCGCCGCTGCGCCTCATCGCGCTCGCGCGTTTGGCCCCGAACAAGCGGGTCGATCACGTGGTGCGGGCGCTCGCGTTGCTCTGCGAACAGGGCTGCGACGCGGAGCTGACCATCATCGGCTGGGGACAGGACCAGTGGCGGCTCGAGGCGCAGGTCAACGAGCTTGGCCTGTCGGATGCCGTGAGGTTCGCCGGCCGGCTCGATGATGCGGAAAAAAATGTAGAACTGCAAAAGGCGCACCTGCTGCTGCACACATCGATGCGCGAAGGCTGGGGTCTCAATGTGATCGAGGCCAACGCGATGGGCACGCCGGCGGTGGTCTATCCGGTCGGCGGTCTCGTGGACTCGACTGTGCACGGGCAGACTGGATTGGTCAGCGAAGCCGAGACGCCGGAGAGCTTGGTCAAGGCCGTCATCGGCTTGGCCAACGGCCCGGAAAAATACGACGCGATGCGCACGGCGGCGTGGGAGCGGTCGTTCGATTTTCGCTGGGAGAGCGTGCTGCTCCCGACCTGCGACTGGCTGGAAAACATGGCGCGCGACACGGAGCCTGTGTAACTTGCCTGCCGATCAAGTTGTTGGCGCCTCTTTTTGAAATCGAATCCCTGACTCACCGGTACGGTTCCGTACTGGCGCTGGACGACTTGTCGCTGTCGCTCGCGCCGGGGGCTATCGGTTTGGTCGGGCAAAACGGCGCGGGCAAATCGACGCTGATTAAAATTCTCCTCGGCCTCGTGCGGCACACCGCCGGCAAGGCGCGGGTATTCGGCGCGGACGTTGTAAAAAACGGTGTCGGCTTGCGCGGCCGCATCGGTTACATGCCGGAGCGCGAAGGCGTCGTGCCGGGACTCAACGGCATCGAGTTCGTCGCGTTGGCCGGCGAGTTGAACGGCATGCCGCGCAAGCTGGCGCTACGCCGTGCTCACGAACTTTTGTCACAACTGGGCTTGGAGGAGGCGCGCTACCGCCGGCTGGAGAATTATTCTGCTGGCATGGTTCAACGCATCAAACTAGCGGCGACACTGGTGCATGATCCGGATCTGCTGCTGCTCGACGAGCCGACATCGGGGCTGGACCCCGACGGCCGCACGGCGATGCTCTCGCTGCTCAAGTCGCTCGCGCGGCGGCCGGGCAAGTCGCTGGTGTTGTCCACGCATCTGCTCGGCGATATCGAGCAGGTTTGCCGTCACGCGATTATTTTGGAGAAGGGCGCCGTCGCGGCGTCGGGCAGGCTCGACGAGTTGCTCGCCGGCCAGCCGCACGCATTTTTGCTCCGATGGAAAACCGGCGGCGACGCAGCTGACCGTGACTTTCTCGCCGCGCTGCAGCGGGAAGGCGCGGAGGTTACTCCCGGCGATGAGCTTGGCCAAGCGCGCGCGGTGGTGTCGGAGCAGTGGCCGACGCAGCAGTTCTTCCAGTTCGCCAGCGAGTGCGGCGTGACGCTGACCGGCCTCGAGCCGGAGGAGATGGATTTGCGAACGGTGTACCGCCGACTCGTCGGCATGGAGAGCGCCGCACCACCGATCATCGGCTTGGCCAAGCGCGACGCAAGCGGGGTGGCGGCATCATGAGCGACTTGTCGGCGACAGACTGGAAGGAACGGCCGCGAGCCGCTTGGCTGGCCGTTTGGCCCATCGCACTCACGGCGTTGCGGCTGGTGTTTCGGCGCAAACTGTTTTGGCTGTTGATGGGGTTTGCGCTGCTGAATTTCCTGTTCGTCTTCGGCGCGATTTATTTGCTGACGACGTTGAAGGCGCAGCAACCGGAGATCGGTAAAATGCTCTCGGTGATGCTCCCGGACTTGGCCGGCGCGGGGAAAACATTTCTCAATTTCATGTTGGCGCAGGGCACGGTGACAATGATTTTGCTGGCGTTCGCTGGCTCGGTGCTGGCCGGCAACGATCATCGACGGGGCGGGCTGACGTTTTATCTGTCGCGTCGGATCAGCGTGCTGCACTACGCGGGCGGCAAGTTGCTGGCGATCGGTTTGCTCGTGAACCTGACGACAACGCTCCCGGCGCTGGTGCTGTTTCTCGAGCAGGGAATGCTTGGCGACACGGCAAAATATTTCAGCGAAAACTACAACATCGCCATCGGCATCCTCGGCTACGGCCTCCTGATCTCGGTGACGCTTGGGCTGCTGTTGTTCGCGCTCGTGTCTTGGATGCCCCGGCCGGTGCCGCTGGTGATGTCGTGGGCTTGTCTGTTCTTTTTTCTGCCTGTGCTTAGCGAGATTTTGAGCAAGGTATTCGACGACCGGCAATGGCGGTTGCTGAATCTTTGGCGCGACATTTACGCGGTTGGCAGCCGCTGTTTTGGCGAGGCGGCGGTGCGCTCCCGTGACGCGGCGCAATTGCCGGAAGCGGCGGCGGTGATCGTCGCCGTTTGCCTCCTCTCATTTATCGCGATCGTGTTTCGCATTCGCCAATTGCGGCACCAGTCATGAACACAGAATCCAGAGTGACGACTGCCTTGGCCGAGATGCTAGATGTGTCCAAGTGGTTCGGCCCGGTGATGGCGCTCAACGGTGTGAGCCTCGAGATCGGCTCCGGCATCACCGGCTTGGTCGGGCCAAACGGCGCGGGCAAAACGACGTTGCTGCGGCTGCTCACAGGCCAGATCAAGCCAAGCTTGGGCTCGGTCGACGTGTGCGGCCGGGACGCCTGGTCGGCCAAGGCGAAAGATCACATCGGGCTGTGCCCATTCGGTGACGCGACGTGGGATGAGTTGTCGGGGCGGAAGTTGATGCGCGTGACGGCCGGGCTGCGCGGGTTCACCGGGGCCGAGGCGCGTCGGCGTGCCGAGTCGGTGCTCGAGACAGTCGGCATGGCCAAGCGCGCCGACCGGCCGGTGCGAACCTACTCGAAGGGTATGCGGCAACGCATCAAACTTGGCCAAGCGCTGGTGCACGACCCCGATTTGCTCGTGCTCGACGAGCCGCTCAACGGCGTGGACCCGGTCGGCTGCGAGGAGTTGAACGAGTTGTTCCGCACCTTGGCCGCGCAGGGAAAAGCCGTGCTTGTGTCGAGCCACATTTTGCATGAGATGGATCAGTTGGCTGACCGCATCCTGTTCATCTGCCGAGGCAAGCTGCTGGCCTCCGGCTCGTTGGCGGAGATTCGTGACATGCTCGACGACCACCCGCTGAAGGTGCGCATCTCGTGCGAATCGCCGCGCTGGTTCGGGCCGCAACTGCTCACCCTCGAGTCGGTGAAATCCGTGAGCATCGAGCCGCCGCGAGACCTGCTGCTCGAGGTGCAGAACCCGAGTCGGTTTTACGCCGAATTTGGCGAGTTCGCTGCAGGGAGCGACGCGCAGGTGCAGCGACTCAAGGCCACCGACACCTCGACCGAGGCGGTGTTCGACTACCTGATGGAACGTGCTGCTCGCCCGGAATAGCAACATGGAAACCGCCATCAAAACATCGACCTTGGCCGCCTGCTTGCAGGTGTTTCGACTGTCATTGCGTCGGCAGTTTTTCACGCGGCAAACGATCGTCATGCTCGTGCTGCTGGGGTTGGCGGTGCTGATCTCGTACCTGTGGTCGATGCCGTGGCGTCCAGGATCGCGCACGGCGGCCGAGTTGGCCTCGCAAATCGTGCTGCCGCTATACATGGGTTTTCTGCTGCCGGTCATCTGCCTTGGCTACGCCTCGGCAGCCATCGCGGACGAGCGCACCGGCGAAACACTCGTTTACCTACTCACGACGAACATCCCGCGACCGCTCATTTACCTGTCCAAATACGCCGCCGCGCTTCTGCTCACGCTGGGCATGACCCTCGGCGGCTTGGCGGCACTGTGCCTTGTGCCTGGCAAGATCGGCCTCGAGGCGTTGGGTGTTTTTTGGACGGTCACTGTCTGCGCAACCGCGGCTTACGTGGGACTGTTTTTTCTGTTCAGCGCCTGGGTGCGTCGGGCGACTTTTCTCGCGTTGGCCTATGCGCTGATGATCGAAACGCTGACCGGCAACATCCCCGGCGGCGTCAAGCGGATCACCGTTTCGTTTTACGCCAAGAGCTGGCTGTACGAGTCCGGCGAGACGCTTGGCCTTGCGCCGAACGGCGTTGTGCTGAGTTTGTTTGATCCGGTGTCGGCGGCGACGGCGCAGTGGGTGCTCGGCTTGGCTTCGGCTGGGTTTGTCGCGCTGGGCATGTGGGTTTTTTCGCGGAAGGAATATGACTGAGCCGCTGCGCCAAACCGCCGAGCGGGCGCTGCGCCGGTTCGCCCCACCGCTGTACCGCTGGCTGCAACGCCGCTCCGGCCGGCGCTTGGCCAAGCGCTTCGGCACCGCCGAGGAACGGTTCCGGCACATTTACAAATCGAACCACTGGAGCGAGACCGAGTCGGTGTCTGGCCCCGGCTCGACGCTGGAGGAAACCGAGCCAATCCGCCGCGAGTTGCCGTCACTGCTCAAGGAACTGGACGCGACATCGCTACTCGACCTGCCGTGCGGCGATTTTCACTGGATGCAACACACCGACCTGGCCGGCATCGAGTACATCGGCGGCGATCTGGTCGGCGAATTGATCGAACGCAACCAGGCGCAGCACGCGCGCGACGGCGTGAGCTTCCGCAAACTGGACTTGGTTCACGACAAATTGCCGCAGGTCGATGCCGTCCTTTGCCGAGACTGTCTTGTGCACCTATCTCTTACCGATATGCAAGCGGCCTTGGTCAACATTTCCCGATCCGGAGCCAAGTGGTTATTGACCACTAACTTTCCTAGTGTGTCGCAAAACGATGATATTGTTACCGGTCAATGGCGTCCTGTTAATCTGACGCTGCCCCCTTTAAATCTGCCGCAGCCCACTGAAATTATCACTGAGAACTGTCTGGAAAACGAATTTGCCGACAAAACCCTTGGGCTTTGGTTGGTGGAGAAATTAAAGCTATAGATCTATTTACCTTGGCCGTTTTTTTCGGCCTTGGATTTTCTCGCCTTCAGTCTTGCCTGTCAGTTGATTATTCACGCTGATAATACGTTGAAGGATGAAAGGCCTGATAGCAAATACCCTGCGATCAACAGCCTTATTAACTCCATTTGAATCACCATTTATTCCCATCTGCATACCTGAAAGCCCCTTGCCAATTTCATCTTTTTTGATGTGGGGTGTGATAGCTTTTTCAAATGTATCTATCCGTTCGAAAAGTTTTTCCTCGGTGAAATGTTCTTTCATTAACTTGGCAACGGCTGTCCGATAACGTTTACGGAAAGACTCTGTTTCGAACAGCCGCTCGGAGAGTCGCCGCTTGGAAATCCATGGCCTGTCTATGTCCCATTTAACCAGCATCTCTGGAGATCGCCCCATCGTGAAGGTGCCGAACGTCTCGTTGAGATCCCACGGCAACATCCGCAGCTTACCGTCGGCCTTGTCCATCAGCAGATAGTAGTTGTGCGGCATGCCGATATAGCTGTCGATGTTCACGAGTATCGAGGTCGCGGCGAGGTAGCCGGCGAACTGTTCGAGGTTCATACGTTTGCCGATCTCGCGGGCGAATTCGTCGTCCGATCCTTGCTCTACCAACTTGAGTAGCTCGGCGAACCGCCGGATTTGGTCCACGTTCTTTTCTCCCAATTTGATGTTGTAGCGCTCATAGGCTTTTGGTTCCTCCCCCAGATAACGCCAGTCGTCCATCGACTCCGGTTTCATTAACAGGCTCCCTTTCGAGGCCTTGCCCAGGTTTTGCCCGATGTAACGATCATCCACCTGCTCGATGATCACGTAGATGCCCAGCGGCTTTTTCTTGGCCAAGCCCTCGATCGTCAGCGTGACGTCGGCCCAGCCGACGCCTGGGGTGGGCATCCCGGCGGCGTGGTACAACTCGTAGCCGAGTTTTTCCTTCATGAATGCCGAGTCGAGGAAGGCGTTGGAGAAATTGAGCTTGGTGCGTCCGTGCAGTTTTTGACCCTTGGCGAACCGGTTGGTGTCGATCTTGAACGGCCGCTTTAGTCCGCGTGAGGCAAAGCGATACGACGAATTGCCCTTGAACCTCATACCAGCGGTGTTGAACGATTGCCCGTCGATGACGATGTCCGCCTTAACGTAGGAAAACTCGTTGCCGAAATCGACACGTGGCCCGCCTTCCTGTCGCCGCTCCGGCCGCTTGGGCTGCATCGACTCCCACGCTTCTCGCGTAATCGAGATTTGGACGTCGAGCACGTGGTTCTCGGCATAGACGGAGTTCCAGAACGCTGCATCGGCTTTTTTGCTATCAGAAGATTTCTCTGCCGCTTGGCCAAGCGATATGAACGAGGCGGCACAAAGCCAGGTGAGAAGGGAAAGTCGTTTCAAGATGGGCATACAGAGAGCTAACGCCACCTTCAGCCCTTGGCCAAGCAGAAAGGAGCAAACCGCCTTGCTGCCAATCGACAGCAGTGCTTGTTTGCCCTTTGCTATGGAAGTTCGTTTTTTAAGAACTTATCCTTCTATTTCTATAGATAAACCGCCGATAATCTTCAATGTAAGGTTAATAAAAAAACCATAGATCAAACCAATAATCCAGGAGACTGGCAAAGCAATGACCGTCGTTATTAACCCTGCCACCAACCCTCCTCCAGCCGCTGCGCCCATGTCGGCACCGCCGCCCATCATGCCGCCCAACAAGCCGCCAAATATAAGGCTAAAGATTGTCGCTGTTAGAACACCTAATAATGTAGTACCAGCAGTGAAGTTTGCCAAGTTGATAATGTTTATACTTTTTATCTTTTTCATTTTTTGTTTTTCAGGGTTTCGATGCCGGTCCATCCGGTCGAAGACGGCACCCTGTGGCATCTTTAATTTTTATAAAATAAATAAATAAAATCTATAAATTAATCTATTGACAGGTGAACCGGTGCTTGATTGGATTAACTATCCGACTCTAAACTGCCCACTTTGGGATGGAATCGTGGTTATTGGCGATCGCAGATTCGGTTTGGACTTGAGTCGGCTTGGGTGAAAGCCCAAATTCACGGTGTGTTACGTGGTGTATGTTTTGGGCGTTGGCTCGTTTTTGTTCTGCTGGCCTGGCCTGTTTTGGCTGAGGCGGGGCATTGGGCGTTTGTGCCTCCTCAAAAAACACCGTTGCCGACCGTCCGTAATGTCGATTGGCCAAGCAACGAGTTGGATCGGTTTATTCTGGCCAAGCTTGAGGCGGTGGGTGTTGCTCCTTCAAAGCAGGCTTCCCGGTCCGCTCTGGTGCGGCGGTTGCATTTGGATCTGACCGGGTTACCGCCATCCCCTCGGGAGGCCTTGGCGTTTGTTCGGGATGATTCCCCGGAAGCCTACTTCCGCCTGGTCGAGCGACTGCTGGCTTCGCCGCGTTTTGGGGAGAGGCAGGCTCAGAACTGGCTTGATTTAGCCCGGTTTGCCGACACGTCGGGGTATGCGGCGGATCGTACACGCAATGTCTCACCGTATCGTGATTGGGTGATTGATGCGCTGAACGACAACATGCCGTTTGACCGGTTTTCGATCGATCAACTCGCCGGTGATTGGGTTCCGAACGCGACACAGGAGCAGCGGGTGGCCAGCGCGTTTCATCGCCACTCGATG
>Ga0115000_10000040_pt1 | contig 103719 bp, 86 predicted proteins | sample ArcticOcean_MG_C_6_FD_89690 | JGI IMG/M metagenome (GOLD analysis project Ga0115000, IMG submission 89690) | Marine microbial communities from western Arctic Ocean - ArcticOcean_MG_CB8_128 | ecosystem: Environmental > Aquatic > Marine > Oceanic | place: Arctic Ocean: Canada Basin | collected... | reverse complement strand
CATGGTATTTTCCCATTCAACGAGGTTTTGGAGCGGTCTGTTTAAAAAAATATCGTACAGTCCAATGCGACCTTTTGTTGGAGGAGTGGTAATTGCCGCAGCAGTTTATTTTATTGGTACAACTAAGTACATAGGATTGGGAGTTCCTGTCATAGTTGAAGCTTTCACAGATGATTTAAATTCCTACGATTTTTTATTGAAAATTCTCTTCACGTCGTTTACTCTTGGGGCTGGTTTTAAAGGAGGAGAAGTAACGCCGTTGTTTTTCATTGGGGCTACCCTGGGTAATGCGTTGGTTTGGATCGTTCCGCTTCCTGTTTCTTTGTTGGCGGGTATGGGCTTTGTAGCAGTGTTTTCTGGAGCGACAAATACACCTGTAGCTTGTACAGTAATGGGCTTGGAATTATTCGGAATTACTGGAGGAATTTACATCGCATTCGCATGTTTTGCTGCTTATTTAAGTTCAGGTCATACTGGAATTTATTCTTCTCAATTTGTAGCTACTCAAAAGTATTGGTTGTATCCAAAAAAGACTTTCGGAAAAGGTAGGGAGTAGTTGTTTTTATAATCTGATGAATTATAGTTTATTTATTTCTGTACAGTGAAAATCAATTTCACTAATGCTTTTGTAATGCCGTCATCTAGCAGTATCTTGTTCTTGAATTGATCAAAGTTTAAAATGAAGCAAACAAAGTTACACATAGAAAAAAATAAGTCGAGGTTTTTAAATGAACTTTTAGAGTTGCTAAAAATACCCTCAGTCAGTGCAGATGGGGCGTACAAGGATGATGTTGTTAAGGCTGCGAAGTTTGTCGAAAAGTCATTAGTTCAAGCAGGAATTGACAAAGTTCGGTTAATTGATACAGGTGGTTTTCCTGTTGTTTATGGTGAGAAATTTATTTCTGAATCATTGCCTACAGTTCTTGTTTATGGTCATTACGATGTTCAGCCGGCAGACCCAATTGATTTATGGGATTCACCCCCGTTTGAACCAGTTATCAAAGATGAAAAGATTTACGCAAGAGGTTCAGCGGATGATAAAGGTCAAGTTTTTATGCACGTTAAGGCTTTGGAAGCAATGATTGCAGCTGATGAATTACCGTGTAATGTGAAATTATTAATAGAGGGAGAAGAGGAAATTGGCTCTGAAAATTTGGAATCCTTTGTGAAGGAACACAAAGAATTGCTCAAGAACGATGTTATTTTGATATCTGACACGCACATGATTGCTAATGATACGCCGAGTATCACGGCAGGACTTAAGGGGTTGTCATACCTGGAAGTTGAAGTTACCGGTCCAAACCGGGATTTACATAGTGGTACATATGGTGGGGCTGTGGCAAACCCAATCAACATCTTGTGTGAAATGATTGCTTCATTAAAAGATGATAAAAATCATATTTCTATTCCAGATTTTTACAAGGATGTTCTAACTGTTAGTCCTGAGGAGAGGTCTGAAATTAATAGGGCTCCATTTAACTTACAAGAATTTAGAGATTCTTTAAATATTGAAGAGGAGGATGGAGAGCACGGGTATACAACAACTGAGCGGACAGGTATTAGACCAACATTGGATGTGAATGGTATTTGGGGAGGTTACATTGGGGAGGGTGCGAAAACAGTTTTGCCGTCTAAAGCATATGCGAAAATCTCAATGCGCTTAGTCCCAAACCAGTCATCGGAGGATATTACAAAGTTATTTGCAGATCATTTTATATCTATTGCTCCAAAGGGAGTGAAAGTAAAAATTACTCCGCACCATGGAGGTGAGCCTGCCTTGACAGATATTAATAGTGTTGGATACCAGGCAGCATCAGATGCTATGGAGAAAACCTTTGGAAAAAAACCAATTCCAGTTAAGCAGGGAGGAAGTATTCCGATTGTAGCTTTGTTTAAAAAAGTTCTTGGGACAGAGGCGGTTTTAATGGGATTTGGATTGAACAGTGATGCCATTCATTCACCTAATGAGCATTACGGATTGTTTAATTTTTACAAGGGAATAGAGACTATTCCATACTTTTTTAAATATTTCACAGAAAAAACTTCCAAAAAACATTAACCTTTTTTGAAATGGAACGTAAAATATCTTATAAGGTAAAAATAAAGTAGAAGCATGGCTGTTAAATCATTAAAAAGAGCGCAAGAAAGAATTGAGATTAAAGACCTTAAGCTCGATGCTTTGCTGGAAGTAACATTAGCTATTAACAGTAATGTTTCAAAGGAAATACTATTTGATATATATGAAGAAGCGTTAAAAGCTTTAAATATTGAAAAATTGGTGCTTTTTACCGCTGAAAATGGATGGGGTCAAACGCTTTCTTATGGCATCAAAAAGAATGAAATTAAGATTGATGTTCATGGTGATTTATTGCCAATTAAAGCAATCACTGAGGTAAACCAATTGACTGAAGGTCCCTTTTCGCATTTTGATACTGTTATTCCTGTATTTCATAAAAACAAAGCCCTTGCTTATTTATTGATAGGTGATATTATTAATGAGGCGCTAAAGATTAGTCCAATAATTAAACATTTTTCTTTCATTCAAACCTTTACTAATATCATTGTAGTTGCGTTAGAAAATAAGGCTTTTGCTCGCGAAAATATTAGACAAGAAGGGATAAGAAAAGAATTAGAATTGGCAAGCGATATGCAGAATCTGCTGCTGCCTTCTGTATTGCAGACAAATGATGAGTTATCAATTTCGGCTTATTATCAAAGTCATCAAGAAGTTGGTGGTGATTATTACGATATTATGTGGTTAGATGACAATCGAGTAGTATTTTGCATCGCTGATGTGTCAGGAAAAGGAATTTCAGCAGCAATATTGATGGGGAATTTTCAAGCGAATGTGCGTGTGTTGTCAAAGTATTCAGAATCGTTAGAAGAGCTTGTAGAGACATTAAATGAGAAGGTGGTTGAAAGTGCAAATGGAGAGAAGTTTATTACGATGTTTATTGGTTTGTTTGATTTGAACTCAAGAGAGCTATCTTATGTAAATTGCGGGCATAACCCTCCTGTTTTAAAACAAAACAATGAAATTCAATTACTTACTGAAGGTTGTCCTGGATTAGGAATGTTAGATGATATTGGTGATCCAATTTTGGGGAAAGTTACGGTGCAGAAAGGAGCTCTGTTAACTTGTTACACTGATGGTTTGGTTGAGGTTGAGAACAGCACAGAAGAAGAGTTTGGTTCCGACAAGGTGGGCGATATTATAATGAATTTCAGGGGAACTGATGCTGAAGCCTTGAATACAGAACTAATGGTGAGCCTAAATAAGTTCAAGAAAAACAAACCTTTCGTTGATGATATTGCGATTTTAAGTTGCTATTTTCGCTGATAAAACACAGCATTGAACCCAATACTTAAAGATCAATGTAATATCCTGTCAACCCTTTCCATAAGAAGGGTCTGGAATTCGTGGTTGTTGTTGATTGGATACTTTTTATCTAAGTGGTTCAAAAAACCTATTCAATTAGGTTATCCATCTAGTATTTCATTTGAGCCAACTACCAGTTGTAATTTGCGATGTCCAGAATGCCCAAGTGGACTTAGAGCATTCACTCGTCCAACTGGTATGCTGGAGAATAAATTGTTCGAAAAAGCGATAGTTGAAATGTCGGCTCATTTGTATTACCTCATTTTCTACTTTCAAGGGGAGCCATATTTTGAATCCTAATTTTTTACAAATGGTAAGCTTTGCTAAAAAGCATAACATTTATACGGCAACTTCAACTAATGCGCACTACTTGAACGATGAAGTATCAAAGAAAACAATTGAGTCAGGATTGGATAGGTTAATAATTTCTATTGACGGGACAACTCAAGAAACTTACTCATCTTATCGGATTGGTGGAAAACTGGAAAAGGTTATTGAAGGGGCTAAGAACATTGTTAAGTGGAAAAAGGAACTAAATTCTGCTACTCCACATGTTATTTTTCAATTTTTAGTAGTGAAACCAAATGAGCACGAAATAGATGAAGTATTAGCTCTGGGTAAAGAGATTGGAGTTGATGAGGTTAGGTTGAAAACAGCCCAAGTGTATGATTACGAAAATGGTAACGATTTAATACCCACCCTTGACGAGTAAAGTAGGTGCAAAAAGAACAAGGACGGTAAATGGAGTGTTAAAAATAAAATGGTTAATTCTTGTTGGAGAATGTGGCAGTCCTGCGTAATTACTTGGGATGGAGGGGTTGTTCCGTGCTGCTTTGATAAAGATGCCACACATCAATTAGGTCAGTTAAAAGATGATGATTTCAAAATAATATGGAAAAGTGCTCCGTACCAGCAATTCAGGCAGTCTCTGTTGAAATATCGATCGGAAATTGACATCTGTAAAAATTGTACAGAAGGTACAAAGGTTTGGGGTTAAACTATCGTGCGCTGAATTCTTTCTGAAGTCTAAAAATCAAAGTCCAAAATTCGAGTTTACACATCAAATTGTTTAAAATACTTTTTTGTGGAACTGTTCTTGCAACCTACATAAATGTATTTTTAAGTAAATATTTAAGTATGCTCAGAAATAAACATCTTTTTCTTTTAGTACCATTTTTTATCTTCCTGTTTTCTGCAAGTACTGCTCAAGAAGAAGTTCTTGATCCTCCTTTTTTAGACGTTCCCTCGGAATGGGCTGATTCACTCCTTAGTCAAATGACTCTTGAGCAAAAAATTGCTCAACTAATAATGTATCCAGTTTATTCAAAAAAGAATGAGGCTCATGTTCTTGCTATTGAAAAATTGGTTGAAAAGTATGAAATAGGTGGAGTTATCTATATGCAAGGTGGTCCAGTAAGGCAAGTAAATTTAAATAACCGTTTACAAGCTTTGTCAAAAATACCCTTACTAACTTCTATTGATGGCGAATGGGGAGTAAGTATGCGTCTCGACAGTGTTTTAAGATTTCCAAGGCAAATGATGTTGGGTGCAATCCGATACGATAGTTTAATCTATCAGATGGGCTCAGAAATTGCCCGTCAATGCAGTTTAACTGGAGTCCATATCAATTTTGCTCCGGTTGTTGATATCAATGTGAATCCAAAGAACCCTGTAATTAATAGCAGGTCATTTGGGGAAAATAAACAGCAGGTCACTAATAAGTCTTTAGCGTACATGCAAGGACTTCAAGACAATGGGGTGTTGGCAAGTGCTAAACATTTTCCAGGTCATGGTGACACAGATAAAGATTCTCATTATGATTTGCCTACAGTAACCCACACGGCTGCTAGAATTGATTCAGTTGAGTTGTTTCCATACCGTGAATTAATATCAAAGGGACTTGGAAGTGTTATGGTTGCGCATCTATACGTTCCGTCTTTAGATAATACCAAAAATTTAGCAAGTAGTTTAAGTCCAAAAGTTGTTCAAGGGTTGTTGAAAGATAGCTTGAAATTTAAGGGATTGGCAATTACAGATGCGTTGAACATGAAAGGTGTTAGCAAATACTATAATCCTGGGGAAGTGGACTTGCTCGCAATGCTTGCTGGTAATGATATCTTACTGTTCTCTGAAAATGTGGAAAAAGCTATATCAAACATCAAGAAAGCGGTGGAGAAAAAGAAAATTTCGGAAGAAGAAATTGACGCTAAATGCAAAAAGATTCTTCAATTAAAGAAGTGGCTTGAGCTCGACAAATTTAAACCCTTGTCCAATGATAGTTTAGTGCAAAAAATAAATTCCAGGAAGGCTGATTTGTTAAACAGGAGATTGGTACAAAGTGCTATGACTTTGTTGAAGAATGATAGCAATATTATTCCTGTTAAAGGATTGAGTAGACTGAATATTGCGTGTTTGACCATAGGGAATAAAAAGAGTACAGCTTTTGGGAGAGAAATTGAGAAGTACGCCAAAGCTGACTATTTCAATATTAGTAAAAAGTCGAGTAAGCTAGAAGAAGAAGTGCTCTTGTCCAAACTTAAAAATTATGGAATGGTAATTATTGGAGTGCATGGAAGTGTCAACCCTGGAGGAAATTTTGGAGTTAGCGCTCAATCAATCGCTTTAATGAAAAAGATCGATGCTAAATCAAAAACAATAGTTGCTTGGTTTGCAAACCCTTATGGTATGGGGAAGTACCAGGGTGTTGATGGATTAGAAGGTTTAGTGATGGCTTATCAAGACAATGTATTGACCAACCAATATGCTGCACAATTAATCTTTGGTGGAATTCCAGCTAAAGGAATTCTTCCAGTTAGTGCTGGATTTTTTCAAGAAGGTGTAGGTATTCAAACTTCAAAGTCTAGGTTAAAATATGGGATGCCAGAAGAGGAAGGATTCAATTTCAACAAGTTGAGAATGATTGATTCAATAGCAATAAGTGGCATCACCGAACAGGCGTATCCTGGATGTCAAGTTTTAATTGCAAAGAATGGGAATGTCATTTATAATAAATCATTTGGACATCACACCTACGAGAAAAAAACTCCTGTGAAAGGTTCGGACGTGTACGATATTGCTAGTGTTACAAAAGTAACAGCAACTGTTCCTAGTTTAATGAAATTAGTGGGGATGAATAAGCTGAGTCTCGATGATAACCTATGTTATCATCTGGATTATGTGGATAGTACCAACTATTTAAACATGAACTTACGCGATATGTTGGCCCATCAAGCTGGTTTAGTTTCAACGATTTTTTTCTATACTAAGACCTTAAATAGAGGTCAGCTTGACTATAAAATGTACAGCACCGAACAGACCAAAAAGTTTCCTTTTAGGGTTGCGGAAGAATTGTTTGTGCACAAGAGTATTAGGGATTCTATAAGAAAATGGACTGTTACGCACGGGGTTCACAAAAAGAAAGATTACAGGTACAGCGACGTAGGCTTCTACTTTTATAAAGATATTATTGAAAAGTATTTTAATATGTCCTTAGATCAAGTTGCTGACAGTTTGTTTTACAAGCCGCTGGGAGCGTCACGATTAACCTATAACCCAAGAAATAAATTTACCACACAGGACATAACTCCAACTGAAAACGATATGATTTTCAGAAAAAGATTAATTCATGGAGATGTCCACGATCAGGGAGCTTCGATGATGGGGGGTGTTGCTGGACATGCTGGGTTGTTTTCCAATGCAAATGACTTGGCTAAAATGTTTCAAATGTACATTAATTGGGGCGAATATGGCGGCGAGCGATTTCTTGATAGCGCTGTTATTAAGGAATTTGTGAAATGTCAATTTTGTGGAGAAGACAACAGGAGAGGTGCCGGATTTGATAGGCGGTCAACAGCCAGTGTGGGTCCAACATGCAACTGTGTTTCATGGGGTAGTTTTGGTCATACCGGGTTTACAGGAACAATGGCATGGGCAGATCCTGATGAGGACATCGTTTATATATTTTTATCTAATAGGATATATCCTGACGCCGACAACAAAAAATTAATGAAGTTGGACATAAGAACCAACATTCAGGCGGTAATTTATGAAAGCCTTGCTGAAGGAAGGAAGCAGAAAATACGTACTGCTGAATCTCCTCATTATTCTTCTAAGTGATTCTGTCAATTTAAACAGTCAACAAGTTCATTTCGAAGTTGTGTTCAGAAAGTTTATTTAGGCCTTTGCTGGCGCTGAATATTAATTATCTTTGCGATAATTAATATCTAAAAAAAACTACTCGATGGCGAAGGCGATTCTGAATAAAAATTCAATCAATTTTCTTGAAAAATATTTGAACAATGCTTCCCCTACTGGTTTTGAAGCTGAAGGTCAAAAATTATGGCTTGATTATATTAAGCCGTACATCGATGAATATCATGTTGATACCTACGGAAGTGTGGACGCTATTATCAATCCAAAAGCAAAATATAAAGTGGTAATAGAGGCTCATGCCGATGAGATTAGCTGGTTTGTTCACTACATCACTAAGGACGGATACATCTATGTAAGAAGAAATGGTGGTTCTGATCATCAAATTGCTCCGTCAAAAAGAGTTAATATTCATACTGAAAAAGGTGTTGTCAAAGCAGTTTTTGGTTGGCCAGCAATTCATACTCGTGGGGCAAAAGAGGCGGCTCCAACTTTGAAGAATATTACCCTTGATGTTGGTGCTGAAGACAGCAAAGAAGTAGCTAAACTAGGTGTGCAAGTTGGAGATGTAGTCACCTATGAAGATGAATTCATGGTGCTTAATAAAAGATACTTTGTTGGGAGAGCCTTAGATAATAGAATTGGTGGTTTCATGATTGCAGAAGTGGCCAGAATGTTAAAAGAAGAGAAGGTCAAGTTGCCGTTTAGTTTGCACATTGTTAATGCGGTGCAAGAAGAAGTGGGGTTACATGGAGCGCAAATGATGACTCAAAGTATTAAGCCCGATGTAGCAATAGTTACTGATGTATGTCACGATACAACAACACCAATGATTAACAAGGTCGAACAAGGAGAGGTAGTTGGAGGAAAAGGTCCATGTTTAACGATAGGACCAGCTGTGCAAAACAACTTATTAAAGTTAATAAAGGATGCAGCTAATGAAAACAAGATTGCTTTTCAGCGATTGGCTGCCTCAAGAGCAACAGGTACAGATACTGATGCCTTTGCGTACAGTAATGGAGGTGTTGCTTCAGCATTAATTTCCCTTCCTATCAAGTATATGCACACAACTGTTGAAACTGCTCACAAGCAAGATGTTGAAGATGTGATTAAATTGATATTTAATAGTCTTCAAAAAATTGACAACAACCACGATTTTAGGTACTTTAAATAGAGGTCACTCATTTTGATTGAGGAGTGATGTCGAGAAGGCAGAAAACATACTTTTAAATCTGACAATTTATATTGTCAGGTTTTTTGTGGTTTAAATTATTTAAAACAAAACAACTTAAGTCATTGTGAATAAAGAGTGTGTACCCCAAATGAGGCAACCTTTCTCTTTACATACGTCTAGTTAGCGCATAAGAATTATGACAGATCAAGAATTACTGATAGAAGGATGCATCAATGGTGACAGAAAATGTCAACAAAAGCTGTATGAAACCTTTTATGGAAAAATGATGGTAGTCTGTTTAAGATACTGTAGAGATCGGGATGAAGCATTGGATATATTTCAAGAAGCTTTTATCAAGGTGTTCAAAAATTTAGTTCGCTACGGTAACAAAGGGTCTTTTGAAGGTTGGGTCCGAAGGATCATGGTAAATACTGCCATAGATCATATCAGGAAAAATAAAAAATTAAAAGAGATGGTTGAGCTCAAAGAAGAGTTCGTTGGTGCTGAACAAGAAGATGATTCAGAAGGTTTATTAGATAAAGTATCCTTTAAAGACTTGTTGAGTTGCGTACAGGATTTATCTCCGGCTTATAGAAGTGTATTTAATATGTACGTAATGGATGGCTATTCTCATAAAGAAATAGCAAATGAATTACAAATTAGTGAAGGGACATCCAAATCTAATTTGGCGAAAGCGAAAATGAATTTAAAAAAGTTACTTATCGGAAAAATTGCGGCATTAGCAGTGTATGGGAACGTTTGAAGATAACATAAGGAAAAAGTTTAACTCAGCAGAAGTGCCTTTTGGTGCTGATGATTGGGGTGCTTTTGAGCACAAGCTCGATGGCGCTCAAATGTCTGACTTGATTTTTACTCAAAAAGTAGTTAATACTTTAGAGTTTTCCTTGGTACCTTATTCTCCAGAACATTGGAAAGCGATGCATCTTAAATTAGATTTAGATGGTAATTTTGAAAGCAAAATTAGGGCTAAGTTTTCTGAAGGTGCAGAAGCTGTGGGTCCTGCCGTTGGGTGGGAAGACATGTTAAGTAAATTGAGTGTTGCTGATGCTGGAGATTTTGAAACCGGGTTGAAAGAAAAACTAAATGAGGAAGAAGTTGACTACAATGAGGAGCATTGGAAAGAAATAGAGAAAATTCTAGACAAAGATAGAAAACCAGTTTTATGGGCGTTTCTTGTAAGTGGAGTCTTGTTGTTAGGAGCTGCAGGAATATGGGGAATAGCGAGGAATGAATCGGTTGAAGCTAGCAACTTCAATAATAATGTGAATTCAACAATTGAACATGCGAATAATGGTCGGGCTAATGTTGGTGGAGATAAAGATCAAAAAGTAAACTCGGTTGTTACAATTGTTGGCGATGGGTCAGAAATAGCTCTTGAACCTAACAGCGGTAAAATGTCTATCCAGAATAGTAAACATCATATAAATGTTCCTCAAACTAATTCAAATAATGATGGGTTCCCTACTCAGGCGGAGCGTGATTATGTGGCTAAGTACAGACTTGAAGCTGAAAAAAATAAGAATAGAAAAACGGCAGGTTCTCTTGGTTCAAAAGATGATAAAGGTCGTAGAAATATGGGGGGAGGAAGTGCTGGAGTCGGCAGTGATAGGACACAATCGGAAAGCGGTGAATCGTCTCTAAGTTATACTATTAACAATACAGGTTCGAAGGAGTCTACTAAAGAAGAAGATGAATTGTTGATAATGGATGATTTGGGTGAAGAAAATGTGGCGATGAGTTTGCCTGATCTAGCATATCAATTTACCGAGGTTCAATACGAAAAAGTAAAAACTAAAGAAAGTGTGCTACACGTTGGCCTGTTGCCTTGGTTGAATTTTTGGGATAACGCAGCTGCTACAGGATTAAGTGGTAAGAATCAAGTGAGTAGTTTATTTACGCAAGATTGGACGATCTATAGGAGGTATGGAAAACAAGTCGGGTTCGAGTTTAATCAACCGCTAAAAGTTCTTGGAGGGTATGAGTACAAGTCACCAACTTCAGGTTTTGCCATAGGAACATACATTAGTAACCAATGGCAAAATAACTGGGTTTGTAGTTCCGTAAATGTGAGTGGTTCTTATGAAAAGAAATTTGACAAAACAATATTGCGTGTAGGTGCAGGGATGAGCTATAAAAGGAATCAGCTTTTCACTGAGGGACTTACGTTGAGAGATCAAGTTTCACAATCCACAAGTAACTACAGCGAAACTGCATTGGACGAATTAAAAGTACCTGCCGAAACATATATAAGTAGTAATGTTGGGTTATTGGTTGCTAGTAAATATTTGATGTTTTCTTATAATGTTGGAAATCCTCTACTCGTAAGGTTCAATTACAAAAATGAACAAACTGTCTCACATACTGGGATAATGTCTGGAACAGCATATTTAAGAAAGGACATTAAAGTGTCTGGAATGGCAAAGTTTGCTGTTGCTGGAGGAACATCGTTTACTCCAGCCTTGAGCGTTTCTAAAAATGACAGTTGGTTCTTGATTACAGAATTTCAAGATTTAAGTAGATGTGTTTATACTTTTGGGTATCAATTTTCAAACTTCAGAGTATATTCCTCCTATGGCCATGTCATAAGAAGAGAGGTGGAAAGCTCCATTACTGATTTGTTCTCACAGACTGGGTACGTGGCGGTAGGATTAACATACACGAGAGATTAAGATGAATATATCGACAAAATATTCTTTTTGGGTGATTGCAGCAATGTTGTTGCTAATTTCTTCTTGTAAAAAAGATCCTGTAGCAGGAAGTTCAGAGTTTTCTGATGACCCTAGTTTTACTCCGGTTACTACTGATTTTCATGTCTCGCTTACAGAACCTAATGAATTGCCCTGTTTATTTGAAAATAATTTTCTAGAAGTTTTCGTAGACTCATTGCCAAACAGTGATCGAGCTTGGTACATTGTTCAGAACGATGAAAAACTGTACATGAGTAACCAACGAAAACAAGTGTTAACCAATGAAGCAAAGTACTTACTGGAGTATAAGTACATTGAAAACAGTGTTCTTGTTGATACTACCATCTCGTTTTACGTTGGATTTTGTGCTGTGGATGTAATGGTTTCCGATGCATTTTCACCCGACGGTAATGGTGAATTTGAAATATGGAGGCCGCATGCTAGAGGGGTAGCTCGGTACAGTTGTTCGATAAAAAACGAGAAAGGTGTGCAGTTATTTACTAGTTCGGATTTCAATCTAGGTTGGGATGGTGTTCATGAAGGGAGCAAGATGCCTTCAGGTACCTATAGTTACATCATTGAAGGTGCGTTCAAAAATGGTAAATTATTTGAATACAAGGGATCTTTTGAGTTGATTAGGTAAGTATTACTGCGATATTTCAATATTGTAACTTGCTTCGAACTTTTTATTTTGGTCAAGCTTTACAATTCCAAATTTTTCTGATATAAGACCTGTCGTATCCTGAAAATCAGCAATGCCGTACCATGGTTCAATACACAAAAAAGGAGCTCCAATAGGTTTCCATATTCCTAAGTAGGGAAAATTGTGCCAAGACACCCGTACGACGGCATCATCCTTGTCTGAATTAATAGTTAGGGACTTTGATTTTAGATCAGTAAACATCAAGGCATCCTTTTCAAAAATTTCATCATTTAATTGAATCTCATCTTGAGCTACTAAAAAGTTGTCTTTGTTGTTACTTAGTAGTCCTGAATCAGAAAGCAATAAAGTTTGAGACGTTTCTTTTTGGTCAAAAGTTAGTTTGTAGTCTTCAAGATCATTGCCACTCATAGGGCAATTAAATGCAGGGTGAGCTCCTAAGCTAAAATACATCTTTCCATCATCCTTATTTTCAACAGTGTAATTTGTTTTTATAGACGATCCAGATAAGGTGAATGTTGTAATTAATCTAAAATTAAAAGGGTAAAGTTCTTTTGTTTTATCTGTAGCATTTAATTCTAGGACAACTTGAGTGTTCGTGTGCTCTACAACAGTAAATTCTTGATCTCTCGCAAATCCATGCTGACCTGAAAAATATTCTTTTCCATTGTACTTATATTTCCCATCTTTTAACTTTCCGACAAAAGGAAATAATACAGGAGCGTGTCTTCCCCAGTAATCGGGATTACCATCCCACAGAATTTCTCGATCGAATTGTTTGCTGTACAGTCGAGATAATTCAGCTCCTGACAAGTTAATTTGAGCAATTACTTTGTCGTTTTGTATTTGAATTGAGTTTTTCATGGCGGTTAGTATCTGTTTTCGTATGATCCCTCTGGTCGGTCTTGTTTATGTCCAGTTTAAAACTGTATTTAGCTTGGATTGATTGTAAAAAAATTAATACTTTTATCAATCCATACTTTAAAGTTCAAAAGTAAGGTTTCTCCTTCAAGAGAGAAGGTATTTTATTGAGATATAACTAGGAAAACAAATAAACGAAGATGAAAAAATTATTGTACGGATTGACATTAATATTTACCTCATTCAGTCTAAATTCTTGCGGAGCTGCACTAAAAATTGCTGAAGCTCCTGCACAAGAAGTCGAGAATCCCAAGGGAGCCGAATTGTCAATTGCATGGGAAATGAAAGGAAATGGTTTTGAGGGTAAAGGTCAGAGTTTAAATTCCTTTACAATTACCAATAATTCTAAGACTGTGTTAAAACGAAATTGGACGGTATATTTTCATCAACCAAGAAAAGTTGTTCCAGACACAACTGCAAAAAACTTCAAGGTTTCGCAGATCAATGGAGATTATTTCAAGTTAGAACCAACAGAGACTTTTATTGATTTAGCTCCTTCTGAGTCTGTCGAGTTGACTTTTGTAAGTGAAGCGTGGTTTTTAAAAGCTGTAGATGCTCCAAGTGGAATGTACATTGTATTTACTGATGGTACAGGAAAAGAAGGTTTTCCAGAAGTATTGAAAAATGCTGTAGTAGTTCCAATCGCACATACAGATAAACTTTCTATTGATGGAACAAGTTTTTTAAATGTTCCAACTGCCAATTCAATTTTTGATGATAATTCAAAAAACACAACAATATCCAAAAGTAATTTGTGTCCGATTACACCGAGTCCATTAAGTTATGTTAAAGGGCAAGGTAATTACACGTTAGTGAAAGGAGCTAAAGTTGCATTTTCTTCTGGATTAGATAGTGAAGCTGAATTTTTAATAGCTTCTTTTAACGAGGACTTCAAAATTGGTCTAGTAAAAGCAAATGAAGGAGCTAGTATTTTATTAAACATTGATTCTTCAAAAACAGAAGTTGCTAAATCAAATGATTCTTATACGATTACAATTAGTGAAACTGGCGTGGTGATAAGCGGTAGAAGTTCTGCCGGTGTGTTTTATGGAGTTCAAAGTTTACGAGCGTTAGTTCCTGTTTCTGCTTATAGTCAAAACGGAGATCAATTATTATTGCCAGTTGCTACAGTACTTGATGAGCCAAGATTTGAATACAGAGGGTTACTCCTAGATGTTGTTCGTAATTTCCAAACTAAGGAAAGTGTCTTGAGATTGTTAGACATGATGTCATTTTACAAATTGAATAAATTCCACTTTCACATTTGTGATGATGAAGGTTGGAGATTGGCAATTGAGGGATTACCAGAACTAACTGATGTTGGGTCAAAAAGAGGTCACAGCAGTGATGAATCAGCAATGATAAACCCTGCGTATGGCTCAGGGCCGCATGCGATCGATAATACTCCAGGAACTGGACATTACAGTAAACAAGATTTTGTTGAGATATTAATGTACGCGAAAGAAAGACACATCGAAGTGATCCCAGAATTAGATTTTCCAGGTCATGCTAGAGCGGCGATTATCTCAATGAAAGCTCGTCAAAAAAACTTATTAGCTCAAGGGAAAAAAGAGGAAGCAAATCAATATATTTTACATGATCCGCAAGACTTATCTACTTATACTTCAATTCAGTTATACAATGATAATGTAGTATGTGTAGCGCAAGAATCTACTTATGACTTCTTGGGAAAGGTTGTTGATGAAGTGGTTGCAATGTACCAAGAAGCGGGATTAACTATTAAAAATGTGCACATCGGAGGAGATGAAGTACCTCATCCGACTAAGAATGATCCTAATAATGCTGTTTGGGCAAAGTCACCAAAATGTATTGCATTATTAAATAAGGAGACTAAATATGAAAAGCCTGAGGAGTTGTTTTATTACTTTGTTGATAGATTCAGTTCAATATTAGCTGATAGAGGAATTACAACTGCAGGCTGGGAAGAGATTGGTCTAAAGAAAGTGGTTGATACTACTGGTGCAACAGTTCCTGTTGTAAATGAAGAGTTTTTAGAAAAAAACTTCCATCCTTACATTTGGAATACGGTGTGGACTTGGGGGGCAGAAGATAGAGGTTATAAATTGGCTAATGCTGGTTATGAAATCGTCTTAGCTAATGTAAATAATCTATATTTTGATTTAGCCTACGATACTGACCCTGCGGATCCAGGTTACTATTGGGGAGGTTTTGTGAACACTAAAAAAGCTTGGGCTTTTGTTCCGCTTAATGTTTACAGTGAACAAATTATTGATAGATGGGGTAATGAATTGCCAGACTCCTTACAAAAGGGGAAAGCAAGGCTGACAGAGACCGGACAAAATAATGTGATGGGGATTCAAGGCCAACTTTGGGCTGAAACAGTTAAAGGCGGTGACATGATGGAGTATTACTTATTTCCAAAAATGCTAGGTCTTGTTGAAAGAGCATGGGCTAAAGATCCTGAATGGGATAAAGCTAGAAATAAAGATGCCAAGCTTGCAATAATTCAAAAAGATTGGAACGTGTTTTCATCTAAACTTGGATTTTTTGAATTCAAAAGGTTGGCACATGTAAAAGGTGGTTTAAATTATAGAATTGCTCCAGCAGGAGCTGTTATTAAAGAAGGCTTATTACATGTGAATTCTGCATACCCAGGATTTGAAATCCGATTTACAGTTGACGGCAGTGAGCCAACAGTTGAATCACCATTGTACACTGAACCTGCAGCTGTTGAAAAAGGCGTGGAGGTGAGATTAAAAGTGTTTAATGTTGCCGGAAGGTCAAGCAAAACTACTGTGATAAAATAGATCTTAAATAAATTGAATTCTTTAGTTAAAGAACCCGCTTTTAGTGGGTTCTTTTATTTTGTAAAAAGTATCTTTGAATAAAACATATTTAGATGAGTTTAAAATGCGGAATTGTTGGATTGCCAAATGTGGGAAAATCAACTTTATTTAACTGTTTGTCTAGTGCTAAGGCACAATCTGCAAACTTTCCTTTTTGTACAATTGAACCAAATGTAGGTACGATTACAGTTCCAGATCCAAGGTTAAACAAATTGGAAGATTTGGTTAATCCTGAGCGGGTTGTTCCTAATACAATTGAGATTGTTGATATAGCTGGATTAGTTAAAGGAGCTAGTGAAGGGGAAGGATTAGGAAATCAGTTCTTGGGAAATATTAGGGAGACAGATGCTATATTGCATGTGGTAAGGTGTTTTGATGATGGGAATATTATTCATGTCGAGGGAGACGTAGATCCTAAACGTGACAAAGAAATAATAGATATTGAATTGCAATTGAAGGACCACGAAACTGTCACGAAACGGATTGAAAAAACCGCAAAAATTGCAAAAACTGGAAACAAAGAAGCTCAAAAATTATTGGCAATTTTAGAGCAATACAAAGAAGTACTAGAGCAAGGGAAATCTGCAAGGGTTATTGAGTTGTCTGATGATGACGCAGCTTTAGTTAAAGATTTAAACCTTTTGACTACGAAACCTGTCTTGTATGTTTGTAATGTCGATGAGGCAAGTATTTTAGAAGGAAATGCTTACGTTGAAATTGTAAAAGAGATTGCGGATGAAGAGCATGCGGAGTTATTGATTATATCTGCAAAGTTAGAGTCTGACATTGCGGAATTAGATGATCAAGAAGAGCGAGATATGTTTTTGGAAGACGCTGGCCTGACTGAGCCAGGAGTGAATAAACTAATAAGATCTGCGTACGGAGCTTTGTCACTTCGGACTTATTTTACTGCAGGAGAAAAAGAAGTTAGGGCTTGGACAATTGAAAACGGAATGACTGCTCCTCAAGCTGCTGGAGTAATTCACACTGATTTTGAAAAAGGTTTTATTAGGGCAGAAGTAATTGCTTACATCGATTTTGTAGAGCTTGGCTCGGAAAGTGCTTGTAGAGATGCTGGTAAATTATCAGTTGAAGGGAAGGATTACGTTGTTAATGATGGCGATTTAATGCACTTTAGGTTTAACGTGTAAGTTAATATTTATATTAAACAATAAAATTAAATGATCTGGTCTAGAAAATATGATCTACTTGAATTCGTTCCTTTTCAGAAGCACACGCTTTTGGAGTCTTTAGGGATTGAATTAACTGAAATCGGTGAGGACTATTTAATTGGAACCATGCCTGTTGATAAAAGGACCGTACAGCCTTTCGGGTTATTGCATGGAGGGGCAAGTGTTGCTTTGGCAGAAACCTTAGGTAGTATTGCTGCAGGGATGGTTGTGGACATGGAAAAATTTATTGCTGTGGGATTAGATATCAATGCAAATCACTTACGTCCAGTTTCCAAAGGAGCTGTTATTGGGGTGGCAAAAGCCATTTTTATTGGTAAGAAAACCCAGGTTTGGGAGATTAAAATATCAGATGCTGAAACTGGAAAGCTTTCCTGTATTAGCAGGTTAACAATGGCAATAATGCCTAAGTGAAAAAATAGCAAAGTATGAAAATCATCAAGAGGGTCGTTGTCGCTTTAGTAGTCTTTTTATTATTAATTATTACTGCTGTAGCTGTTGTTCCGATCATGTTTAAGGATGAGATCGTTGAAAAGGTAAAAGAAGCTGCAAATGAAAATATAAATGCTAAAGTTGACTTTGGTGAATTTGATTTGTCTTTGCTATCAACTTTTCCTGATTTCCTTTTTCAGATAAAAGATATTAGTGTAGTTGGTGTGGATACCTTCGCGTTAGATACTCTTGCCAAAGTTGGTAATCTATCTTTAAAGGTAAATTTACAAAGTGTTATGCGTGGTGACTACGTTGTTGAGTCGGTAGCTGTATCTGATTTATATGCTCATGCAATAGTCTTGAAAGATAGCACGGCCAATTGGGATATTACTATAGCCGATACTTCAACTCTTATTGATGAGGAAGTGGAGTCTGTTGAAGACTCAACTGAGAGTGAAGGCCCTTTCAAATTTGAACTTTCAAATTTTAGCTTTAGCAACATCAATGTAATTTACGATGATCAATTAGTGGGTATGAAGGCTGAGGTCGTGAATCTTAACCTTGATGGAGATTACACTATGAATGGTAATCAAATGACCTTGAATACTTTAACTAATATTGATGGCGTTACTTTTATCATGGATGGTGTTAAGTTGATGAATAAAGTAAAGGTGATGTCAAAAGCCGATTTAGATATTGACAACGAAAATTCAAAATATACTTTCAAAGAAAATGAGTTTGCATTAAATAATTTGAAATTAGCTGTTGATGGCTGGTTGGCAATGCCAAGTGACGATATGGAGTTTGATATGAATATTGCTGCAAAAAATAATACTTTTAGCGAAGTCCTTTCGCTGATCCCGTCGGTGTACAAAAGAGATATTGCTGGTATTGAAACAAGTGGAGACTTTTCTTTAACGGCAGGCTTAAAAGGTTGGATGACGGAAGATAAATTGCCAGCATTTAATGTTGGATTTTCAGTTAAGAATGGATTTTTAAAGTATCCTGATTTACCAGAATCTGTTAAGAATATTCAAGTTGAACTATTAGTTGACAACAATACAGGTGTGGTTGATCACACTTTAATCGATTTAGAGTTGTTTCATTTTGAAATCGCTGACAATCCGATTGACTTGAAGTTCCTAGTGAAGAATATTGAGAGCGATCCTGATATGAAAGGAAATATTAAGTCTAAGTTAAATTTTGAGAATTTAGCTAAAGCAATCCCAATGGAAGAGGGTGAAAAGTATGAGGGCCGTTTAAATGCAGATGTCGAATTCGCAGGAAGATTGTCATCAATAGAAAATGAACAATACGAAGATTTTGAATTGAAAGGGCAATTGATTTTGATGGACTTCTTGTATGAATCAGCTGATTTACCAGATGTGAACGTTAAGAATATGCAAATGAATTTCACTCCTCAGTTTTTTGAGTTGGGTAATTTAGAATTAACTATTGGGAAAAGTGATTTAAATGGTAAGGGGAAGATTGATAATATTTTACCTTATGTTTTTAAAGATGACACAATAAAAGGATCGTTTAATTTGAGTTCAAATTACTTCAACTTAAATGAATTTATGAGCGAAGATTCCGCAAGTGCTGGATCGGGGTATGAAACTGCCCAGACAAATAGCGCTGACTCGGCAGTTACTACTGGTGTTGTTGAAGTGCCCGGAAACATTGATTTTATTTTGAACACTGATTTCAAAAAAATAGACTACGATAACATGCCAATAACCAACTTTAAGGGAAAGTTGATTGTAAAAGATTCGGAAGTGAAATTTGAAGAAGCGTCCTTGAATATATTGGGTGGCGAAATTACATTAGATGGTACGTATAGCACTCAAGATGTAAAGGTTCCAAAAGTGGACATGGATTTGTCAATAAAAGGAATGGATATTCCTACGGCGTTTAAAACATTCAATACTGTCCAAAAAATGGCTCCAATAGCTAAGCACGCTACAGGTAGTTTTTCAACTTCATTAAAGTTAAAAGGATTGATGAACGGAAACATGGATTTGGATTTTAATTCAATGGCAGGAAAGGGTGATTTGGAAACAAAAAACCTCGTAGTTGAGGACCATCCATTGTTTAATAAAGTAGGGGCAGCCTTGAAGAATGATAAATATAAAAAGCTTAAAGCGGATGATTTAGTAATTAAATATGAATTCCGAGATGGTAAAGTACATGTTAAGCCATTTGATTTGAAAATAGGAAGTACATCTGCAAAAGTACATGGATGGAATTCATTCGAGCAAACGCTTGAATATACTTTTGAGTTCAAAATACCACGTGAAGAGTTTGGTGGCGAAGCTAATGCAGTGCTTTTATTAGTAGAAGCACAAGCAAGTAAGTTTGGAGCGAACCTTGCTGTAGGTAAGTTTGTGAACATAGATGTGATTGCTAGTGGACCGAATTCAGATCCTCAGCTAAAAGTTGTTCCAAAAGGGATGTCAGGAGAAGGAGACAAGAGTGCCAAGGGTCAAGCTGTTGATGCATTAAAAGACGCGGCAAAGGAAAAGGTTGAGGAGCTAAAAAACAAAGCAAAAGAAGAGGTTGGTAAACTTAAAAAGGAAGGTGAAAGGCTTAAAAAGGAAACCGAAGATAAAGCACGAGCTAAAACAGATAAAGTTAAAAAAGATGCCGAAGCAAAAGCAAAGGCAAAAGTTGACAAGCAAAAAGCTGCGGTGAAAGCAAAAGCTGATGCGGAGAAGAAAAAACAGGAAGAGGATTTGAAAAAGAAAGGGAAGGACTTGTTTAAGGGTTTTTGATAGCAACAAAAAGTAAAGATCTAATTGATCAGAATGAATCAAATGAAAATAAAATATTGCATCAGTGTGCCAAAGGTCGTCTTTACCATTATTATGTTGCTTTTTTTGTTTGATGTTACTGCTTTAAGCCAAGTTCCTGCGGGCAGTGGAAATTGCGAAATAGAAACCCCGAAAAAAGTTGTTAGGAATTTCGAAAAGTTAAAGAAGAAATCATCTTTTAGAACTACTGATATTAATACTGAGATTAGGGCGCTCATTGCTGAGAATCCAAATTATGTAGATCCAGTTTATTATCTCGCAGAAATGTATAGATGGGCATTTTATGGTACAAAAGCTCCGGAATTAAAAAGAAAGTTAATTGCTAAATCAATAATGTACTATGAGCAATCAATAGCAATATGTCCTGAATTTTCAGGTCATTTGGCGTATTATCATTTGGGTATTATTCAGCACAGATACAATAAGGATTTAAAAACGGCGGCTTATCATTTTCAAGATTATTTGAACAAAGAATTAGAACATCCTAAGAGGTATAAGAAAACAGCCAGAGATCGTGCAGATGATTACTTTACAAAATTTAGGTTACTTGAACATCCAGTTCCTCATGACCCGGTAAAACTGGAAGGTGTAAATACAAATGAAGATGAGTATTTGCCAATGTTAAGTCCGGATAATAACTATTTGTATTTAACCAGACAGAGAACTACGCCGTTGGACTTAACTCAACCGTTGAATAATGGAAATGATTTCAATGAGTACTTTATTAAGAGTAAAAAAATGGTTGGCGGCTCCTTTTCTCAGGGACGTTTGCTTGGGAATCCCTTTAATCAGTTTCAAAAGTCAGTCGGAGGGTTGAAATTAGTTGGGCAGGGAGGGATTTGCCTTACTCCTGATAATAAAGAGATGTACATTACATTGACGTTGTCAATTCCTGGTAAAGAGGGTGGGAGGAAAAATACGCAGTTGTACTATACGGTCAAGCGTGATGGGGAATGGAGTCCGTTAAAAGCAATGGGACGAAATGTCAATGATGAAAATAATCAAGTTACTTGGGAGGGTCAGGCAACTATCTCGGCTGATGGAAAAATGATGGTGTTTGCAACTGCAAGACCAAGCAGCCTTGAAAATACTCCCAATGAGCATTCGTCGGATTTATTCGTTGTACATAAGATGACCAACGGAGTTTGGGGTCGTCCAAAAAGTTTAGGGGAGGTAATTAACACACCTAGCAATGAAAAGACACCTTTTTTACATTCCGACAGCAAAACTTTGTATTTCTCGTCAAATGGTCATCCCGGAATGGGCGGTTATGACATTTTTTTTACTCAAATGACCGACGACGGAGAATGGTCAAAACCTAAAAACATTGGTTACCCGATCAACACAGAGGGTGATGAACATGGATTGATGGTTAGTTTGGATGGGAAGTTTGCTTACATGGCAAGTGGTAAAAAGAAAGGGGCAGAAGGCGGTTTAGATATTGTCCATTTCCCATTGCATAAGAAAGCGCGACCAGAAAAGGTCCTGTTTATAGTGGGGAAACTTGAGGCGAAAGATGGAGAGGTAGTAAAGAATGGAAAGATTACAATTACTGATGAGCAAACGGGAGAAGTTCATCAGGCTATTGTTGATGAAACTACTGGAGAATATGTGGCTGTAGTTGCGGTTAAAGATCCGGAGAAAGAAAAGCTTAAGGAAGAGGCGGTTATTTTAGAGTTGGATTGGGAAGAGTATGAAGTTCCTTCTGGAAGTAAAATAGCTACTGTAAATGGAAAAGAAGAGATTATTCCTCCGGGGTCCAAGGTGGTTAAGTTGAAAGGGTCTGAAGAGGTTGTTTTGAAAAAAGGAGAAAAGATCAGGACAGTTAACAAAGAAAAGACTGTTATACCGGTAGGTCACGAAATTATTGTCGAGAAGAACAAGCAAAAGGTTGTGAAAGTAGAAAAGAAAAAAGATGAAAAAAGTAAAAAGCAGAAGTTTCTTGTTTCAGCCACAGGAGATGACATGGCATTTGCAACGGAGAGTATTGAGGTAGATCCTGAAGAGATTGACGGTGTTAAAAAGATTAATGATAAAAAAATTGAAATTCAAAAAGGGGAACCGGGACAGGCGATACGTTTAAATGAGGTGAATTTTGCTGTAAACAGTTCGTTGCTTAATTCAAAGTGCATGATGGTGTTGGATGAATTAATTAAATTTTTGGGTTCAAAACCCAAAGTTAAGATTGCTATTTATGGGCATACTGATAATGTCGGTTCAGAAGATAAAAACTTAACTTTATCTGCTGAAAGAGCAAAAGAAGTGAAAGATTTTTTGATTGACAATGGAGTGGATCCTAATCGTCTGACTCATCAGGGGTTTGGTTCTTCGAAACCTAAAAAATCCAATGCAAATGAAACTGATAGGGCGGTTAATAGGAGGGTGGAGTTTGTTATTTTATAACTTTAGGACTGGTATAGATTTGCTTCAAAATAAAATTACCGACTCAGTAAAATTATAAAAATTCTGAACCGGTAATTTAAGCAAGAACAATTAATTATAGAAAATTACTCATCTACTTTAAAAGACGGAAATAGATGGTGGAGGTTGCCTAAAAAATTGATTTAAATGAGGTTGTTTTTGTTATTAATTTTCTTGTCAGTGCTCAAGCCTTGTGTGGCATGTGTTTGTGACGGTAGAGAAAAATTAAATTTCCAGGTTTGCTCATCCTATGACGTGATTTTTTCCGGGCAAGTAGAAGGCTTTGCTACTTGTGAGGAAGGTGTTTCTGCAGTAACTTTTTCGGTGTCCGAATTGTACAAAGGTAGAGTAAATGTAAATTGTGAAGTTGAGTTTGTTTGTGGGTCGGAAGACTGTTCAATTGGTTTTCAAGAAGGGCAAGAGTGGTTGGTGTTTGTCGATAAGAATAACGCTCAAGTTTGTGTTTTTGATTTGTGCTCTCATTCACGTCAATTGTTGCCAAGTGAACATGCTGTTTATGACAACGAGTTACGGGGTAGTTCGTTTTTCGAAGACAAGAATTTTTTAAACAATAATTTTGAAGCTAATAAAGGGTTTAATGATCAATTGCAATCTAGGCGCTATAAAAAAGTAGACCCTGTTTTAATTCCGGTTTTTATGGGTGTTTCCGTGTTGTTTATGCTCTTAGGTGTGTTTGTATTTAAACGGTTAAGTAAAAAAAGGAAGCAGTAAGGCCGCTTTTTGTTAAACTAGTAAATGAATTTTAGTCTTGATGAATAAAATTTTAGTTTTTGTCGTGTTAATTGGTGTTATTTCATGTGCTGAAGTGCAGTTAATTGCTACTGATAACGAATATTCGAATCTTTTTAAAATTGAAGTTGAAAATGAACTAACTGTAGTTGTTACAGTTGATGACTTTGGGTCGAAACTGTCAGAGTTACGATTTTCGAAACCATACAAGAAAGTAGTATTGTTGAATACAACTTACCTCTCCTATGTGAAGGTTCTTGGTTTGGAGAGAAGTGTTGTTGGTACTGTAGATTGCGAGAGAGTTGCTGGTGTTTTCAGCGGAAGCAGTCCTAGTACTGATAAGAAAAAATGTGTTGGTAAGAATGGTGTTCTAAATCTTGAATTAATTACCTCGTTGCAACCTGATTTAATAGTGTGCAACTCATTTCAGGCTCCTGATTTAAAGGCATTTAAAAATGTTGACGTTTTAATAGTTAATGAATTCTGGGAAAATCACCCTTTAGGTCGCGCTGAATGGTTGAGAGTTTTTGGACATTTGTTAGGAGCTGAATCAAAGTCAAATATGATTTTTACAACGATAATTGATAATTATCAAAATCAATTGCAGAAGGTCGAGAAACAAGCTGTTTTGCAAGATAAACCCAAAGTTTACCCACTAAGTAGGTTTTCGTCGAATTATTTTTTGCCTGGATGTGAATCGTTAATATCGAAAGTTTTATTGGATTCAAAATGTGATGTACACTGCATTGATTCCACTTCTCGTTCAATGGAAATAAGTAAAGAACAGCAAATGTTGGTTTGTGGAGAACAAGATTACTTATTGTTTTTTGATTGGTTGCCTACCGCCAGAGGATACAAAAAAGTGGTAAAGGAGTTAGATGTAGAACGGTGCTTTAAAGGAGGTGTTATTTATTGCAACACTGCAGCAACGAATTACTTTGAGGCTTCGATAATGGAGCCAGATGTTTTAATAAAAAACTTATATCAAATACTGTATCAGAATCAAATTGAAACTAAGTATTTTACTTTGTTAAGAGAATAGATTCTTCTTTTGTCATGAAAAAAATCATTTTAATATCTACGTCATTGCTGTTAGTGTTGGGGAACATTTTTTTTGGCAGTGTCGAATTAAATGTATTTTCCTGGTTCTCCTTGTCGACATCACAGCAGGAGGTGTTGACGACAATCATTGTTGAGAATCGAATTCCAAGGACATTGCTCGCTTTTTTTTCTGGAGCTTCCAGTGCGCTAGCAGGATTAGCACTTCAAACAATTTTTAAGAATCCATTAGCAGGACCTACTACCCTAGGTGTAAATTCAGGAGCTAGTTTGGGAATAGTGTTGTATTTCTTTTGTGTTTCAGCGCTCGGGTTTGTTCCGCTTGATATTGGTAATGGTATGTTTGCCATTACAGGAGCACTTGTTTTTTTGGCTTTTATTATAGCGCTTTCTTTGCGATTTAAGTCAGTGACAACTGTTCTCGTTGTCGGTATGTTGATAGGTTATGTTGCTTATTCGTTAATTGAAATAATTATTCAAAGTTCTTCTAGCACTGCAATCAGTAATTATGTATTCTGGGGAATGGGGAGTTTTAATGGGGCGTCATTTTACAATGTTTCAGCTGTTGCTGTGCTTGCAGTTTTTGCATATTTGTATTTCAGATCAAAATCTAATCAGTTGAACTTATATCTGCTGGGTGATAGCGAAATGATTATGAGTGGAGTTAGTGTCAAGAAAGTACGGGTTGAAGTGATGATTGTTGCTGGAGTACTTGTTGGTGTTCTCACTAGTGTTGTTGGTCCTCTTGCTTTTTTAGGAATTGCTGTACCTAATCTGCTTAAGTTGCAGTTGAAGACGTTAAATCATAAAGTGTTGATTCCTTTTTGTGTTCTAGTTGGGGGAGCGTTTGCAGTCCTGGCTGATTTATTGTCTAGAGGGGTCGTTTTTGATGTCGTTTTACCAGTTAATGCTGTTTTGTCTATGTTGGCAATTCCAGTGATTTTAATCTTGTTTTTTAGAAAAAAAAATGAAGTTAGTTCTTAAAGATTTAAACGTAGGATACCAAGAAAGTTTAGTCTCTAGGCTATCTATAAGTCTTTCGATGGGTAAGGTTCATATTTTGTTGGGTGACAATGGTTTGGGTAAGACAACGCTTTTAAAGACGATTGCGGGCATTTTAAAGCCGATTTCTGGACAAGTTGAGGTGTTGAGCTCTGAGAGACAGGGCGTCGCGCTGGTGACAACAGATAAACCTCAGATTGATTTTTTATCAGTAAGAGAGTATTTGAGTTTTGGAGAGAGTCAAGGGAGTGAAACTATCACCAATAGCTTACTTGAGGATTTTTCAGCTACGGAGTTTGTAAATATGGATGTCAGTGAGCTGAGTGATGGTCAGTTTAAAAAGATATCTCTTATTCGTCAATTGTTAAAAGAGAAAGCGGTTTTACTTTTAGATGAACCAAGTGCATACCTAGATATTAAGAACAAGGATTTCCTATCTAAGATGTTAGGAGAGCTAAAAAAGTCTCAAGTAGTTCTTTTATCTACACACGATGTTGATTTTGCAAGATCCTGCGGCGATGTATTTTATAAAATATCAGATGGTGAGTTGTTGCAAGATGTAGATTTGTAATTTGTGTACAAGGTGTTTTACAGGTATATGATAGTTAGCAAAAAGGCCGATTCACTCAGTGAATCGGCCTTTTGTTATTTTGTATTTTGTTATTTATGCTCTAGTTACTTCCTAAGTCTTCAAAGCTAATATCGTCAAACGACGTTTCTGAAGAAGTTTCAGAAGGTATTTCTGATTTAATTGTAGATTCTTCAGTACTAGTAATTTCCTCATCGTTTGGCTTATATCCTTCGTACACTCCTTTCTCTTCCTGAATAAAATCTATCGCCCCCTTTAGCCCATCTGCGAATTTTTCAAAATCCTCCTTGTATAAAAATAATTTATGCTTTTCGAAGCTGAATTTTCCATCGTCAGAAAACCTTTTTTTACTTTCTGTAATCGTTAAATAATAGTCATCACCTTTAGTAGCTTTTACATCAAAGAAGTAAGTTCTTTTGCCTGCTCTTACGGCGTTCGAAAAAATATCATCTCTCCTATTGTCGTTCTTGTTATCCATTTTCCTAACTTTTATTTTTTGAATTGTTCTTACTTCTTGTCCTTTAAGCTTTTTAATTAAAGGTGGTTGTTTTAGCTAAGGTTGATCTTTTTTTCAATGTCACTGATGTAAACACGGAATCTTTTGTCAGTTTCAATTAAGTTATTCACTGTACGACATGCGTGTAATACTGTCGCGTGATCTTTTCCTCCACTGTGAGCACCAATTGTTGCCAGCGAGGACTTAGTCATGCTTTTAGAGAAGTACATTGATATTTGTCTCGCTTGAACAACTTCTCTTTTTCGAGTTTTGCTTTTCATCATTTCTAATGAAAGATTAAAGTAATCACAAACCACTTTTTGAATGTAGTCAATAGAAACTTCTCTTGCTGTGTTCTTGACGAACTTGTCAATCATTTGCTTAGCTAGCTCTAGCGTGATTGCTTTCTTATTTAAGCTTGATTGAGCTATCAATGAAATTAATGCTCCTTCAAGTTCTCTGACGTTAGATGTGATGCTGTAGGCTAAATATTCAACTACTTCCTTAGGTAATTCAATGCCGTCTTGGTGCATTTTTTTGTTAAGGATTGCAATTCTAGTTTCTAAATCTGGTGATTGTAAGTCAGCTGATAATCCCCACTTGAATCTAGACAGTAACCTTTGTTCCATTCCTTGCAATTCAACAGGTGGTTTGTCAGAGGTTAACACCAGTTGACTTCCGTTTTGGTGAAGGTGGTTGAAAATGTGGAAGAATATATCTTGTGTCTTTTCTTTTCCTGCAAAAAACTGAACGTCATCAATTATCAATACGTCTATCATTTGATAAAAGTGAATGAAATCATTTTGCGTATTATTTCTAACAGAGTCAATGAACTGGTGTGTGAATTTTTCAGATGAAACGTACAGTACAGTTTTGTTCGCGTGGTTCTTTTTGATTTCAATACCAATTGAATTGGCTAAATGTGTTTTTCCTAGACCAACTCCTCCATATATAAGTAATGGATTAAATGCTGTTCCACCAGGCTTGTTTGCGACTGCATAACCAGCTGAACGAGCTAACCTATTGCAATCACCCTCAACGAAGTTGTCGAAAGAGTAGTTGTGGTTTAATTGAGAATCAACAGTTACTTTTTTAAGACCAGGTATAATGAATGGGTTCCTAATTGGGTTCTCATTAATGTTTACTGGCATTGAAACCGCTTGGTTCTTTGTGAATTTTTTTTCGGTTGTAGGTATTTTTATAGCGTAGGACTTTTGGTTGTTGTTGTAATAGTTGTCCATTACAATACTATATTCGAGCTTCCCTTCAGTTCCTAGTTCTCTTTTAATACTACTTTTAAGTAAATCAAGGTAGTGCTCTTCCAGCCATTCGTAAAAAAACTGACTAGGAACTTGAATTGTTAATACCTTGCTTTTAAGTTTGATTGCTTTAATAGGTTCAAACCAAGTTTGAAATCCGGTTAAAGTAACATTGTCTCTAATAAAGTCTAAACAACTTTTCCAAATCTTGTCATGCGTCTTTTCCATAAAACCCCCCTTGTATTTTTAGCGCCAAAATAAAACGCTGTGTTGTTGTTTATTATTCTCGAAATAAAGTAAAAATTTTGTCCGATAATCAGACGTTTTTTTCAGCCCTTATTCTGCGAGCAAATATGCCACGAAAAAAGTTAATAAAAAAACTATTAAGCTATTGTATTATAACTTTTTTTAGCCTAGGTAATTTACTATTTTTGTCAAGCAATTTTGGTAGTCGGTTGCTTATAGTAGATTTACGTTATAAAAGGTAGTAATTATGTCTGAATACAGAACAATTGATTGTGGTTCATTAAGAAAAAGTAACATTGGGGAAACGTTATTGCTTAGCGGATGGGTCCAAAAGATAAGGGATAAGGGAGGAATAGTGTGGATTGATTTGCGTGATCGATTTGGAATCACTCAAGTTATATTAGAAGAAGGTGTTGAATCACTCGAACAAATTAATATAGCAAAAAAACTAGGAAGAGAGTTTGTAATTACTGTCGAAGGAAGTGTAGCCGAGAGGTATGCTAAAAACAATAAAATACCAACTGGAGATATAGAGCTTCGAGCATCAAAAATCACCATATTAAATGCTTCAAAAACACCCCCGTTTACCATTGAAAATGAGACAGATGGAGGAGAGGAGTTGAGGATGAAATATAGGTACTTAGATATCAGGAGAAATCCGATAAAAGAAAACTTGTTATTAAGGAGTAAATTATCACTTGAGATAAGAAAATATTTAGACAGTAAAACCTTCATTGAGGTTGAAACTCCGTATTTAATTAAATCGACACCAGAAGGTGCTAGAGATTTTGTTGTTCCGAGTCGGATGAATGAAGGTGAATTTTATGCATTACCTCAATCGCCTCAGACTTTTAAACAATTATTGATGATTGGTGGGCTTGATAAGTACTATCAAATTGTTAAATGTTTTAGAGATGAAGATTTACGAGCGGACAGGCAACCGGAATTTACACAGATTGATTGCGAGATGTCTTTTGTTAACCAAGAGGACATCACTAACACTTTTGAAGGCTTAACAAAACATGTTTTTAAAACCATCAAAGGAATTGATTTACCTGATTTCCCAAAAATGGATTACGCTGACGCCATGAAGTGGTATGGTAGTGATAAGCCAGACATTAGGTTTGATATGAAATTTGTTGAAATGAATGATGTTGCTCAAAATAAAGGGTTTTCAGTTTTTGATAAAGTAGAGTTGGTAGTGGGAATTAACGCAAAAGATTGTGCCTCTTATACTAGAAAACAGCTTGATAAGCTGACTGATTTTGTGAGGAGACCACAAGTAGGTGCTACCGGAGTTGTGTACTTAAAGTACAATGAAGATGGTTCTTTTAAATCATCGGTAGATAAGTTTTTTGGACCTGAGGACGTTAAAATGTGGGCTGAAAAAGCGGGGATGGAAAAAGGTGATTTACTACTTGTATTAGCTGGAGGGAAAGATAGCGTGAGAAAGCAAATGAATGAACTTCGATTACATATGGGTTCTGAGCTAGGGTTGAGGAACCCCTCGGAATTTTGTCCATTATGGGTTGTTGATTTTCCTTTGTTGGAATGGGATGAAGAAAGTGGCAGGTATCATGCTATGCATCATCCATTTACTGCACCAAAAGAAGAAGATTTTGACAAAATGGAATCTTCACCAGGAGATGTTAGAGCAAATGCATATGATTTAGTTGTTAATGGTGTGGAATTGGGAGGAGGATCAATTAGAATTCATAACAAAGAGATTCAGGCAAAGATGTTTGATTTACTGGGCTTTACAAAGGAGGAAGCTATAGCTCAATTTGGTTTTTTAATGAATGCTTTTGAATATGGAGCTCCGCCTCACGCAGGTATAGCTTTTGGTTTTGATCGTTTGTGTGCTGTTATGGCTGGAGTGGATAACATTAGGGAATTTATTGCGTTCCCAAAAAATAATTCAGGAAGAGATGTAATGATTGATTCTCCTTCTCCATTAAGTCAAGACCAACTCAATGAACTTAGTCTGAAAGTAAACACAACTGCAAATAAGTAAAGCTATTTATACAATGTTTTTAAGGCACAATCAATTTACGCTATTAATATTTATTGTAATATTAATTTTGTGTGGACTTCCTGAGATGGAGGTTCCGAAATCAGAACTTGAACATTTAGATAAAGGAGTGCATGCTGTTTTATTTGCCTTGTTCAGTTTTTGTATGGCTGTTGGATTTACCAAGCAGCATCAGTCTTCATTTATTTCGTTGAATGTTTATTCGATTACAATTATTTGTTCATCACTATATGGTATTTTTATCGAGTTGTTCCAGGGTTTTGTTTTGGTAGATCGAGCTTTCGAATGGCTGGACATCGCTGCAGATATTTTCGGTGTATTTATAGGTGTATTCTCTTTTTATTCTATTGTTGGCAAGGGGGTAAAGCGGATTAAAGTAATCAGCCCTAAGTAAAACTAAGCCTCAGATCACAAAAACTTAAAAATGAAGAGTTTAAGAGTTGAGCTTAAATTCTTTAATGAATCTATTTACCTCTTCAGTTGTTGTCATTCTCCCAATTGAAATTCTGAATGAACTTTTGACAGCTTTTACAGATAAATCCATTGCTCGAAGAACGTGCGAAGGCTCTAGGCTTTCCGAACTACAAGCGGAACCTAAAGAAAAGCAAAAATGCTTATTAACTTTAAGAAGTGAAACAGCATTTGACCCTAAAAATTGCACATTAATAATGTGTGGACAAGTTGATAAACCATTAACGACTCCGCCTTGATCAGTTAAATATTTTTTGATTTTATCAGATAGCAGTGTAATCTTTTCAGCTTCTTGCTTATTTTCCAATAAAGAAATGGCTTTGCCAAAAGCAACAATACTAGGAGTGTTTAAGGTTCCAGCTCTCAATGTGTTTTCTTGCGATCCTCCATGAATGTAAGCTGATAAACTGACACGTGGATTTTTTCTGCTAGCATATAATGCACCGATTCCTTTAGGTCCATAAATTTTATGAGCAGAAAATGCCATAAGAGAGATGTTGTTTTCTTTGACGTCAATTTTTACCTTTCCAACTGCTTGTGTTGCGTCGCACATGAAGAGAACGTTGAACTTGTTTGCAATTGCACCTATCTGCTTAATGTTTTGAATAACACCTGTTTCATTATTTATCCACATGACGGAAATTAATATAGTGTCATCACAAATAGCGTCTTCTACAGATTTTAAAGAGACCCTGCCGTCTTTGTCAACAGGTAAGTAGGTTATTCTCGCACCCTTTTGTTCGAGATGCTTTAAGGTGTCAAGTGTCGATTTATGTTCAGTCTCACATGAAATTATGTGATTGCCTTTAGTTTGGTACCTATCAAAAACTCCTTTAATAGCAATGTTTATAGATTCTGTGGCACCTGAAGTAAAAACTATTTCTTTTGCTTCAGCACCAATGTTTTCGGCTATCAGTCTTTGAGAATAATTAACCGCTTCTTTAGCTTGCCATCCGTAACTGTGAGTGCTACTACTTGCATTACCAAATTTCTCGTTGAAATACGGAATCATCACCTCAAGAACTGCTGGATCCACAGGTGTTGTGGCTGCGTAATCAAAGTAAATGTCTTTATCCATTGTCTTTAAATGGATAAAAGAAGGAAAAATTCACTGATCCATATGATCTGTGCTGTTCTAGTTTTTCGTGAGAATAGATGGTTTCCTTTCCGTGCTCAATTATGAGGACTGCACCTTCATTATAAATATCCAATGCTAATAAAGTGTCTGCCAGGTTTTCAATTCCGCTCAATTGATACGGTGGGTCTGCAAACACTATATCAAATTTTTCGTTGATGCTTTTTATAGCTCGAAAAACATCGCCTTTAAATGGGTGGTAATTATCCATTTCCAGTTCTTGTTTCATTTTTTTGTGAAATTGAAAACACTTAAAATTAGCATCCACAGACACTACTTTTTCTGCCCCCCTTGAAATGAATTCGTACGATATGTTACCCGTCCCCGCAAATAAGTCAAGTACTGAAACCTCATCTAGATCAAAATCGTTATTAAGTACATTGAACAAGCTTTCTTTGGCTTGATCTGTTGTTGGACGAACAGGTAGGCCGCTAGGAGTTGTTATTCTCTTTCCTTTAAATTTACCAGCTACTATGCGCATATGTGTTGGTTGTAAGCTGTGAAAAAATAATGTTTTGGTAATTCTGCTAGTGCTGGTGCGAGATTGATGCTGTTTTTAGCAGTCGCAAATTGAATTTTGTCAAAGTATGAAAAAGCAAGATGATGAATTTTATCTCCCGTTTTAATAGATCCTGATAATACCAACTTTAAAGCTTGAGGGTTAATGTCTAACTGTTCGCAGGTATTCAAAATGTAATATAAAAAATCCTCTGGTGTACCAATGTCAAAAATATTTCCAAAATGAAATTTGTTGTTCTTAATGTATATTAACTCTAGCTGCTTGTTGCTGTAATTTGCGTATAAAACACTGTTGTTAGAAATGTAATTACTACTCACGGCATTTAAGAAAACCTTTTTGTGATGACATAGTTCATATGCTCCCAGTGTTCTGTCTAGGAGTTCAATTGTGTTTTTGGACACTGAAAACGCAATGTTTAAGTTGTCCTGTTCCATGCTGTCATATTGAAATTTCACATTGATTTGACTTCCGTTATTTAGCTCCACATACTTTTTAATCTCGGCACTATCAAAAAGAGGACTAGGAACAAAAGAAAAATTTTTGCTCGCAATTGCCAAAGTAGTTTTTTTGTAAGAGCCTTTTAAAGGGATAGTGCATTCACTTATTAAAGTGAGTAAGGCATGGCTTTCGTTCTTTTCTGAGAGCAATGAATATTTTGAGGTACTGCTCCAAATTGCAACAGAACGCTGTTTAATAAATTCAGTTACACAAACAGTAACAGCATATTCATGAAGCTGAATATTTAAAGAGTAATTACCTAAATTATTATTGTCAAAAGTATTGTCAATAAAGTTAATTGAGTCATTCATTTTACCAATTTCCTTCGGTTATTGGTTCAGTCATGCTACCAACAACTAAGGATTTACTTTTGTCAAAGTTTTCAGGTAAAGTCTTGAGTTCTTTTATAAATTCAAATTTTGTGGTCTTAACTTCAAATACATGGATATTTCTGCCGTTTTTATCTACCATTCCAGCGTTCAGTTCAAAAGTATTGTCCGAAAATGGAACGTATGGCAAGTTTTTGAGATTGATTTTTATATCGGGAAAAGCTTTCGACAGTGCCGGTTTCATTTCAATTTCCTCCAATGGTTTACCATTTCTAACAGCAAGGTTAACAGCGGCAGTATCATTTTTGTTAACCAAGTATTTCACTATTTTAATAGAGTCGTTTTCATAAAATCGAATTAGCTCATTCCAGTCATTGCAATATTTATTTTTTGCTTCGTGATAGTTCAGTTCTGCTGTTCTGATGTTGAGTAGTTTCTCTTTAACTATCGACTCTCTTTCACTGAGGGTTTTATCAAATGAGATCCTGTCAGAGAAGGTTCCGTATATTTTAACAGTCATTATTATGCTAGCAATAACGAGTAGTGAAACGACTGAGTATTTTGTAAAAGTATTTTCAATTTGAATGCTTTCGGTTTGGTGCAAAAACATTACAAGTGCGCAAATCAAGATAAATAATCCACTTAATATAAATGGCCCCTTAGTTTGTTGGTTAACTTTTTTTACTGAGATGCTCTGAGCATTAATGACTTGATTGTTGTCGAAATTAAATTGGTCATTCGCCACGGCAGTGACATAGTCCATAAGAGATACTTTTTCTTTAGTTTCCGAGAACATCATCATGTACTTTTCTTTACCCAGTTCATTCAGACTATACTTCTCATCTATTTCAAATTCCGTATCACTAATTAACTGGTTAAGTTCTTTTTGCTGAATTGTTATTTTTTCTAATGCCAATCCTTTTCTACTCAGTTTAGCATCAAGTAATGCAGCGCTAAGTGAATCTCCTAAATTTTTGTTTTGCGCTCTGAAATCACTCTTTTCCCCAAAGGCTAAAGTCGATTGTTTTTGTTGTATAATTGATTTTAAATAAGGTTCGTACCCTGTGTCAACAGAGTCTTTTATGTTTAGATACAATGTATCGTTAACGTAATAGGCTTTTTCTCCAGAAAAAAAAGGAAAAATAGTTATGGCCAACCCTATTTTTGCGATAACAACAATTAATAAGTAGGGAAGAAACTTTTGAATCATAAGACAATTTGTGAAAATATAATAATAGCAAAAATACAATTAATATTTAGGAGGCTATTTTATTTGACTAATTTTATTTCCAAATAGAATTATACAAGGAAACATCGAAAATTGGCTAATCAACTAAAGAATACATTTCCATTCACTCCAACTTCAGATCAAGAGAAAGCAATAAGCTCTCTGCTTGACTTTACGGAAACTAATTTTCTGAAGGAATTATATATTCTTAAAGGTTATGCTGGTACTGGAAAAACAACATTAATCTCGTCGTATATTCAGTACCTACTTTCAAGAGAAACTAATTTCATTTTGATGGCCCCCACCGGACGTGCTGCAAAAGTACTTTCAAATTATTCGGGAGAAATTGCGCTTACTATTCACAAGAGCATCTATTATCAGCAAAATGTACAAGGTAAACTAGTTTTTAGTTTGCAAAAAAATAAGCTTTCGAACTCCATATTTATTGTAGATGAAGCATCTATGATTGGGAATGCAGGAGCCATAGGAGGGTCCTTTAATAGTCAGCAGAAAACATTGTTGGATGATTTAATAGAGTTTGTGTATACTGGGAAAAATTGCAAACTTATTTTGATTGGAGATGTTGCTCAATTACCACCAATTGGAACCCCAGAAAGTCCTGCGTTGAGTAGAGGTTTTTTAACAACAAGGTACTCATTGAACATTAGAATGGATGAATTGCAGCAAGTGACAAGGCAGTCCCTTGATTCTGGTATTTTATATAATGCTACTGGTCTCAGAAAAAAAATCAGTGATAACGAAGTGGAGTACCCGTTTTTTAATTTGAGAAACTTTCAAGACATTAAGAAATTAATAGGAGAAGATATAGAAGACAAGTTATCATCACATTACAGCAATGATGGGGTAGAGTCAAGCATTGTAATTTGTCGATCTAACAAACAAGCAAATGGTTTTAATAAATACATAAGATATAACGTTCTTTATTTAGAAGATGAGCTTTCCGCAGGAGATCTACTGATGGTTGTTAAAAACAATTATTTTTGGTTAGATCAGTCAGTTGATGTTGGTTTTATTGCAAATGGAGATGTAATAGAAGTGTTGAGGATTAATAATTATGAAGATAAATTTGGATTTAGGTTTGCAAACGTGAGTGTTAAATTTTCTGGAGTAGGTGAAAAAGTTAATCATGAACTGGAAGTGAAGCTTTTACTCGATACATTGCACACAGAAACACCTGCATTAAACAAAGAGCAAAACAATAATTTATACCAGGAGGTAAGTGAATCTTACGCGGACATAAGGGATAGAAGCAAGCGGTTACAAGCAGTTAAAAAAGACCCCTACTTTAATGCTGTTCAAGTTAAGTTCTCTTACGCAATTACATGTCACAAGGCACAGGGTGGGCAATGGAAGAATGCATTTGTAGATCAAGGCTACCTTACTGAAGAGATGGTAAATAAAGAATATTTGCGATGGCTTTACACTGCAATAACAAGAGCTCAAGAAAACTTGTATTTATTAAATTTCAACGAGAAGTTTTTCAAAATTAATTCCTTGGAGGAATAATGATTTTTAAAAATCTTCAATTTGAAATTTTCTATTTAAATATAATCGCTCAAAATCACTATTTTTGTTTAGATGTTTTTAATTAGAGTCCTCATTCTTCCAGTTTCCTTTATGTACGGCATTGTGATGTCTGTTCGAAACAAGTTGTTCGATATGGGAATTCTATCATCAAAAACATTTGATATGCCTATTATCTCTGTTGGGAATATATCAGTGGGAGGGACCGGTAAATCTCCTCATGTGGAGTACTTGATTAGGTTGCTGAAGAAAGACCACTCTATTGCAACTTTAAGCCGGGGGTACAAAAGATTAAGTAAAGGATACCTGTTGGCAACTAATAATCATTCTCATGTAGACGTAGGAGATGAGCCTCTACAGTTTTTTAAAAAGTTCCCTTCAATTAATGTTGCTGTGGATGAGAAACGAGTTCATGGTGTTACAACTTTAATGACCGATTTGCCAAAACTAGAAGTAGTGTTACTTGATGATGCTTATCAACACCGTTGCATTGTTCCCGGTTTGAATATATTATTAATTCGTTATTCGGATATCGGTGATGGGCAGTACATGATGCCTTCAGGATACTTACGTGAATGGCGCAGAGGTAGAAAAAGGGCGGATGTAATAATGATTACAAAATCTCCGGAAGTTTTTTCACCAATAGAGGCAAGAAGAATTACTGACGTATTGAAACCGATGCCTTATCAAAAAGTGTTTTTTTCCTACATAAAGTACTTGGAGCCAAAAGCATTTACTTCCATAGCAACCTCTCTTTTGTCTGAGCGAGAAGAATTTGTTTTAGCAGATTATAAAGTATTGTTAGTTTCAGGAATTCAAAACTCATCAAGTTTGAGGTCGTATTTGGAACACAATACTAAAGAAGTAGTTGTTAGTGAATTTAAAGATCATCACAATTACACTATCGCGGACTTGTTAAGAATTATTAACGAGTACGGCGAAATTGTTGGCATCAAAAAGATTATCATTACCACGGAAAAAGATAGCATGAGATTGTTGGATGAAAGGTTGTATCCTATCATTGAAAAACATCCAGTTTTACATTCCTATTGAAATTCTCATTCACCACCAAGAAAATGGTTTTGACACATTAGTAAAAGATTATGTTCGAAGAAATAAAAGAATCAGCTGATTACTTATTTAACATTACCAACTGTAAACCCGAAGCAGGAATTGTTTTAGGGACAGGACTTGGAGGTTTAGTCAAAGAAATTCAGGTTGAACATGAAATTTCGTACGAGGACATTCCTCATTTTCCAGTAAGTACAGTAGAGAGTCATTCGGGGAAATTAATTTTTGGAGTACTGGAAGGAGTCAAGGTTGTGGTGATGCAAGGTCGATTTCATTATTACGAAGGCTATTCACTGGCTCAAGTTGTTTTTCCAATAAGAGTGATGAAGTTGCTAGGTATTAGTAATTTATTTATCTCGAATGCTGCTGGAGGAATTAACTCTAATTTAAAAAGAGGGGATTTATTGATCATCGAAGATCAACTGAACCATTTCCCAGGTAATCCTTTAGTTGGTAAAAACATTGACGAGCTCGGGCCTCGTTTTCCAGACATGAGTGCTCCTTTTGATAAGGAGTTTATTAAGTTGGCAACTGCAATAGTTGATCAGCATAACATTACTGCAAAAACAGGAGTGTATGTTGGTTTACCCGGACCAATGCTGGAAACACCTGCTGAATATAAATATTTGGGAATCATTGGAGCTGATGTCGTAGGTATGTCAACTGTTCCAGAAGTTATAGCTTCCAGACATATGGGATTACGAACTTTTGCCTGCTCAATTGTAACAGATGTGTGCTATGGGGAAATAAGAGAAGTTAATATTCATGATATAATTGAAACGGCTATGGCTGCTGAACCTTCATTAAGTCTATTGTTTAAGGAATTGATAAAAACTACTAAGAAATAAAAAGATGAGAATATTTGCTTATTTAGTTGGCACAGGATTACTTTGTACAGTTGGTTTTTCGTCATGTGACGTTGATCGTTGTGAATCAAAAAAAGAATGTGAAACACACGTAACATTAATGATTGACGGAAGCAAAGAAGGTCAATACATCGTTGAAAAAAGATTGATCCGTGATCGATTAGGTATTGACACCTTAACCTTAGATGAATCTGGGGAACTAAAGTTTGGACTAGATGTGGGAAAAATGGAAATTTTCTCAATTCGTAATATCGGCCAAGAAAGTGAAATAATTTTTGTTGCCAATAAAGGTGATCAAATTGATATTCACGCAAGTGCTGATGACCTTGGAGTGAGTTTTAAATTGAATGGCACAGAGGAAAATGAAAGTCTAGCTACTTTTATCGATTATGAGCGATCATTTCAAATGTTCGCTGATTCGTTGAATAAAATATATTTAAATCTTAAGAGAAGTAATTTGCATTATTCCGTTGAGGAAAAATTTAATACACTTTATAAAGAGAAAGCGATCGCACATGAAAAGTATGTCAAATCATTTATAGATGAAGACCCTAGCAGGTTCATTAACTTGTTAGCAGTAAGGTCTTTAGATGTTAAAAAATCCCCTAAGTATTATGAAAAAGTAAAAATTGGATTAGAAAATAAATTTCCAGCATCTGAACATGTTGCTGCTTTTGCGAAAGACGTGAGCAGGTTAGTGGCCAGTGAAATTGGTGGTGTCGCACCTTCGTTCTCTTTGCCGTCTCTAAAGTCGGGTGTTGTGAATCTATCAGATTTTAAAGGAAAGTATGTTTTACTAGATTTTTGGGCAACATGGTGCAAACCATGTATTGCTGAAATACCAAATTTAAAAGCAGTTCGGAAAGAATTTTCCAATGAAAATTTTGAGGTGGTGAGTATTTGCGTTGATAAAGCTGATTTCAAACCAAACTGGAAAAAAATAATTGAAAAACACGAGGCTGATTGGCCTCAGTTATTTGATGCTTCAGGAGTTGCAGCACAAGACTATGCAATTGAATATTTTCCAACCATCTTTTTACTGGACGAGAAGGGCCAAATTATCGCGAGGAATTTGCGCGGTAATGACATTTCAAAGAAACTTAGAGAGGTTTTTAAAAGAGAATAGCACCCTGAGTAAGCGGTCATGAAAATTGTTACCTTTAATAAATTATTCGTTTATTAATGACACTTGAAACATGAATCGTAACTTGTTTTTTATACTTTTTAGTTTTGCTTGCTTTTCTGCGCAAGCATATTGGCAGCAAAAGGTTAATATAAAGATTGACGTTCGACTAGACGACAAGAACCATGTGCTCAGGGCACATGAAGAAATCACCTATATCAACAACAGTCCTGATTCTATTTCTTCGATTTATTTTCATTTGTGGCCAAATGCTTATACTGGCAAAAATACTGCTCTGGCAAAGCAGCTTCTTTCTCAGGGAGAAACTTCCTTAAAGTACTATTATCCGGAGGATTTAGGTAGTATTGATTCATTGAATTTTAAAGTTGGTAAGCAAACATTAACGTGGAATTACCACCCTGATTACAGGGATATCGCATTGGTGCAATTGAATCAGTTATTATTACCAGGGGATAGCGTAAAAATTACGACACCTTTTAGGGTCAATTTACCACGGTTTTTAATTTCCAGATTGGGTCATGACGAACAAGCTTATCAAATAACCCAATGGTTTCCTAAACCAGCGGTGTATGACAGCGAAGGGTGGCATCCATACCCATACCTCGATCAAGGAGAATTTTATTCTGATTTTGGTGATTATGATGTGAATATTACGTTGCCTAAAAACTACTTGTTGGCTTCAACAGGAGACATGAACTCCTTATCTCGGGCTTCAGAAAATGTCTTTTTAGATAAGCAACTCAAAAAAACTAACGATTTTATCAAAAGAGCACAATTTCCTTCTGAATATTCTGAGTTCCCTGTGTCAAGTACGGAATTAAAAACTATTAGCTTTCATCAATCCAACGTACATGATTTTGCTTGGTTTGCAGACAAACGATGGCTTGTGAATCACAGTTATGTGGTGTTGCCCGAATCTTTTAAAAGGGTCGAGACGTGGAGTTTCTTTTTGCCGCACAATGCTCGTCTTTGGCAAGAAAGTATAAAATACATTAATAGTTCATTATTATTTTATAGCATTGAAGTAGGCGATTATCCATACGGTCACGTCACAGCTGTTGATGGAGACTTAGGCGTTGGAGGTGGGATGGAATATCCTAATGTAACAGTGATAGGGGGTGTTGATGGAGCTTTAGAGTTGGAAGAAGTTATCATGCATGAAGTTGGTCATAATTGGTTTTATGGCATGCTTGCTTCAGATGAGCGGGCTCATCCATGGATGGACGAAGGAGTTAACTCATTTTTCGAGAGAAAATATATGTCCGTTTTTTATCCAGATGCTAAATTTTCAGGAATTGAAAGTTTTAATTTGGCAAGTTTGCTAAAAGAAGATGAGCCATCTCTTAGTCAATATTTTTGGTATGCCTATGCCTTTGAAGCGAGCAGAGGACAAGATCAACCTGGAAATTTGTCCGCAGATAAATATCTAGAACAGAATTATGGATCAATTGTTTATGCAAAATCCGCTGTTCTCTTTAATTATTTAGCCGAGTATTTGGGGCAAGAAATGTTTACTGCCGCGATGAAAAATTATTTTGTTCAATGGAAGTACAAGCACCCTAAACCTGATGACCTACAAGAGTCTTTAGAGCGTGTTTCTGGTAAAAATTTGGATTGGTTTTTTCAAGGTCTTTTGTTGTCCGATATCAAGCAGGATCATGGTATCAAGGGCGTTAACTATACCGACGATAGTACACTAGTTAAGGTACTTGTTAAGAATTACACAAGAGTTGCAGCACCGGTTAAACTTGATGTACTTAGAAATGATTCTGTTATATTCTCTTATTGGTATGATGGGTTTACAGGGGGAAAAGTATTGGCTATTCCTATTGCTGATATAGGTAGTATCGGCAATATTGATGTTATTGAAATTGACCACAATTATTTAACACCTGATTTGAACCGTGAAAATAATTATTATGAATTTGGTGTGCTTTTTCCAAAAATGGAACCCTTTGAATCAAGATTTTTATTGTCAGTTCCTAAACAAAGTAAGACTCAAATGTTTTTCGTTCCATTTTTAGCTTATAATGCATCTGATAAAATGCAGTTGGGTTTGATGTTGTATAATTCTTTGCTGACTGAAAAGAAATTTAGATACTTACTAATGCCTACTTATGGTTATGGAACTAGTAGATTGGGAGGAGTCTACAAGGGGGTTTATAGTTTATACCCAAAAAGTCCAAAGGTCACAAAAGTTAACTTTTCATTAGAATATAAACGAATGGGCCTGGACTCAGAACCTATAAGTGGTTATTTTGATAAAATTGAACCAAAGGTGACTTTCATCTTTGATAGAAATAAGGCGACGAAGCAGAAAGTAATTGTTAGGTATTCGGCTACAGAGATATATGTACCAGAGTTAAATTCTTTAAAAAATGAATACGTCACAGCTGAGTACCAAGTAAAAAATAAGAGGGTTGTTCATCCATTTTCTGGTTCTGCCAAAGTTCAATTAATCAATGGCAAACGAGGTAAATTGTGGGGTGACTTTACTCAAAAAATAACAATTGATGGGGAGGAGAGCACAGTTGATGTAAGGTTGTTTGGAGGTTTGTTTTTTGGAAAAAATGCTTCGGACCTAATTCATCGATTGCGAATTACAGCGGGAAATGGGGCTGATGCTTTAATTCAATCCGGAGGTGAAATTTTAAGTAGAGGACAAGCAGATTACTTATTTGATGAAGTGTACTTGGCAAGGTTTAATTCATCTACTAACGTCCTAAGTCAGCAAGTGTCAAGGGAGGACGGTGGATTTCGAACAGGATTGTTTTTAGGCGCAAATAATTCTTGGCTAGCGAGTTTAAATGTTACGATTCCCTCACCTAGTAAATATGTGAGTGTATTTGCTGATCTTGGTTTCTATCCGGGAATTGATAAGGCTAACTTTGTTTATTCAGGAGGTATTCAATTAAACATTGTTAAAGATGTTTTTGAAATTTATTTTCCGCTTACCTATTCAACTGCTATTCGAGATAATTATGAAGCTGTTGGCCTAGATAGTTATGCTCAGAAAATTAAGTTTATGCTGAGTATTGGGCAATTTTATGATGCTTTAGACTAGACGCAAAATAGATCAGAGTAATTGATTACTTTATTTTACTCTTAAATCGTTCTAGTAGAAGAGGGAGCAATGTCAAATCAACAACTACGGCAATAAGTAATGTCACACTAATTAACAAGCCCATTGTCTGCATGCTAATGAAGTTGCTGAAAACTAAACTCAAAAACCCTGAGCAAAGAATAGCGCTTGTTACTATTATCGCTTTACCAGTGGTAAGATAACTTAATTTTAAAGCCTCTGTTAATGGCGTCCCTTTTCTGAGCAGTAATTTCAATTTACTAAGCATATGAATGGTGTCATCAACAGCAATTCCAAATGCTAGAGTAAAAATTAATCAAGTACTAATTTTTATATCCAAGCCTAGGACGTACATTATTCCACCGACTACGATAAGAGGTAGAGTGTTGACTACCATTGAGATTATGACAATAATCCAAGTTTTGTATACCAAACCGATTATAATGGCAATGGTCGTAAAAGCTAACATGAGCCCAAGTAGAATGCTGCCACTTAATCGTTCATTGATTTTGTCAATTAAAAGAGGTACACCAGTCAATTTCGCTGTTATCAGAGAACTGTCTATGGAGTCATTTAGGAATTTTTCAAACTTGATGTTCTCTGTTTTCAGCGCTAAGCTTCCAATATCATCAATTTTTCCCGATATCCTAGCCTTGGTCGAATCAGGAGTTACAAATGAAATATTATTTGAGAATTTGAAGTTATTTAAAGTGTAAAGTTGATTTAGGTATGTTTTTTCTTTTCTTGGCAATTTGAAGTATGATGCTTTGTTGTTGTGTTTGATGTAATACAAAGACTTGATTGGATCTAGAGGTGAAATAATAAACCCTACTCCTTGATCAGTATAGTTGGTTGTTAAATAATTTTCAATTTTTTGAATTTCCTGTGCTGTATTAAAGTCATAAATATTTTTTGATTGCTTGCCTATAGAAAGTTCCAATTCAAAGGGGCGAACTCCCGAAAAATTTTGCTCAAAAAATCGGTAATCTCTTTTTACAGGATCACTTTCTTTTAAATCTTCAAGTAGATAATTGTTGACAGAGAGCTGGTTTACACCTACTAAACTTAGTATCCCCAATAATAATAATCCAGTATAGACTAGTTTTTTATTGCTAAAAACCCACTGGTAAGTTTTAGTTAAAACTGATTCCCAATTTTCTTTTCTTTTCCCTTGCAGTAATTTTTTTGGGATTGGTAATATGATTAAAAATAATGGCAACATGACAAATGTTAGAACATAGGCAATAATTACACTAATACCCGAGTACAAACCAAATTCTTTTACAGGAACAATTTCAACTATCATTAATGAGAAAAAACCAATGGCCGTTGTTGTTGACGTTAGTAGAGTGGCAACTCCAACTTCTTTAAAACTTGTTTTAATAGCAGCAAGCTTTTCATTTCCTTGGCGAAGTTCATCAATGTATCTGTTTAAGAAATGAATTAAATCAGACATTCCAACTACAAATACTATTGTTGGCAGCATTATCATTAGCAGGTCAAAATCTTTGCCGGTAAGTTTCATGATAACAACCGTCCAAACCATTGCTGAAATCACAATAATCAAAGGAACAACAACGCCCCATAGCGCTCGAAAGGCATACCATAGAAACAAACTGACCAGTAAAACTGATATACTGAAAAATAGAATAAGTTCTTTACCTAGCTGTTTTGTGTAGTGGGAAGTTGTTACAATTCTTCCAGAAATATGACTTTCGTCAAAATTAAAATTTTCTAAAGTTTTGTTAACACTATCCAAAAGCTCGTCCCCATCCGATTTATTTAATTTGTCATGTGTGGTAAGATACATTGTAACAGCTTTTCCGCTGCTTGAGAATATACTTCCAATCAATTTTTTATTCTGAAAAATGGCAACACTATCTTTTTCATGATTTATGAACGAAATACAAGGTGTTTTTTCAAATTGCGTGATTCCAGTCATTTTGTACGAATAACACTCGTGACATGGAGAAATTAGATAATTGACATTTTTTTGAGTTTTCAAGGTGTCACCAAGAGCTTTTACTTTCCTAAGAAAAGTACTGTCAAATATGCCTTCGTTGTTTTTGATGCCTATCAAAAGAAATTCTCCGTCAGCTTCAAAATTTTCGGTAAACGTTCTGTAATCTTCAAATGTAGGGTCGTTCTGTGGAAAGTAATTTTCGTAGTTGTAATTAATAGTAATGTTTCTGGCGCTGTAGATTCCAAAGCCAGTAATGACGAACATTACTGCAAGAGCAACTATACTCCATTTCTTAAGACTGTTTCTTTCAATTTTCATCAACCACTCAAAGGTAGTTATTCAGTCGGTTTATCTTATAAGTGTGCTTGCAAAAGTTCATTCCTTTCGAAAAAATCACTAAATTGCAAATCTAATTAAAGAGGGTAGATATTTTAATAATGCATACTATTAGACAGATTTTTGAAAAACAGTTGTTTGGTGTCTGCCAGTGGTGGGGTGCTAAATTGTCTATTAAGTCTAGTCGGATACGAATGTTTTTCATTTACTCCTCCTTTGTTGGACTGGGTTCACCTTTAATAATATATTTAATTATGGCTTTTGTATTAGAACATAAGGATCATTTTAAAGGACTTCGTCGGAAAAGAGTCTGGGATTTATAATTGAATTTGATAAAAAATGAAAATATTTATCACTGGATCAAATGGTCTTCTTGGTCAAAAGTTGATTGACAATTTACAAAAGAATTCTCCGGAAGTAGAAATTGTCGCTGTGTCGAAAGGTGAAAACAGGTTGACGCAATTGACCGGTTTTACTTATCATGAAGTTGATATTTCTAATAAAGCTGCAATCCAGCAGTTGATTTTTGACGAAGATCCTGACGTTATTATTAATTCAGCAGCGATAACCAATGTCGATCAGTGTGAGGAAGATAAGGACATGTGTTGGGATGTAAATGTGAATGCTGTAGATTACATCGTAGCTGCTTGTAGTCAAATTGATGCACATTTTGTTCAGCTTTCGACTGACTTTGTTTTCGATGGGGAAAGTGGCCCATACTCTGAAGACGCTGAACCTAACCCGTTGAGCTATTACGGAGAATCAAAATTAGCTTCTGAGAAAATAACTAGAGAGGCAGAGTGCTCTTGGGCTATAGTTAGAACAGTATTGGTATACGGTGTAGGGGAGAAGCTTGGTAGATCCAACATTGTATTATGGGCTATTGATGCTCTTGGGAAAGGACAAGAAATGAATGTAGTTGATGATCAATTCCGGACGCCTACTTTGGCAGAAGATTTAGCAACAGGTTGTTTAAGTATAGCACTGAATAAACACAGTGGAATCTATAATATTTCAGGACAAGACTACATGAGTATACTGGAGTTAATAAGAAGGTTGGGGTCTTTTTATCAATTAAATACTGATCAGATTAAGGTTATTTCTTCAAAAACATTAAATCAAGCTGCAAAAAGGCCGCCAGTCACAGGGTTTGTGTTGGATAAAGCTATCGCAGATTTGAGTTATGATCCTCATAGTTTTGAAGAGGGACTAGAAATAGTAAAAAAACAATTAGAATAGATGTTAATTATGAAGAAGCTATACTTTTTAGTTGTAGTATTTGTCTTTGTTTTTTTGCCAACTCAAGCTGAAAGAATAGCAAATGTTGATAATACTATATTGATTGATTTTGTTGGTGAAAATCCAACTGATTCAATAAACAATGTAAAGGCAACAGTTTCAGTTTTAAAAGGTGGCCCAGTAAAATATCGATGGTCAAAATCATCAGCTTCATTGTCAGATTCTATTGTTGAGGGATTTACTGAAGGGATTTTATTTAACGTATTAATATATAACCAAAAGGGAGATTCTTTACTTGTAAAAAGATCCGTTGCAGCTGAATCTGTGAGTGAAACATTGAATAGTGTTATGACACCACTAACAAATGGTTTATGGAGTGTATTGTCTTTTGACCCCTTCTCTTTTTTTGGATTGTATGATCCAATAATTTATGATGATCTTGGTAACCCAACTGTAAAACCCAATGGCGAATTTGTTACTCAAGGGATTCCGTTTATTGTCATTTGGCTTTTTGTCGGTGCTGTTTTTCTGACATTGTATTTCAAGTTCATAAATTTTCGGGGTATAGGAGAAACGTTTAGGCTGTTAAAAGGAAGTTATGGAGCTACTATGGAGAAAGGAGCCGAAGGGGAATTGAGTCATTTTCAAGCTTTAGCTACCTCATTGTCAGCTACAATTGGACTTGGTAATATTGCCGGTGTTGCTGTTGCTATTACTTTGGGTGGACCTGGAGCTACTTTTTGGATGGTTATTGCTGGTCTGTTAGGGATGACAAGTAAATTTACTGAATGTATTTTAGGTGTTAAGTACAGGGTTGTTAAAGATGGAGTTGTTTCTGGAGGACCTATGTATTATATGTCCAGGGGGATAAAAGGAAAACTTGGGAAGGGGTTAGCTATCTTGTTTTCACTTCTTTGTGTAGGAGGATCGTTTGGTGGAGGAAACATGTTTCAATCAAATCAAGCGTTTGATCAAGCGAGGAATATGATTCCAGAATTGGCTGGAAATGGTTTTGCGTTTGGTTTAGTCATGGCAGCCATTGTAGGTGTAGTTATAGTTGGTGGGATAAAAAGTATAGCAAAAGTTACTGATAAGATAGTGCCTATTATGGCAATAGGTTATGTTTTAGCAGCCTTACTAATAATTGTTTTAAATATCGAGAATGCGCCTTCTGCATTTTTGCAAATAATTAATGGAGCATTCAGTGCAGATGCTTTGAAAGGTGGAGTGTTGGGAGTAATGATTTTAGGTATTCAAAGGGCTGCTTTTTCTAACGAAGCAGGTGTTGGGTCCGCAGCAATTGCTCATTCAACAGTTAAAACAAACTATGCTGCTTCCGAAGGATTTGTTGCAATGGTAGGTCCATTTGTTGATACGGTAATTGTGTGTTTAATGACGTCGTTAGTGTTGATTTTTACAGGTTACGCTGACGGAAGTGTTGACGCTACAGGAGCGAAATTGACTTCGATGGCATTCCAATCTGTGTTTTCATGGTATGGCTGGGTATTGTTAGTTGCGATTCTGCTTTTTTCATTTTCTACGATGATTTCTTGGAGCTACTATGGATTAAAAGCATGGCAATATGTGTTTGGTGATTCAAAAGTGTCCACAATTCTTTATAAATTATTGTTCTTATTTTTTATCGTTGTCGGTGCGTCGTCAAGTTTGGGAGCTGTAATGGATTTCTCAGATTTAATGATATTAGCAATGGCCGTCCCTAATATTCTCGCTTTGTATATTTTACTGCCTAAGGTAAAAGAGGAGTTAGTTTTATACTGGGCAAAGGTCTCAAGTATCAAAAAATAGATATGCTTAAATCTTTTTTTAATCTGACTAAAAAGGAACGAAAAGCTTCGATGTTCTTTTTGGTTTTTATTTCAATACTGTTTGCCTCAAAGTATTTAATTCCTGCTGACAAAAGTACTTCATTGGTAGTTAAGGAAACGTCTGTTGAGCAAGTTTCAGATGGCACAGTAAAGTTAGAAACCAGTCGCATTGGTTCGGGAAAACGAGTTAAAACAACGCGAAAAATAAAAAGAAAGGTTAGGCGCGGTCTTGTCGTTGCTTCTTTTTTTGATCCAAATGAATTGACAGCAGAACAGTGGAGAGGCTTCGGGATGTCTGATAAGCAATCGACTTCAATTTGTAAGTTCATCAAGAGTAAAGGAGGTCTTGCAAGCTCTGATGAATTGATGGATATTTATGTACTTCCAAAAGAGGATAAGGAATTATTAGTGAAATGGTCAGAAATTAAAAAAGGAGATATCAATACATGGAGTAAAAATGATTTTGAAAGAATAAGGGGTGTGGGTAACGTCTTGTCTACGAGAATTATCAAATTTCGAGATAAACTAGGAGGGTTTTATTCGTTGAATCAACTAAGGGAAGTGTATGGTTTAGATACTTTGGTAATAAAAGAGATTAAGAAAAGGGTTGTCATTGGTGGGGTCTCGACACTGGATATCAATCAAGCATCATATAGTGAATTGTTAAGTCATCCGTACATTGGAAAACTTGAAGCAAAACATATAATTCGGGAGAGAACAATTACTCCATTTTATAAGCAGAGTCAGCTTTTTGAAGTATTTTCGAGCGAAGATGATGTAAATAGGTTAATACCTTACGTAAGTTATGAGTAAAATAGAGCAATTATTGAAGCGTGTAATTAGAGATGTTCCTGACTTTCCGATAGAAGGAATTGTGTTTAAGGACATCACGCCTATTTTTCAGGACCCTGCTGCGGTTAAGCAAGTGCTAGCAGCCCTTGTGTCTCAAGCCAAAGTTGCTATGCCAGATGTGGTGGTAGGAATTGATAGCCGGGGTTTTCTTTTGGGGAATGCAATCGCAATGGCTTTGGATATACCTTTTGTTATGGCTAGAAAGAAAGGGAAATTGCCATGTGATAAAATAAGTCAAACTTATAAACTAGAGTACGGTACTGGTGAGATTGAAATGCACAAAGATTCTTTTAATAAAGGAGCGAAAGTGTTAATTCATGACGACTTGTTGGCTACTGGTGGCACGGGAGCTTGTGTTGGAGAATTGGTAGAAGAAATGGGTGGTGTTGTAGTTGCCTTTAGTTTTATCATTAATTTGTCCTTTTTAAAGGGAGATACATTGTTAAGTAAGTATTCAAATAGTATATTGTCGTTAATCGACTATAAGTAAGTTTAATTGTAAATAAAATTCAGATGAATTTAGATCCAACAGAAAATCAAAAGATGATTGCCGAGATGTTAAAATCATTTTCTGCACAACACATTTTACCTTTTCGCAGTAAATGGGATGAAGAACAGTTTTTTCCAGTTGATTGTTTTAGGAAGCTTGGGGAATTGGGTGTTATGGGTGTGTTGGTTCCTGAAAAATATGGAGGAGCTGGATTTTCATATTATGAATACGTAACTGCTATAGTTGAGATTTCAAAAGTTTGTGGAGGGGTTGGTCTTTCAGTAGCGGCACATAATTCCCTTTGTGTTAACCATATTTTGCAATTTGGAACACAAGAGCAAAAAGATAAATACTTACCAAGCTTAGCAACCGGTAAACATATCGGAGCGTGGGGGTTAACAGAGCCTAATACTGGAAGTGATGCGGGAAATATGCAAACTGTGGCTCATATGAAAGAGGGGAAATGGGTACTGAATGGAACGAAGAATTTCATTACTCACGGAACTTCTGGAGATGTTGCTGTTGTAATAGCGAGAACTGGAAAGCCTAGGACTAAAAATAATTCTACAGCATTCATAGTTGAACGAGGGACAGCTGGTTTTTTAAGTGGTAAGAAAGAAAATAAGTTAGGGATGAGGTGTTCTGAAACTGCTGAAATGGTATTTCAAGATTGCGTAATTTCAGACGATCAAAGAATGGGTGGAGTAGGGGATGGATTTAAACAGGCATTAGCTATTTTAGATGGAGGAAGGATCTCAATAGCTGCCTTGTCTTTAGGTATTGCTAAAGGTGCTTATGAGTTTGCACTGCAGTATTCTAAAGAAAGGGAGCAGTTTGGAAAACCTATTTCATCTTTCCAAGGAATATCGTTCAAGTTAGCTGATATGGCAACTCAAATTCAAGCAGCATCACTATTAATTGATAATGCATGCTACAGAAAGACAAATGGATTGAAATTATCTAAAGAATCTGCGATGGCTAAGTTATATGCTTCTGAAATATCCGTTTCTGTTGCTAACGAAGCGGTGCAGATATTAGGAGGTTATGGCTACATAAAAGACTTCCCGGTAGAGAAGTTTTACAGAGATGCAAAACTATGTACTATTGGAGAAGGTACTAGTGAAATTCAAAAACTGGTTATTTCAAGAGAAATATTAAAAGAATAATTTGTTTTAGAGGTAGTGTTAATATATCTTTGCGCACCGAATTTTATTAAAAAGGAAGAAATATGTTAAGTATACCAGTTAAAGAAGGCGATAATATCGAAAGATCTTTAAAGAAGTACAAGAGAAAGTTTGAAAAAACTAAGGTGTTAAGACAGCTTAGAGCTAGACAAGCTTTCATTAAGCCTTCTGTAGTAAATAGGAAAAAAATAAAAAAAGCTGTTTACGTTGCGGAATTGATCAGGAACTCTGAAGAAGGGGAATAACATTATATTAAGATATTTTAATTATTAATAGGAAGAAAACTGTTTGTCAAAGCAGCTTTTTCTTCCTATTTTTATTTTATGCTCATTCAGGATTTTCTCGGTTACATTTCTAAAGAGAAAAGGTATTCTGATCACACACTAATAGGTTACCGAAGAGATCTTCTGGATTTTGAATTTTTTTGTCAAAATGAATTCGGGTTTGAATTATTAGAGGCCAAGCCTAAGATAATTAGAAGTTGGTTTGCAACTTTAATGGAAAAAGAGCTGACACCAAGAACAATCAGGAGGAAGTCATCTTCTTTGAAATCTTTTTACAAATTTTTATTAAAAAACAGGGACATTAAGCAATCTCCCATGGAAGGTGTTCCGCTGCCTAAAGTATCTAAACAGTTACCCAAATTTGTTGAAGAGAAAAACATGGATACCTTGTTATCTGAATTGTCCTTTTCTGATAATTATGATGGTGTGATGGAGAAACTTGTGATAGAAATGTTTTATCACACCGGTATGAGATTGTCTGAGTTAATTGGATTGAAAATTTCAAACATTAATTTTTCTGAAAATCAATTAAAAGTACTCGGAAAAAGAAATAAGGAGCGAATTATTCCGTTTTCTTTTGCATTAACCGAAACTATTCGCCAATTTCTGACGTATAGGAAATCTAAGAGCGACATATTGTTCGTTTTGGAGAATGGAAAAGCAGCGTATAATAAGTTAATATATAGGGTGGTAAACAAACATTTAAATAAAGTAACAACGATTAAACAGAAAAGTCCTCACGTTCTTAGGCACACATTTGCTACGCACATGTTAAATAATGGTGCGGAATTGAATGCTATTAAAGAGCTATTGGGTCACGTAAATTTATCTGCGACTGAAGTATACACTCATAATTCACTAGAAAAAATTAAATCAATATATAAACAAGCTCATCCTAGAGCATAAAACAAGTTAAATTATGGTAGTAAAAGTAAACGCAATTCATTTTTCAGCAGATCAGAAACTATTAGACTTTATAAATGAGAGAGTTGGTAAGTTGGAAACTTTTTACGACAAAATTATTGGCGCTGAAGCAACGTTGAAGATTGAAGAGGTTGCAGGAAAGGAAAACAAGGTGGTGGAGATTAAGTTAAGTATTCCAGGAAAAGACTTGTTTGCTAAGAAGATTGGAAAGAGCTTTGAAGAAGCAACTGATAATGTGGTTGAAGCCTTACGAAGACAAATCAGAAAGCATAAAACAAAAGATTTAGCAACAGTGTAAAAAAAGTATTTTTTGTTTTTTCTTTCTGAAAATTCTTTCTACATTTGCAGACCCTTAATTAAGAGGGTCTTTTTTTTGCTCTTTATTAGCGTGAAAATGCCGATGTAGCTCAGTTGGCCAGAGCAGCTGATTTGTAATCAGCGGGTCGGGGGTTCGAATCCCTCCATCGGCTCTGATTTGGAGTTGGACCGGGTCGATTGAAATCGACCCGGTAGTAGGCTCGAAAAGGTTGAATAGAGTTATTGGAGCTCGTAGTTCTTTAAAATATTGAAAGTATATAATGAAGTTTGGGGAAATACTCAAGCGGTCAACGAGGACAGACTGTAAATCTGTTGGCTACGCCTTCGTAGGTTCGAATCCTTCTTTCCCCACATTTATTTATATGCTGCCAAATAAAATAAAAGCGGGAGTAGCTCAGTTGGCTAGAGCGTCAGCCTTCCAAGCTGAGGGTCGCCGGTTCGAATCCGGTCTCCCGCTCTTTTATTCATTTTGGCCGGTGTAGCTCAGCGGTAGAGCGCTTCCTTGGTAAGGAAGAGGTCACGGGTTCAATTCCCGTCATTGGCTCGATTGACAAGGAATATAAGTAAGTAAAAGTTAAATAGATTTATTAATAATTAAATAGTTAAACATCATGGCTAAGGAAAAATTCGAAAGGAATAAGCCCCACGTAAACATTGGAACAATTGGTCACGTCGATCATGGAAAAACAACCTTAACTGCAGCGATCACATCAGTGTTAGCTAAAATTACAGGTGCTGAAGTAAGAGATTTTGATACAATTGACAATGCTCCAGAGGAGAAAGAAAGAGGTATCACGATTAACACTTCTCATGTTGAATACGAAACTGAAACTAGACATTACGCTCACGTAGATTGTCCAGGTCACGCAGATTACGTTAAGAACATGGTTACTGGTGCTGCTCAAATGGATGGTGCTATTCTAGTTGTTGCTGCTACTGATGGTCCTATGCCACAAACAAGAGAACATATTTTACTTGCACGTCAAGTTGGTGTTCCTGAGATTGTTGTTTTCTTGAATAAAGTTGACATGGTTGATGACGAAGAATTATTAGAATTAGTTGATATGGAAGTAAGAGATTTACTTTCTTTCTACAAATTTGATGGAGATAATGCTCCAGTTATTCAAGGTTCTGCATTAGGTGCTTTGAACGGCGAAGAGCAATGGGTAAATACAGTTATTGAATTAATGGCTGCAGTTGATTCTTATATTCCACTTCCAGTTAGAGAAGTAGATAAGCCTTTCGTTATGCCCGTTGAAGATGTTTTCTCTATTACAGGTAGAGGTACAGTTGCGACAGGTAAAATTGAAGCGGGAACAATAAATGTTGGTGACGAAGTTCAATTGTTAGGAATGGGTGATGAAACATTAACATCAACTGTAACTGGTGTTGAAATGTTTAGAAAATTGTTAGATAGTGGTGAAGCTGGAGATAACGTAGGTTTGTTGTTAAGAGGGATTGAAAAAGAAGCTATCAAAAGAGGTATGGTTGTTGCTAAGCCAGGAACAATTACTCCACATACAAAATTCAAAGCTGAGATTTACGTTTTGAAAAAAGAAGAAGGAGGAAGACATACACCTTTCCAAAACAAGTACCGTCCACAATTTTACATCAGAACTACTGATGTAACTGGAGAGATTTTCTTGCCAGAAGGACGTGAAATGGTTATGCCAGGTGATAACGTGACAATCGATGTTCACTTGATCTACCCAGTAGCAATCAATAAAGGATTAAGATTTGCAATTAGAGAAGGAGGAAGAACAGTTGGAGCAGGTCAAGTTGTTGAAATAGTAGAGTAATATATATTACTTAATATTGAGTAAGGTGCTTCTGCAAAGAGGCACCTTTTCTCAACTTTAAACAAATATTACGAGAGTAGCTCAGTTGGTAGAGCACTGGTCTCCAAAACCAGCGGTCGTGAGTTCGAGCCTCGCCTCTCGTGCATAAAAAAGTTAAATAGTGAACAAGTTAACAACATACTTAAAAGACATTTATTTAGAATTGACCGAAAAAACATCTTGGCCGTCATTTGCCGATTTGAAAAAGGATTCTATAACTGTTTTAGTTGCATCAGTTCTTTTCTCTTTAATGATTTATGTAATGGATGCTGGGTTCACCAAATTAATGGATATTATTTACAACTTATAAAAGGAGAGGTTTAGTTATGGCTGATGCAAAGAATACAGAAATAGTCCTCAAATGGTATGTTGTACGTGCAATAAGTGGAAAGGAAAGAAAAGTTCGTGAATATATTGAGAACGAGATAAACACAGAAGGTCTTCAAGATTTTGTTAAACAAATTTTAATTCCAACTGAAAAGGTTTATCAGATTAGAAAAGGAAAAAAAGTAAGTAAGGAAAGAAGTTTTTTCCCAGGTTACATATTAGTTGAGGCGGCCTTAGTTGGAGAAGTTGCCCACGTAATAAAAAGAATAACAGGTGTTATTGGATTTTTAGGTGATAAGCAAGGGAATCCAATTCCATTGAGACCAGCTGAAGTTAATAGAATATTAGGAAAAGTTGATGAGTTGGCAGAGCAAGATGAAGAGAATGCAGTTCCTTTTGTTATGGGTGAAACAGTGAAGGTTATTGATGGACCATTTAATACTTTTTCTGGTGTTATTGAGGAAATTAATGAAGATAAGAAGAAATTGAAAGTGATGGTGAAGATTTTTGGAAGGAAGACTCCTTTGGAATTAGGCTTCATGCAAGTAGAAAAAGAATAATTAATTACACAAATTAAATTGTTATGGCTAAGGAAGTAACAGGAATGATTAAGTTGCAAATCAAAGGAGGAGCAGCTAACCCAGCACCACCAGTTGGACCAGCATTAGGTTCTAAGGGGGTAAATATCATGGAGTTTTGTAAAGCGTTTAATGCTAAAACTCAAGAGAGTGCGGGGAAACTTCTTCCGACGATTATTACTGTTTATGGTGATAGATCTTTTGATTTTATTGTTAAGAAACCACCAGTTGCTGTGCAGTTGTTGGAAGCAGTGAAACTTAAAAAAGGTTCTCCTGAACCAAACAGAGTAAAAGTTGGGAAAATTTCTTGGAATCAAATAGAAGAAATTGCAAAAGACAAAATAGAAGATATGAACTGCTTTACAATTCCATCTGCAATGAAAGTTGTTGCTGGTACTGCAAAAAGTATGGGATTAGTTGTTACGGGAACGTTCCCAAAACAAGAAGCTTAATATTTTATTAAATACAATTATGGCTAAAGTAAGTAAAAACCGGAAGGCAGCCCTAGGGAAATTTGACTCAGAAAAAGAGTATTCTTTAAGTGAAGCTGCCGCAATCGTTAAGGATATTACTACGACCAAATTTAACGCGTCTTGCGACCTTGATGTTAAATTAGGAGTAGATCCAAAAAAAGCTAACCAAATGGTTAGAGGAATAGCCACTTTACCTCACGGAACCGGGAAAGAGGTAAGAGTTTTAGTATTGTGTACTCCAGACAAAGAGCAAGAAGCGAAAGATGCTGGTGCTGATCATGTTGGATTGGATGAATACGTTGCTAAGATTAAAGGTGGATGGACTGATATTGATGTAATAATCACTATGCCTTCAGTTATGGGAAAAGTTGGTGCATTAGGTAGAGTATTAGGGCCAAGAGGTTTGATGCCTAACCCTAAAGCAGGAACTGTTACTATGGATGTAGCAAAAGCTGTTACTGAGGTGAAAGCCGGTAAAATTGACTTTAAAGTTGATAAGTATGGAATTATTCATGCTGGAATTGGTAAAGCAGAATTTACTGCTGAGCAAATTTCTGAAAACGCTGGAGAGTTATTGTCAATAATTGAAAAGTTAAAGCCTAGTTCTTCAAAGGGAATTTATGTGCAAAGTGTAACACTTTCTAGTACAATGAGTCCTGGAGTTAAAATAGAAACAAAAGCTTACAATAATTAAGAATTACAAACTGTTACGTGTGCTTCCAATACATTAATAGTCTCTAATATATTAGCAATTGAAATATGACTAAAGAAGAGAAAAATCAAGTTATCGAAAAGATGTCTGTAAAATTGACGGAGAATCCGCATTTTTATTTGGCAGACGTTTCTGCATTAACTGTTGAAGATTCTAATAGTCTTAGAGGTATATTTCATGAACAAGGAATCAGAATTGAAGTAGTAAAAAACACATTGCTTAAGAAGGCAATGGAGAAAACGGAAAAGGATTACAGTGAAATGTATGAGAGTTTAGTTGGAAACACTTCAATTATTTTTACGGAAACTGGTAATGCACCAGCGAAGTTGATTAAAAAGTTCAGGAAAGACCACCCTAAACCACTATTAAAAGCTGCTTTTGTTGAAGAAAGCGTGTACATAGGTGATAACCAATTAGATGCTCTAGCAGCACTTAAATCTAAAAATGAACTTATCGCTGAAGTTATCGGATTACTTCAATCTCCAGCTCAGAACGTTGTAGGAGCCCTACAATCTGCTGGCGGAACATTAGCAGGAATTATTAAGACGTTATCAGAGAAAGAAAATTAATTATTTAATATTTAAAATTTAGTAAAATGGCCGATTTAAAAGATTTCGCAGAACAATTAGTAAACTTAACAGTTAAGGAAGTAAGTGAATTAGCTACTATCTTAAAGGATGAGTATGGTATCGAACCAGCTGCTGCTCCAGCTGCAGTTGCAGTTGCAGGAGGCGGAGACGCAGGTGCTGCTGAAGAGAAAAACGAATTTGATGTTGTTTTAATTGCACCAGGTGGAGCTAAATTAGCAATTGTTAAATTGGTGAAAGAAGTTACAGGATTAGGATTGAAAGAAGCTAAAGGTTTAGTTGATGAAGCTCCTAAAGCTATCAAAGAAGGTGTTTCTAAAGATGAAGCTGAAGCATTAAAAGCTCAGTTTGAAGAAGCAGGTGCTGAGGTTGAGTTGAAATAATACTATTGTATTTATAAGAGGTGTAGATCATTCCCTAAAGGGATTGGTCTACACCCTTTTGTAGTTTTACGCCAACTGTTTATTTTTTTCAATTAAATTACACAAGATTTTATGTCTGTAAGTACTAAAGTAACAGAGAGGATAAGTTTCGCAAAGGCAAAGTCGACGCCAGCGTATCCAGATTTTTTAGAAGTTCAATTAAAATCATTCCAAGATTTTTTCCAATTTGAAACAACTCCAGAAAATAGAGAGTCGGAAGGCTTATTTAAGGTTTTTTCAGAGAACTTTCCAATTACTGATTCAAGAAATCAGTTTGTATTAGAATTCCTTGATTATTTCGTAGATCCACCGAGATACGTAATAGAAGAGTGTATTCAAAGAGGATTAACATACAGTGTACCTCTTAAAGCAAAATTGAAATTATATTGTACTGATGATGAGCATGAAGATTTTGAAACAATCGTTCAAGATGTTTATTTAGGAACAATTCCATATATGACTCCGAAAGGAACTTTTGTAATTAACGGTGCTGAAAGGGTAATCGTTTCACAATTACACCGTTCTCCAGGAGTATTCTTTGGTCAAAGCAGACACGCAAATGGTACAAAGTTATATTCAGCAAGAATAATTCCTTTTAAAGGTTCTTGGATTGAATTTGCTACTGACATTAACAGTGTTATGTACGCATACATTGATAGAAAGAAAAAATTACCTGTTACTACTTTATTAAGAGCAATAGGTTATGAAAGTGATAAAGATATATTAGCAATTTTTGACCTGGCTGATGAAATTAAGGTTAGTAAAGCGAGCCTTAAAAAATCTATTGGAAGAAAATTAGCTGCTAGAATATTAAGATCTTGGGTAGAAGATTTCGTAGATGAAGATACAGGAGAAGTTGTTTCTATTGAAAGAAATGAAGTAATTATTGATAGAGAAACTGTTATAGGTGAAGAGCACTTAGAATTAATAAGTGAATCAGGATCAAAAACAATTTTACTACACAAAGAAGATATGTCTGCTGGAGATTTCTCCATCATTTATAACACTTTGCAAAAAGATACTTCTAACTCTGAGAAAGAAGCAGTTGAGCACATTTACCGTGTATTGAGAAATGCTGAACCGCCAGATTTAGATACTGCAAGAGGTGTTATCGATAAATTATTTTTCTCAGATACTAGATACGATCTAGGAGAAGTTGGTCGTTACAGAATCAATAAAAAATTAGGATTAGACATTGACAATGATGTAAGGGTTCTTTCTAGAGAAGATATCATTCAAATCATTAAGTACTTAATTGAGTTAATCAATGCCAAAACTGACATTGATGATATTGATCACTTAAGTAACAGAAGAGTTAGAACAGTTGGAGAGCAATTGTATTCTCAATTTGGAGTTGGTTTAGCAAGAATGGCTAGAACTATCCGTGAGAGAATGAACGTTAGAGATAATGAGGTATTTACAGCAACGGATTTAATTAATGCTAAAACATTAAGTTCTGTAATTAATTCATTTTTTGGAACCAACCAATTGTCTCAATTTATGGATCAAACCAATCCTTTGTCTGAAATTACTCACAAGAGAAGATTGTCAGCTTTAGGGCCTGGAGGTTTATCTAGAGAAAGAGCAGGTTTTGAGGTAAGGGATGTTCATTACACTCACTACGGTAGACTTTGTACGATTGAAACACCAGAGGGACCAAACATTGGTTTGATTTCTTCTTTATGTGTTTTTGCAAAAATCAATAAGTTAGGTTTCATAGAGACACCATACAGAAAGGTTAAAAAAGGAAAGGTTGATTTAGAAAAGTTTGACTATTTAAGTGCTGAAGAAGAGGAAAGCAAATTCATAGCTCAAGCTAACACTCCTGTAGGTAAAGACAAGAAAATTATTGCACCTACAGTGAAAGCTCGATTAGATGCTGATTATCCAATTGTTGCAGCTGAAGAGATTGAATTAATGGATGTTGCTCCAAATCAAATAGCTTCTATTGCTGCTTCATTAATTCCGTTCTTGGAGCATGATGATGCTAACAGGGCTTTGATGGGATCTAACATGATGCGTCAATCTGTTCCATTATTAATTCCTGAAGCTCCAATTGTTGGAACAGGATTAGAAAAGAATGTTGCTGAAGATAGTAGGGTGCTAATTAACGCAGAGGGTACTGGAGTTGTTCAGTATGTTGACGCAAATGAAATCCACATACTTTACGATCGAAATGCAGATGAAAAATTAGTCTCATTTGAAGAAGATTTAAAAGTATATAAGTTAACTAAATTCCAAAAAACTAACCAAGGTACTAGCATGAACTTGCGTCCTATTGTTAGAAAAGGTCAAAAAGTTACAAAAGGTCAAGTTCTATGTCAAGGTTATGCAACCGAAAATGGTGAATTAGCAATTGGTAGAAACTTGAAAGTAGCTTTCATGCCTTGGAAAGGATATAACTTTGAGGATGCGATTGTAATTTCCGAGAGAGTGGTTAAAGAAGATGTTTATACATCTATCCACATTGAGGAATTTGTAATGCAAGTGAGAGATACTAAAAGAGGACTGGAAGAGTTGACTGCTGATATTCCAAATGTCAGTGAAGAAGCTACGAAAGATCTTGATGAAAATGGTATCATTAGAATTGGTGCTGAAGTTAAAGCTGGAGATATCTTAATTGGAAAAATTACTCCAAAAGGAGAAACTGATCCAACACCAGAAGAAAAATTACTAAGAGCAATTTTCGGTGATAAAGCAGGTGATGTAAAAGATGCTTCTTTAAAAGTTAAACCATCAACTCATGGTGTAGTGATTAACAAAATGTTGTTCTCTAGAGCTGTGAAAGCAAGAAAAGCTAGAAGTGAAGAGAAAGCTTTAGTTGCTCAAGTTGATGAGCAGTACAAAAAAGAATTAGGCGAATTAAAAGGTGTTCTTTTTGACAAACTTTGGAAGATTGTAGAAGGTAAAACTTCTTCAGGTGTTTCAAATAACTTCAAAGAAGAGCTTATCGGAAAAGGATCAAAATTCACTAAGAAATCATTGGCTGACATTGATTACGATAACGTGAATCCAATGAACTGGACTAAAGATGAGCACGCTAACGATTTGATCAAAATTTTAATTCACAATTTTAACATCAAGACAAGTGATTTATTAGGAAAGTTTAAACGTAAAAAGTTTGCAATCACCGTTGGTGATGAGCTTCCAACTGGAATCGTGAAATTGGCAAAAGTATACTTAGCTAAGAAACGTAAACTTAAAGTTGGTGATAAAATGGCTGGACGTCACGGTAACAAAGGTATTGTTGCAAGAATCGTTCGTGAGGAAGACATGCCTTTCTTAGAAGATGGGACTCCAGTTGACATTGTATTGAACCCGTTGGGTGTACCTTCAAGGATGAACCTTGGTCAAATTTATGAAACTGTTCTTGGTTGGGCAGGTGAAAAATTAGGTCTTAAATTCTCGACTCCTATTTTTGATGGAGCTTCTTTGGAAGAAATTAAAAAGTACACCGATGAAGCAGGTATTCCTGAAAACGGGCAAACGTATTTATGCGATGGTGGAACAGGTGAGAAATTTGATCAACCAGCAACAGTTGGAATCATATACATGTTGAAACTAGGTCACTTAGTTGATGATAAGATGCACGCTCGTTCTATTGGACCATACTCGTTGATTACTCAACAGCCGTTAGGTGGTAAGGCACAGTTTGGAGGTCAAAGATTTGGAGAAATGGAGGTTTGGGCTATTGAGGCATTTGGGGCTTCTAATATTCTTCAAGAGATTTTGACTGTGAAGTCGGATGACGTTCTTGGAAGAGCTAAAGCTTACGAAGCGATAGTTAAAGGAGAGCCGATGCCAGAACCAGGAATTCCTGAGTCATTTAACGTATTGTTACATGAACTTCAAGGGTTAGGTTTGAACATTACGCTAGATTAAGATCCTTCATTAAAACATTTGTTTAATAAAATAATTCATTAAGAATGGCATATAGAAAAAACGTAAAGGCAGCTCCTAAGTTTAGCAAGATCACTATTAGTCTTGCTTCTCCAGAAATGATTTTGGAAAACTCAAGAGGTGAAGTATTGAAGCCAGAAACAATTAACTACAGAACTTACAAGCCTGAAAGGGATGGTTTGTTTTGTGAAAGAATTTTTGGTCCTGTTAAGGATTGGGAATGTCACTGTGGTAAATACAAAAGAATCAGGTACAAAGGTATTGTTTGTGATAGATGTGGTGTTGAGGTGACTGAAAAGAAAGTTCGTAGAGAGAGAATGGGACACATTCAATTGGTTGTTCCAGTTGCTCATATCTGGTATTTCAGATCATTACCGAATAAGATTGGTTATTTACTTGGTTTACCTACTAAGAAAATGGACATGATCATATATTACGAAAGATATGTGGTTATCCAAGCTGGTGAAGCTGTTAATAAAGAAGGTGAGTCATTGACTAAAATGGAATTCCTTACTGAGGAAGAATATTTAGATATTTTAGATGCTTTACCTAAAGAAAACCAGTACTTAGATGACGAAGATCCTAACAAATTCGTCGCGAAGATGGGTGCGGAAGCTTTATATGACATTTTAAAAGGATTGGATCTTGACTCATTATCATATGAATTAAGAAACAAAGCAAATACTGAAACATCTCAACAAAGAAAGAGTGAAGCTTTAAAAAGATTACAAGTTGTTGAAGCTTTTAGATCAGCTAACAAGCACATTGAGAATCGTCCTGAATGGATGATTGTTAAAGTTGTGCCAGTTATTCCACCAGAATTAAGACCATTAGTTCCACTTGATGGAGGAAGGTTTGCAACTTCTGATTTGAATGACTTGTACAGAAGAGTTATTATTAGAAATAACAGGTTAAAAAGACTTATTGAAATCAAAGCTCCTGAAGTAATCTTGAGGAATGAAAAGCGTATGCTTCAAGAATCAGTTGATTCTTTGTTTGATAATTCAAGAAAAGCAAATGCTGTTAAAACTGATGCAAACAGAGCATTAAAATCATTATCTGATTCTCTTAAAGGTAAGTCGGGAAGATTCCGTCAAAACTTATTAGGAAAAAGGGTTGATTATTCTGCCAGATCTGTAATTATTGTTGGTCCTAAATTGAAGATGCACGAATGCGGTATTCCTAAAGACATGGCAGCAGAGTTATACAAACCTTTTATAATCAGAAAAATGATTGAAAGAGGTATCGTTAAAACTGTTAAGTCGGCTAAGAAAATAGTAGATAAGAAAGAACCAGTTGTTTGGGATATTCTTGAAAATATTTTGAAAGGTCACCCAGTTTTATTGAACAGGGCTCCAACTTTACACAGATTAGGTATTCAAGCTTTTCAACCAAAATTAATTGAAGGAAAAGCTATCCAATTGCATCCATTAGTTACTGCTGCATTTAATGCGGATTTTGATGGTGATCAGATGGCTGTTCACTTACCATTAGGACATGCTGCAATTTTGGAAGCACAATTGTTGATGTTAGCTTCTCACAATATTCTTAATCCCGCAAATGGGCAACCAATTGCTGTGCCATCTCAAGATATGGTTTTGGGATTATACTATATTTCTAAGGGTAGGAAATCTACCAAAACAGAGATAGTTAAAGGTTCAGGAATGACTTTTTATGGAGCTGAAGAAGTTGTCATTGCTCACAATGAAGGAGCTATTGATCTTCATGCTAATATAAAAGTAAGAGCTAAGATTAGGAAAGGTCAAGAATTAGTAGAGGAGATTATTGATACTACTGTTGGTAGAGTAATCTTTAATCAAGATGTTCCTGCTGAAGTTGGATTTGTTAACAAGGTTTTAACTAAGAAAGAGTTAAAAAATATCATTGGTGAAGTACTAGATATTACTGGAATGGCTGTCACAGCTGATTTCCTTGATAAAATAAAGGAAAGAGGATTTATGCATGCATTTAGAGGAGGACTTTCTTTCTCATTAAATGATGTGTTAATTCCTGAAGAAAAGGATGCTCTGATTAAAGAAGCGAAGGAAAAAGTAGAAGAGGTTCAGAACAACTATAACATGGGTTTCATCACCAACAATGAAAGATACAATCAAGTGATTGATTTGTGGGGTAGAACAAACGTTAAGTTAACGAATGTATTGATGAACCAGTTAGAGACGGATAGACAAGGATTTAATCCTGTGTACATGATGTTCCACTCTGGAGCGAGGGGTTCTAAGGAACAAATTCGTCAATTGACTGGAATGAGGGGATTGATGGCTAAGCCTCAAAAATCTGGAGCAAGTGCACAAGCGGTAATTGAAAATCCAATTATCTCTAACTTTAAGGAAGGTTTATCGATTCTTGAGTATTTTATATCTACTCACGGTGCTCGGAAAGGTTTGGCAGATACTGCTTTGAAAACAGCAGATGCTGGTTACTTAACAAGAAGACTTGTAGATGTAGCGCAAGATGTTATTGTAAATGCAGATGATTGTGGAACTTTAAGAGGTTTAGAAACATCAGCATTGAAAAAAGACGATGATATAGTAGAGTCTTTAGGAGATAGAATACAAGGTAGAACTTCAGTTCATGATATTATTCATCCAAGAACTGGTGATATAATTGTTGCTTCTGGAGATATCATTGAAAACGAAACAGCCAAAATAATTGACGAATCGCCAATTGAGTACGTTGAAATACGTTCTGCGTTGACTTGTGAATTACCAAAGGGTATTTGTGCAAAATGTTATGGTAGAAACCTTGCGACTGGAAGAAAAGTTAAAAGTGGAGAAGCTGTAGGTGTAATTGCTGCACAGTCTATTGGAGAACCAGGTACTCAATTAACATTAAGAACATTCCACGTTGGTGGAACAGCTTCGACGGTCGGAGTTGAAAACAAGAGAATTGTGAAATTTGAAGGTGTTCTTGAAATTGATGAACTGAAAACCGTTGAAACTAAGGATGATGATTCAGGTAAAACGATAGAAGTTGTTATTGGTCGTTCAGCTGAAATGAGAGTTGTTGATCCTAAAACAAAAATCACTTTAAATACCGCTTTAATTCCTTATGGTGCTGTGCTTAATGTTAAGCCAGGTGCTAAAGTGAAGAAAGGTGATGTGATTTGTGAATGGGATCCATATAATGCAAGTATTGTAGCTGAATTTGCTGGTAAGTTAGCATTTGAACACCTTGAAGAAGGGATTACGTACAAGACTGAAACTGATGAGCAAACTGGATTTAAGGAAAAAGTTGTTATTGAAAGTAAAGACAAAAAGAAAAGCCCAATAGCTAGATTAGTGAAAGGTAAAGATATTCTTAAGTCGTATAACTTACCTGTTGGAGCACACGTTATGGTTGCAGAAGGTGATAAAATCACACCAGGTCAAACTTTAGCTAAAATTCCTAGAGCAGCTGCGAAAGGTGGCGATATTACAGGGGGTCTTCCAAGAGTAACTGAGTTATTCGAAGCAAGAAACCCATCAAATACTGCTGTTGTTTCTGAGGTTGATGGAATTGTAAGTTTTGGTAAAATCAAAAGAGGTAACAGAGAAGTTATTATTGAAACTAAGACAGAGCAAATTAAGAAGTATTTGGTTCCGTTGTCTAAGCATATTTTAGTTCAAGAAAACGATTTCATTAAAGCTGGGTCAGCTATTTCTGAAGGAGCGATCACACCAAGTGATATCTTAAGAATTGAAGGTCCAACTAAAGTGCAAGAGTACCTAGTGAATGAGATTCAAGAAGTTTACCGTTTACAAGGAGTGGGGATCAATGATAAACACTTTGAGGTAATCGTTAGACAGATGATGAGAAAGGTTGTTATCGACGATCCGGGAGACACTAAGTTCTTAGAAAAGGAAATTGCTAATAAGATTGATTTCAATCAAGAGAACGATTGGATCTATGGAAAAATAGTAGTTACTGAAGTAGGTGAATCTGAAGAGCTAAAAGCTGGTCAAATCATTACTGCTAGGAGATTGAGAGAAGAAAACTCTACATTAAGAAGACAAGATAAAAAGTTAGTAGAAGCAAGAGAAGTAATTCCTGCGACTTCAACTTCTATCCTTCAAGGTATCACTAGAGCTTCTCTTCAAACTAAATCGTTTATCTCTGCTGCATCGTTCCAGGAAACAACTAAAGTTTTGAATGAAGCTGCTGTTAATGGTAAAATTGATTACTTAGAAGGCTTGAAAGAGAACGTGATTGTAGGGCACAAAATACCAGCTGGTTCTGGAATGAGAAAATACAACAACATTGTTGTAGGGTCTATGGAAGAATACAATCAAGTAATTGAAGCTAAAAAAGAAGTTGTCTCTGAAGAAGTTAAAACTGAAGAAGGGTAATGGAAGAGCAAGAGGATAAAAATCAGTTGAACATTGAATTGAGCGAGGAAATTGCTGATGGTGAGTATGCTAATTTAGCAGTGATAACACATTCGGCATCTGAATTCGTTTTTGACTTTGTGAAAGTGATGCCTGGTATTCCAAAAGCGAAGGTTAAATCTCGTGTTATTATGACACCACAGCATGCAAAACGATTAATGCAAGCTTTGACTGATAACATTGGTAAGTTTGAACAAGCTAACGGTCCTATTAAGGACTTGGATACAGGTCAAGGTGGAATTCCAATGAATTTTGGAGGGCCTACTGCTCAAGCATAAAAAACCTATTATGAGAGCCCCGCAATAGCGGGGCTTTTTTTTGTTATAACATTTTTGCCGAAAAGAATACAAGCCATATTTAATTTTAAGAAACTCCAATTCAATTTATTTAGAACATGAAACTATTTATCAAAACATTTAAAGGCCTAGAAGAAATTCTAGCTGAGGAAGTTCGGTCACTTGGGGGAAAACATGTGAGAATTGAAAAAAGGGGAGTATCCTGTGAGGGAGATAAAAGATTCATGTATAAATGTAATTTACAATTGAGGACTGCATTGCGAGTTCTGATTCCGGTTGAAGAATATATTGTTCATACTGAACGTGATTTTTATCGGAAAATGAAGAAAGTTAATTGGGCAGAGTACATGGATATCAATCAGACTTTTGCGATTGATTCAGTTGTCAATTCACGGGCATTTAATCACTCTAAATTCATTGCTTTAAGAGCAAAGGATGCCTTGGTTGATCAGTTTAGAGAGCAATATGATATGCGTCCTAATGTTGATGTTAATCATCCTGAAGTTCGATTTAATATTCACATAGCAGAAAAGAAAGTAATTGTGTCACTTGATAGTTCCGGTTACTCATTACATAAAAGAGGCTACAGGACCGAAAGGCACGTAGCACCTATAAATGAAGCTTTAGCAGCTGGCTTAGTGCTGCAAACGGGATGGAATGGCAGCAGTCCTTTTGTTGATCCAATGTGTGGGTCCGGCACCATTGCTGTTGAAGCTGCATTAATCGCTAAAAATAGAGCGCCTCGGTTATATTCGGAAAGTTTAGGATTTACTAAATGGAACGATTTCGATGAGGAAATGTGGAAGGACGTGAAAGAAGAAGCCGTGGATGGAGAGAGAGAAATAAAAGTTTCCATCAAGGGTGGAGATTTAAGTCAAGATTATGTGGAGATGGCTCAGCGTAGTGTCAGTAGAATGAAATTGGAAAGCGATGTAGAAATAAAACATCTTTCATTTTTTGATGCTGTAGGTGAAGAAAATGGAGGCTTAATGATTTCTAATCCACCGTATGGGGAGCGTCTAGATGACAACAATGATGAGATTGAAGCCTTTTACAAGAAGATTGGAGATCAGATGAAAACCAACTTTAAAGGTTACAGTGCTTGGATAATTAGTTCAAATATGCAAGCATTAAAGTGCGTAGGATTAAAACCGAAGAGGAAAATTCCGCTAATGAATGGAGCCTTGGAATGTAAGGTTCACCAGTATGAATTATATGCAGGAACACGAAAAATTAGACCTGCTTCAGAAGAGGAAAATTAAGCGGTATCTCCTTGATTATCAAAGAAAAAATAGGTAAATTTGCCGTCCCGAAAAACGGGAAAGGTTGAAATGTAATAGTATTTCTAGCCGTATAATTTTAAATAAACACTATTTACTGACTATTACTCGGTAAGTATACAAATTCAAATTTATCATGTCTGATAAAGAAAAGAAAGAAGAAGCAAAAAAGCCAGCAGCTAAGAAGCCAGCAGCAAAAAAAGCAGCAGTTAAGAAACCAGCTACTAAGAAAACGGAGGTAAAAGCTGAAGTTAAAACTGAAACAAAAACTACACCAGTAGCAAAAAAGCCAGCAGCAAAAAAAGCGCCAGCGAAACAAGCAGTGAAGGTAGAAATTGAAGAGGTTGTTGAAAAAGAAAAGAAAGCACCCGTTGTACCAGTTACTCCAGAACCAGTTGGAGATGCTACGACAGGTAATGTTGATTTTGATTGGAACGATTTAGGAGAAGAGAAAGAAGTTTACAGTGCTGAAGAAAAAGCTAAATTAGAGGAAGAATACGGAGGGTCAATCAGCTCTATTTCTAAAAACGAAATATTACAAGGTGTAATAGTTAGAAAAAGTAAAAGAGAAGTTGTAATAAACATTGGATACAAATCAGAAGGTGTTATTTCAATTTCTGAATTTAGATACAATCCAGATTTAGTTGCTGGAGATACTGTTGAGGTATATGTTGAGAACCCTGAAGATAAAACAGGTCAATTAGTATTGTCTCACCACAAAGCAAGAGCACTTACAGCTTGGAACAAAGTAAACAGTTCATTAGAGAACAGTGAAATCATCCAAGGTTATGTTAAATGCAGAACTAAAGGAGGTTTAATTGTAGATGTATTTGGTATCGAAGCATTCTTACCTGGATCTCAAATTGATGTTAAGCCGATTAGAGACTACGATATATACGTAGGGAAAACAATGGAATTCAAAGTGGTTAAAATTAACCAAGAATTCAAAAACGTTGTAGTATCTCACAAAGCGTTGATTGAAGCAGAATTAGAGCTTCAGAAAAAAGAAATTATTTCTAAATTAGAAAAAGGACAAGTATTAGAAGGAACTGTGAAAAACATTACTTCATACGGTGTATTTATTGATTTAGGAGGTGTTGATGGTTTAGTTCACATTACTGATTTAAGTTGGGGAAGAATTAATCACCCAGAAGAAGTAGTTGAATTAGATACTAAGATCAATGTAGTAATCTTAGACTTTGATGACGACAAGAAAAGAATTGCTCTTGGATTAAAACAACTTCAACCACATCCATGGGATGCATTAGATCAAGACTTGAAAGTTGGTGATAAAGTGAAAGGTAAAGTTGTTGTTTTAGCTGATTATGGTGCGTTTGTTGAAATCGCTCCAGGTGTAGAGGGGTTAATTCATGTCAGTGAAATGAGCTGGTCACAGCACTTAAGGTCTGCTCAGGATTTCTTGAATGTAGGAGATGAAGTAGAAGCCGAAATCTTAACATTAGATAAGGAGGAAAGAAAAATGTCTTTAGGTATCAAACAACTTAATGAAGATCCTTGGAGTAATGTCGCAGACAAATATGCTGTTGATTCAAAGCACACAGCTATTGTTAGAAACTTTACCAACTTTGGTATTTTTGTTGAATTGGAAGAAGGTATTGACGGATTGATTCATATTTCTGATTTGTCATGGTCTAAAAAGATCAAGCATCCATCAGAATTTGCTACGTTAGGTGATTCAATGGAGGTTGTAGTTCTTGAGATATCTGCTGAAAACAGAAAGTTAAGTTTAGGACATAAGCAACTTGAGGAGAATCCATGGGATGTATTTGAAACGGTATTTATTTTAGATTCAGTGCATAGTGGTACTATCATCGAAAAGCAAGAGAAAGGATACTTAGTGTCTTCGACTCACGGAGTAGAAGCGTATTGTCCAAAGAATCATGCTGTTAAAGAAGATGGATCAACTCCAGAAGTGGATGATGTATTAGAGTTCAAAGTTATAGAATTCAATAAAGATTCTAAGCGAGTATTAGTATCTCATGCGAAGATGTACAAAGAAGAAGTTGAAGGAGAAAAGAAAAGAGCTCCAAAATCTTCTAGTAAATCAACTAAGTCCGTTTCGTCAATTCCACAGGAAAAGACAACGTTAGGTGATTTAGATGTACTTTCTAGTTTGAAAGATTCTATAGAAAAAGAAGAAGCAAAAAAGTAATTATAATTGCTTAGTTAGTTAAAATGTCGCCTATTTATAGGCGACATTTTAATTTGCTTAGTTTTCTCAGATGATTGAACTATATTTGAGCAAAATATTTACGCGAAGTGCTTAAAATTAGAGGTTTATATCCATTTTTACTGTTTTTTGTTTCCACTTCTTTTGTGGTGGCTCAAGATCATTATGGAATGGCTAGCAGTAATTATTCCCCCACAGCAACGATGTTCCATAATCCTTCATCAATCGTTGATTCGGAGGTAATGCTTGATATTCATATTGCTGGAGTAGGAGCATTCTTGCATAGTAACTATGCTTATCTCGACAAAGATGAGTTCTCGTTCCTAAGTAACGTTATTGGAGGTGAACCAATTCCAGACGCTAAATTCAACAATTCGAGAGATGATTACTCGTTGTACAGTATGGTCGATGTTCAGTATCTCTCAGCAACCTATCAGTTCAAGGAACATGGTTTTGGGATTAGCTCAAGAGTAAGGACGTTTGTAGATATTAGAAATGTTCCAGAGCTTTTTGCAAATGCAATAGAAATCCCTCAAATAAATGGTCAAGGACAAGTAAATTCAAGTATTCTGGGTAGAGAAATGAATGCCAGTAATGTAAATATTGGTCTGTTGTCATACGGTGAATATGGAATAACATACGCCAATGCAATTAAACATAGAGATAGAGATTTATTTATTGTTGGAGGAGCTGTGAAATTTTTATGGGGCCTTACTGGAGGTGGTATTCATATTGATAATTTTGATTATCGGATTGATTCTACAGGTGTTTTTTCCTACGACAATTTAACAGCTCAGACATCAGTGTCTGGTGGTCTTTTAGGTGGTAGCGGATGGTCTGGAGATATTGGGTTTACCTACAAGAAAATGTTGGACAACGTTACTAGCTACAATCCATTTCGAAGAGAAGCGGGATGTAGAATTTATGACTATAAATTGAAAGTAGGTATGTCTATAGTTGATGTTGGGTACGTTAAATTCAAGAAAAGGACTGTAAATAGTCATGTTAATGGAGCTAGCGGTGTGCTTGACGATTTTACGAACTTATCAATCAGTACAGATCCAGAATCATTTTTGTCAGAAACATTAAACGTATCCGATAGTCTAGTTACCGTGGACACTAATTCTTTTAATATAGTTGTACCAGCTGCATTTATATTTCAATATGATTATAATTTTGAAAAGAATAACATGTTTATTTCTGTAGAGTATATGCATGGATTAACACCTTCAGGTACTTTTGGTATTCAACGACCTCGTGTTTTTATTTTTACTCCTCGATATGAGACAAGGGCTTTTGAATTTGCACTTTCTTTTGGATTGTATAATTTGCAAGAAGTACGATCAGGAATTATGATGAGGTTGGGACCTGTTACGATTGGGTCAGACAAGTTAGGATCATATTTAGGATTTTCTGATGTGACGGGCTTTGATTTTTATACTCATATAGCCTTTAAAATTATTCATCAAAAGAGGTGTGGAAAGATAAGATTCTGGTAGGTTGAACATTTAGATTCTTGATTCAAAATTAATGGAGAAAGGTAGTTGGAAATATAGCGTTGTAAAAGCAAAATGTCCTCGTTGTCAAGAAGGTGACGTTTGGGAAGTAAGGAAGCTTTATTCAAAAAAGTTTTCTGCGATGAAAGATCGCTGTTCTGTTTGTGATCTAAAATATACAATCGAACAAGGTTTTTGGTACGGTGCGATGTACGTGAGTTATGCATTTGGCGTTGCAATTACAGTTACAGTTGTTGCCTTATTGACACTTATAACAGATTTTAATGTGTTTGAGAAAACCGGAGTAGCAGTTATTTTTCTAATTGCATTCATGCCTCCAGTATTCAGATATTCTAGGATTATTTGGATAAATTTATTCGTGCATTTTGATAAAAAGTATTTACAAAAATGACCTTAAAATGAAAGTTGTACTAAGTGTTGTTTTCGGATTGATAGTTTTTAGTGGACTGTCTCAAGAATTTAAACTGATCAAAAATCAAGACCAACTATTGAGTAGATCAATTAACTGTATTGATGCTGGCGATTATGCTTTATGGATTGGTTCTGACAAAGGGATAAACAGAGTAGAAGTGATCGGGAATACTATTTCCGAGGTGACGGCACGGCAAACTACAAAACCAGTCTTATCATTGTGTAACGACGGTAAGTTTTTATGGGTAGGAATTAGTGAAAAAGGATTGTACTTGTTTAATAAAACGACCTATACTTTTGTCGGTAAGTTCAAGCAGAAGCTTGGAACTGCAAATTTAGAACTAATTAGAAAAGAAGGTGATAAATTGATTATTGGAACAAAAAATCAAGGATCGTATTTTGTTAATTTAACTGATACTAGTTTGCATTCGAATGGAGCTTCGCTCGCAAAGGTCAAAGTAAATGTGATTTTTAACAAAGCTGTATTCAAGGGTTCTGATAATGGTATTTTGATTCAGTCTTCTTCAGTGTCGAATCAGATTGCTGAAAGTAAAGTCCTGCTAGATAGCTTAGATACTTTGAATGTGTCAGATTCAATAGTAGGACTTGAATATGGTCTTTCTAATGCAGTTGGACAGGAAAATAGCGAAATGGACAGTGTTGCGAAAATTGACCTAGAAGAAGGCCAAAAGCAGGCTGCAGAAGTCAATGAATCAAAAATTTCTAGTTTTGATAGTAAATTTTTATGGATCTTATTTCCAGTAATTTTTCTATATAGTTTAGTCCTTGTAAAAATTGTGGCGAGAAGATATAAGAGAGATATTAGAATTCTCGAAGAGGAATTATTGAAGACGAAAAAATAATCTAGCACCTACTGCTTTAAGGAAAAGATCAATTTTTAGTTCTAAACCACTTCCACAATGTCTTATAACCTACTTTTTGGCCGTGCATTAAGATGCCAACTCGGTATATTCTCCCACTGATTCTCATTAATACCATAATAGTAACTATCAATATACTAACTGAAAGCAATACCTGCCACCAGTCTGTCGCTAAATTCATAAATGCTAACCTTGCCGTCATTACAATCGGTGAACTTAAAGGGAACATAGAAGCCCAAAAGGCTAAATCAGAATTGGGGTTGTCAAGAATATTAAATGCAATAGAGCCACTAATGATTAAAGGGATTGTGATGGGTAAAACAAATTGTTGAGTGTCTGTGTCATGATCTAATGCAGAACCCACAGCAGCAAATAACGATGCATACAAATAGTAACCTAAAAAGAATAGCACAGGTGTGGTTAAAAGCAACGTCGGAAGGTAACTGCTAATAGCTGACATGTAATCTTGAACCTGCTGATTAAACAATGGAGTTTCTGTGGCACCAATTTCGGTTAAGTTTGAGCCAGGATTGTCTAACATTTGTAATTGATTCTGAACCATCAGAGCTGTGTCTACTTCAAAAATGCTATTGAACAATGCTAAAAGTGAAATTGAAAAAATAATTATTAAAGCAAATTGCAAAATTCCAACTAAACCAATTCCAATTATTTTGCCTTTTAGTAAAGTTTTAGGTTTCACTGAAGAAATTAAAACTTCCACAATTCTACTGTTTTTTTCTTCCATAACTCCCCTCATCACTTGAACTCCATACATGATGATCAACATGTATAGGAGCAATGATATAGAGAACCCCAAAAAGAATTTAAGCTGTGGATCTATACCTTTTCCCTGAAAAATAATTGCAACAGGACTGTTCATTTTCTTTTCAAATTCCTGAAGATCAATTTTAAATGTACTGTAAACAATAAATTTTTTTCGCCATTCAAACAAGTCATCTTTGACTTTTCCTAGTAGATAAATTCCCGGTGTATTGTCGCTAAACAATTCAACAACAGGAGCTTGGTTTTTAATGAAATTATCAGGAATCCTTAACACCACCACATCATCTTGGTTGTCGTATTTGGTGATGGCATCTTCTAGTACTGCATCTGTAGTTTGAAGTTCATACTTAACATATTTGTCTTGGTTGTGCTTAACCAGCAGTTGTCCAAAACTGTTAGTTTCATCAAAAACCATAACTGTGGTTTCTGAAAAATTGGATTTATTTATCCCGATGGGGGTGAGGACTAAGCTAGCGAATAGAAAAGGGGTGAGCAGACTCATCAACAAAAAAGAAGGCTTTTTTATCCTACTTAAAAATTCCCTTTTTATGATGAGTAACAGCTTATTCATTGATGTCATTTTTATTTTCTACATCATTTTCTTCTTCTTCGACGTCTTTCACATGATCAATAAAAATTTGATGCATGCTTGGTGTTTTTTGGGTGACAGACCAAATCTTGCAACTAGGTAAAATCGCTTTGATCAAATCATTCAAATCATTTTGACCAGTGGCTCGTACTGACACTTTTAGTCTGCCATTTTTTAGCTTTTCATGAGTCACTATTTCAAATCCAGTCCATAAAGCACCTGTTAAGCTAATCATGTTACCCTCAAAAATAATCTCGAACTCTTTTTTAGCGTATTGAGTTTTTATATCATTAATTTCTCCTTCAAGAACAATTTCTCCTTTATTAAGTAAGGCAATGTGTGTGCACAATTCTTCGACGCTGCTCATATTGTGTGTAGACAATATAATACTTACACCGTTTTTTTGCTGTTCCAGAATTTCCTGTTTTATCAATTCGGCATTTACCGGATCAAACCCAGAAAAAGGTTCGTCTAATATTAACAGGTCTGGTTTGTGAATTACTGTGGCAATGAATTGAATTTTTTGAGCCATCCCTTTAGACAGTTCTTCAATGGTCTTGTTTTGCCATTTTCCAATGTCAAATTTGTTTAACCAATAAGAAGTTTGATTTTCGGCCTCTATCTTTGGCAGCCCCTTGAGCCTAGCAAGATAAATTAAGTGGTCTCCCACTTTCATTTTTTTGTATAAACCTCGTTCTTCCGGTAAGTATCCGATACTTAACCGAGTTTCATCTGATGCTTCAGAATTGTCAATTTTTATTTGACCTGATTCAGGTAAAAGAATCCTGTTTAAGCACCTTATGAAAGTTGTCTTGCCAGCTCCATTTGGTCCAAGTAGACCAAAAATCTCTCCCTTGGGTACTTTCAGAGAAATACCATTTAAAGCCTTTTGACCGGAAAAAGATTTCTCAATTTGAAAGGCTTCAATAATGTATTCCATTAATTAATTGACAAAGGTGTTTTACTAAAACGCGGCTAATAAATATACTCAAAAGTAAGAGCTAATTAAAATATTCTTTCATCCTGTCAAAAAACCCTTTATCCTTTGAACTTGGGTTCGGTTTGAAATTTTCGGATTCTTGAAGTTTTTCTAGAATCTTCTTTTCATCTGAGCTTACTTTTTGAGGAGTCCAAATATTTACATTGACCAACAAGTCGCCAGTTCCGTATGAATTAACACTAGGAAGTCCTTTTCCACGTAATCTCAGTAGTTTACCACCTTGTGTTCCAGTATCTATTTTAATTTTTACTTTTCCTTCTAAAGTAGGCACAACAGCAGTTGTTCCTAAAACAGCATCAGAGAAGTTAATGTATAAATCATGGTGTATGTGTTGACCTTCACGTTGAAATTCATCGTGTACTTTTTCAGAAATCACAACTAGCAAATCTCCATTGACTCCACCTCTTGCACCAGCATTACCCATTCCGCTAACCTGTAATTGCATTCCATCTTCTACTCCCGCAGGAATATTAATAGGAATCACAGCTTCGCTTTTTGTTATTCCTTCTCCACTACAAGTCTTACATTTTGAGGTAATGCTTTTTCCAGCACCATTACAAGTAGTACAAACAGAAGCTGTCTGCATTGCGCCTAAAAAAGTGTTAGTAACTCTTGTGACCTGTCCAGTACCTTCACATGTGCTGCATGTTGAGTAGCTAGTGCCATCTTCAGCACCGGTTCCTGAGCAAGGGTCACATTGATTACTCTTGTTTACTTTAACTTTCTTTTCAACTCCTTTTCCTATCTCTTCCAAAGTAAGTGCTACTCTGATTCGAATGTCACTTCCTCGATTTACCCTTCTTCCTCCACCTCTTGAACGACCTCCACCGCCAAAGCCACCAAATACATCTCCGAAATTTTCAAAGATATCTTCCATGTTCATGCCTCCGCCAAATCCGCCACCTCCATGACCTTGACTTGCAGCTCCTCCCATACCCGCATGACCAAATCTGTCATACTTCGCTTTCTTTCCGTCATCCGAAAGTACATCGTAAGCTTCAGCAGCTTCTTTGAACTTAGTCTCAGCAGCAGCGTCGTCAGGGTTTTTATCTGGATGAAACTTTATTGCCATTTTTCTGTAAGCTTTTTTCACTTCGCCTTCAGTAGCACTTTTGCTAACGCCTAATATCTCGTAATAATCTTTCTTTGCCATATAACAGTATTCTAAGAATTACTTAAGCTCCCACAACTACTTTAGGGAACCTGATAATTTTTTCATTTAATATGTATCCCTTTTCAACAACGTCTAATATTTTCCCTTTTAAATCCTCAGAAGGAGCGGGGATGTTAGTGATTGCTTCATGCTCTTCAGCATTGAATTCTTTTTCTTGAATGTCCATTTCTTTAAGGCCTTGTGCACCTAAAGATTTAACCATTTTATCATAAATTAAATCTACACCTTCTTTCAAGCTATTTACATCAGAGGCTTCTCCAATAGATTTTAATGCTCTGTCAAAATCATCAAGTACTGGGAGCAACACTTTAAAAGTGTCAGCTTTTGATCCTGTGATTAAATCTGCCTTTTCTTTTGACGTTCTCTTTCTGAAGTTTTCATATTCTGAAAACAGTCTGAGGTACCTATCTTCTAAGTCTGCAATTTTTGAATCTTTTTTCTCCTCCTCTGATAATTCAGGTTCAGCAACTTTTTCTTCTTGTTCCTCTCCTGATTCAGATCCCTGAACTTCTTCTTGAGTTACTTCTTCAGCAGCATGTGCTTGTGTTTCTTCTTGTTCTTTGTTGTCAATCATAACTTTTTGTATTGTTGTCTGACCTATATCAAATCTTCAGCCAAGTGGGCCAACAGTTAATAATTAGGTCAAGATGTCTTTTAATATGTCTAAAGTGGGTGAAATTGTGCTAAATAGTCACCTTTTATGACAAGGGTGCAAAAGTACAGTTTTTTAAAACACAGGGGCTAATTATTTGCTTTGAATTCGGTTCAATAACGCCAGCATATCATCAGGGAACAAAAATGAATCAATCGTCTCAATTTTATTCAATTGTGAATCTAAAATAGTGGTTGTGGGGTAAGCTATCTTTCCGTCAATAGCAGCGATTTCATACGTTAGATTGTGAGTGTTGTATTTATTAAATGAATTAGTGAATGTTTTAGATTTAAAGTTGATATTCTCCATTGTTTCAGCATCAAATTTTATTGCGTAAAAATTTTTATTAATAAATTCAACCACTTCAGGGTTTTCGTAGGTGACCTTGTCCATTTGTTTGCAGGGCCCACACCAAGTTGCATAAGTATCAACTATTACCATTTTTGGATTGTGTCTTAAAGAATCCTGCACTTGGTCAAAAGTTAACCAATTCACTGTTGGTTTTGAAGATATTTCCTTGACAGAGGAACAAGAGGTTCCTATAATATAAATGAAAGCAAAAAAAGAGGTAGTTAAATGAGTAGTTTTTTTCATTTGAAGAATATTATATTGTTTTTAATTGGCCTCCTTACCTATTAAATATCAGTTGCTTATGTGGTGGTGGAAATGTCATTTTTTTTAATTTAAAAAAGTTGACGGTTTTCGTAATCTTATAATGTTTACTTGCGTTAATGAGGTAGTCAAAGTTAAGTTAGGTGTTAAAATTAGTTCAAAAAAATCGCTTTTAGTCAGGCGTTTTTTTTGTGCCCTATTTCCCCAGCCATTTTATCCGATTTTTAATTTGATTATCATTTTTCTCTGTAATTTCACTTAATCTATATTTTTCAAAATAAGGTCCTTGTTTGGAAGAACTGTTGGCGCCTAGATCAACCGTTTCACTGCCTATTACTTTCTTTAGTTCTAACGTTTGATTTTCCCCAATGTTTTCACTCCATTCTTTCCCAATGACTTTTGCTTTATTGACGGACAGGATTTGATCTCCAACATTTATTCCTTTCGAGTAAGCAGGGGACTCTGGGGCGACCAATAATACTTTACCTTTTTTGTCGGTGTAACAGCCAAATCTACCAGCAAGTTCATTTGAATTATCTTCTTTCTTAAGAACGAATCCCACTTTATTAAAAGTGCTTTTTAGTAAATCAAAATAGTCAACAGCTTTGTGATAGAAATTATCGAATAAGTCATTAATGAACAATCCGCCCTGAACTTTAATTGTTGCAATAAATATTTCTTCTGTGATGCCAATTCCTTTTTTGGCATAGTCATCAAAAAGGGTTTTCATAACAGTATCCAAATTTTGTTTTCCGCCCGATTCGGATATCAGCATGATGTCAATACAAAGTGCTAAAAGTGCTCCCTCAGTATAGATTGATGTCTTTCTATTTGGAATTCCTTTTGTGTAACCATCCAACCAAGTATCAAAAGATGATTCGCAAACGGAGTAATTATATTTACCGTAGTTAAACGAGTGTCTGTCAAGTAGTTTGTGAATTTCAATAATGTACTTTTTTAAGTTAAAAACCTTAGACTTTATCAGGAATAGATCGCCCATATAAGTGGTGACGCCCTCTGTAAGATATCCCATTTCAGTGTAATTTTCTTTACTGAAATCATAAGGTACCATGTCCGCTGGTCGAATACTTTTAACATTCCAAGCGTGATACAATTCATGCGATGAAACACCTAATAATTCGTCATAAAGTTTAGGTTTCATTACCTCTTTATCTGGTCCCAGTGAGATTACTGTAGAGTTTAAATGTTCAACTCCGTGGTAGCCCTTGTGTGGTAATATTTGAAACAAAAAGTGATATTCGTTAAAGGGAAAATCACCCATTGCCCGCAATTGTTTTCCGGTAAACGCTTTGAAATCTTTAATTAGTTTTTCCCAGTTTGGTTTTAAATCTCCTTGAAACCAAATGTTAAAAATAACACCTGAAACATTGTATGTTTTATGCTGTAAATTTGGGCTGCAAATAATTGGGGAGTCAGCGAGCTCGTCAAAGTTTGCCGCAGAAAAAGTACTCCCTTCCCTTTTTAAACCTGTTGCAATATTATAGCTGTCTGGCACATCAAATGAGATTGTGCAGTGTTCACTTTCTCTAGAAACCACATACATTAAGCAGTTGACTGGATTAATATAAAGTTGATTTTTGTCTACCCAAGATGAACCGGCGTTAAGTTCCGTGGTGTAGAATTGATAGGAGATGGTCACGAATTTCACATCACCAGATGCAATCAACCAAACATGAGAGCTTACCTTTTTAAAGGCTACTTCCTTTTGATTAGCATCCTTGACTTTGAATCCACGGATGAATTTAGCAAAGTTGCCAAGTTCATATCTACCTGGTCTCCATGTTGGAAGAGCGACGTTGAATGAACTCTTACCTTTTGTAGCTACTTTGATTTCAATGTCCAAAAACCTGCTCCCAGGGTTGCGACTTCCAACTTTGTACAATATGTCTGGCTTCCTGTCTGACTTAGTATTTGGATTCATCTTTAATGATTTTTTCTAGTACTTAATGTACTAGATCGGTTGACTAAATATCCTTTACCAAAATTACCGAAAAGTTAAATGGCTTGAGTATATTCGCTTCGCTTTTATTAATTAAATAACGAACAATATGAGTTTTGACGTAATAGTTATCGGTAGTGGACCTGGAGGTTATGTAGCAGCAATTAGAGCTTCTCAATTAGGCTTAAAAACAGCAATAATTGAAAAGGCTGAATTAGGTGGTATATGTTTAAACTGGGGTTGTATTCCAACAAAAGCATTGCTGAAAAGTGCTAATGTATTTGATTACATAAACCATGCATCTGATTACGGAATCAAAATAGCAGGTAAAGCTGAAGCTGATTTTCAAGGAATTGTAAAGAGAAGTAGAGACGTCGCAGACGGAATGAGCAAAGGAATTCAATTTTTGATGAAGAAAAACAAAATAGAAGTCATTGCGGGAACAGCTAAAATTAAAGCAGGTAAAAAAGTTGATGTTACTGACGCAGATGGTAAAGTAACTGAATACAGCGCAAGTAATATTATTATATCTACTGGAGCAAGATCAAGAGCATTACCAAATTTACCACAAGACGGAAAAAAAATAATAGGATACAGAGAAGCTATGACGTTACCTAATAAACCAAAATCAATGGTTGTTGTGGGTTCTGGAGCTATAGGTGTTGAGTTTGCCTATTTTTATAATGCAATGGGAGTTGATGTTACAGTGGTAGAGTTTTTACCGAACATTGTTCCAAACGAGGATGAAGATGTATCAAAAGAATTACTGAAAAACTTCAAAAAATCTGGAATTAAAGTAATGACTAATTCAGCAGTTGAATCAGTTGATACTTCAGGAAAGGTTTGTAAGGTTAAAGTCAAAACTAAAAAAGGAGAAGAAATAATTGACGCTGAGGTAGTACTTTCAGCTGCTGGGATTCAATCTAATATTGAAAACTTAGGCTTAGAAGACGTAGGAATTGTAGTTGATGGCGGTAAAATTGTTACCGATGAATATTACAATACCAACATGCCTGGTTATTTTGCTATTGGGGATGTAACTACTGGTCCAGCATTGGCTCACGTGTCCTCAGCAGAAGGAATAACTTGTGTTGAAAAAATTGCAGGAATGGATGTTGAGCCAATTGATTACGGTAACATCCCTGGATGTACATACTGTTCTCCAGAAATTTCTTCAGTAGGACTTACTGAAAAACAAGCTATTGAAAAAGGCTACGAATTAAAAGTAGGTAAATTTCCTTTCTCAGCTTCAGGAAAAGCTAGTGCGGCAGGACACAAAGAAGGATTTGTTAAAGTTATATACGACGCTAAATATGGTGAGCTTTTAGGAGCACACATGATAGGTTCTAATGTAACTGAAATGATAGCTGAATTGGTTGCTGCTAGAAGATTAGAAACTACAGGACATGAGTTATTAAAAACCATTCACCCTCATCCAACATTAAGTGAAGCGGTAATGGAAGCTACGGCAATGGCTTACGGTGAAGTAATTCACTTGTAAAAAAGAAAATTAAAAGGAAGCCTCGCAATAGCGAGGCTTTTTTTTGACTAAATTTAAAAGATAGTTATGTGTGGAATAGCAGGTATTATAGCATTAAGTGAAAAAGGTACAAAGTCTTTGTCCTTCATTGATGCTGCTGTTAAAACATTAAATAAAAGAGGTCCAGATGCTAGTGGTTCTAAAGTATTTGAAAGTTCGGCCTTAGGCCACGCCAGACTTTCAGTTATTGACACATCTGAAGGTGCTTCACAGCCTTTTGTTTCAGATGATGAGCGATATCATTTGGTTTTCAATGGCGAAATCTATAATTATCAAGAATTAAGAAAGCTTTTAATTGAAAAGGGTTATCAATTTAAAACAAGCTCTGACACCGAAGTGCTTTTGTACTGGTTGGCAGAAAAAGGGGCTAATGGTATTCAATATTTAAACGGATTCTTTTCGTTTTGCTTTTATGATAGTCTAACAGGTTATTATTTATTGGGTAGAGATAGGTTTGGAATAAAGCCTTTGCACATATACGAAGATGCAGATAAGTTGATTTTTGCATCGGAAATGAAAGCTGTTTTTGCTTTTGATGCGATCAGAAAAATTGACCCATTATCGCTTCAGTTTTATTTTAAATTTAATTACGTTCCGCAGCCCTTTGGTATGTTGAAAAACGCTCGAAAACTACCAGTTGGACACTATGCAATCCATGACGGGATACAGTTTAAGGAGGAGAAGTGTTATTATGAAATACCGTATAAAGCAGGGGAGTATTGTGATGATAGTTACGAAGTGGCACAGGAAAAGGTAAGGAATTTACTATCTGAAAGTGTTGAACGAAGAATGGTGTCCGATGTCCCTTTAGGTGCATTTTTAAGTGGAGGGATTGACTCTTCTGTTATTACTGCATTGGCTTCAGGAATGACTGCAAAGCTAAACACCTATTCAGTAGGCTTTAAAGACGAGCCATTGTTTGACGAGACCAGTTATGCTGAATTAGTGGCGAAAAAATACAATACCAATCACACGGTATTCAAGTTGGCAAATCAAGATTTACTAGATGAAATAGAAACCTTTTTAGATTATTGCTGTGAGCCATTTGCTGATTCTTCAGCGTTGGCTGTTAATGCATTGTGTAAAAAAACAAGACAAGACTTAACGGTTGCTTTGTCTGGAGATGGAGCAGATGAGTTGTTTTCTGGTTATAACAAGCACATGGCTGAGTTTATGGCAAGACAGGGAGGGATAAAAAACAAAGTAATAAAGTCAGGAGCCGGTTTATGGAGTGTGTTGCCAAAATCAAGAAATTCAAAATTGGGAAACTTAACTAGGCAATTGGATAAATATGCCAAAGGAATGAATTTAAGTTCTCAGGAACGGTATTGGGACTGGGCCGGATTAATGACGGACGATCAAACATCAAGGTTACTCATGAGTCCATCCTCGTTATACGGTCATACTAAGGACTCTTTGATGTCTAATATTTCAAATTCTACAGACTTTAATGATTTTCTGAAAAAGGACATGACATGGGTATTGCCAAGTGACATGCTAACAAAGGTTGATATGTACAGCATGGCTAATAGTTTAGAAGTTCGTGTTCCATTCTTGGATAATAAACTGGTTGATTATGTATTCAGTTTACCAAGCGAATATAAGATTCAAAAAGGGAAAAAGAAAATGCTTTTGCAAGATGCTTTTAGGTCGTACTTACCAGAAGAGTTGTATCACAGACCTAAGCATGGTTTTGAAGTTCCTTTGTTAAAGTGGTTCAAAGGAGAGTTGTGGGACGTTATTGATAATAAATATTTGAGTGAAGAGTTAGTAGAGGATCAAGGGATTTTTAATTACTCGGAAGTTAAAACAATGAAAGAGGCACTTCATTCCAATAATCCCAACGACGCCACTGCGAATGTCTGGGCGATGGTTGTTTTTCAACATTGGTGGTTGAAGTATGTAAACAGTTAGAGGTCTGTCCTTGGTCTTGTTTTTTTTTGATAAATTTGATTTTCGAGATAAATTATGCAATTATTCACTCATTTAGGAGGTTACTACTTGTTACTGCTAAGGACTTTTACAAAGCCTGAGCGTTATAAAGTATTTTTTAGACGGGTAGTGGAAGAGTTGGAGTTAATTGGTTTGGGGTCAATTTCTATTGTATCTATACTTTCAATTTTTATGGGAGCTGTGATACTTATTCAAGCAGCAAACAATTTCAGTTCTCCTTGGGTTCCTGCTTATGCAGAAGGTGTAGCTGCTAGAGATTCTATGATTTTGGAGTTTTCACCTACGATAGTGAGTATGGTGCTAGCAGGAAAAGTAGGTAGTTCGATTGCAGGACAGATCGGAACAATGAAAGTGACCGAACAAATTAATGCCATGGAAATCATGGGGGTTAATCCACCAAACTATTTGATTTTACCAAAAGTGGTTGCGGCCATGTTGTTTTTCCCTTTTTTAGTAATACTATCTATATTTTTAGGTGTTTCTGGAGGATATCTTGCCACTGTCTTAACAGGACTAGTGACCGTTGAGAATTATATTTATGGTATTCAGTTTGACTATAATTCATTTTATATTACTTACGCCGTAGTGAAGTCCATAGTTTTTGCTTTTTTGATCACAACAATATCATCTTATCAGGGATATAACACGAGGGGAGGAGCGAAAGAGGTAGGTGCTTCAAGCACAAAGGCTGTAGTCTACAGTTGTATTGCAATCCTGTTGTTTGACGTGATATTAACGCAACTAATGTTAACGCCAGGATCATGATTGAGGGGAAAGGTATAAAGAAGTCTTTTGGTGACAACCAAGTTTTGGTAGGTGTTGATGTAAAGCTTTACAAAGGAAAAGTGAACATGATTATTGGTAAAAGTGGTACTGGAAAATCGGTATTACTTAAGGCTTTAGTCGGGTTACACGACGTAGATGAGGGTGAAGTTTTGTACAACGAAAGGAATTACACCGCTATGAACTACAAAGAGAAGAAAGTAGTTCGTCGAGAAATTGGCATGTTGTTTCAAAGTGGAGCGTTGTTTGATTCCATGACGGTAGAACAAAATGTACTGTACCCTTTGGAAATGTTCACTGAAATGACTCCTGTAGAAATGCAAGAGCGAGTAGATTTTTGTTTAAATCGTGTAAATATCAAGGATTCAAATCACTTATTTCCATCTGAAATTAGTGGAGGGATGAACAAAAGGGTAGCCATTGCAAGAGCCATAGCTTTGAATCCTAAATACTTGTTTTGCGATGAACCTAATTCAGGTTTAGACCCTCAAACCTCAATTTTGATCGATACTTTAATCAAAGACATAACAGAAGAGTTTGACACTACAACTGTGGTTATATCACATGACATGAATTCTGTACTAGAAGTAGCTGATTTCATTTCCTTTGTCCACAATGGTGTTGTTTGGTGGGAGGGAACCAAGGATGATATTCTTAAGACCGATAACAAAGAGGTTGTGAATTTTGTTTATGCTTCCGAATTCATGAAAAACTTGAGGTCTGCACGATTAAAAGGGGATTTCTTTTAATGGCTAAGCACTAAGGACAGGTGTTTTTGTAATTCAGTGAATCTTCTTATTGGTAATTTCCAAATATTTCGTCAGCAATACTCATGCTCGTTTTGAAAGCATCTAGATCAATTTTCGGTAAACCTTCAGAGGGAAAGTGATTGATTAAATTTTCTGTCGCGATGTTCCCCACTAGTTCGTCATCAGCTAGTGGACATCCTCCGTATCCTTTAATGGTTGAATCAAAGCCCTTACAGCCATTATCTGCAGCGGTAGTTACCTTTTCCTTCCAAGTGTCAGGAGTGCTGTGGAAATGGCAATTAATGTCCATTTCGCACTTTTCCACCTTTAATGCTTGATATATAGAGGAAATGATTTCAGGTGTTGCTGCACCTACAGTGTCCGAAAGGATAATTTCCTTTACACCAATATTTTGTAGTTTGTCAGCCCATTTTAGAATGATGTCTGGATTCGATACTTCTCCGTATGGATTTCCAAAGGCCATAGATAAATACACTCGAACATGTTTATCTCCGTTAATGTCAATGATGTTCTTTACTGTTTCAATGGATTGTTCTCGAGAAGAGTTAGTGTTTCTTTGTTGGAATTGTTCAGAGACTGAGAAGGGAAAACCCACCACACCAATTTGCGCATATTTAGCAGCGTCTTCTGCGCCTCTTTCGTTGGCAATAATAGTTAAAAGTTTGGTGTCGCTAAGGTCTAATTGCGGCACGACTATAGCTGTGTCTTTTAATTGCGGAATTGCCTTAGGAGAAACAAAGCTTCCAAAATCTATCACCTCAAACCCTACTTTAAGTAAAGAGTTTATGTATTTGATTTTAAGGTCTGTAGGTATAAAATCTTTAATGCCTTGCATGGCGTCTCTAGGGCATTCTGTTAAAGATATATTCATGTTGTATTCAATGCTTTATATGGCTCCCAGTTCAATTCTTTTTACAATGTGTTCGATCCATTTGTCCTTTCCGTTAACATCATATTGTGACTTTAAATTTTGCCCAAATATTAATGCAAATCCCTGCCACATAGCCACCGAAAAAGAACCCCTCATTTGCTTGACTAGTTCGTAGGATGTTCTCCCTGTTTGTCTGTCTATCAACTTCAATAATATCTTACCTTGAGTCACTGTTAATTTTTTTAGCTCATCACCGTATTGATCTTTCAGAGCTTTCTCAACTTTTTTCATCACTTTTCTCCGCTCCTTTTCTGTGTGAAGTGTGGCTAGTTCTCCTTCGTATTCTTTCAGTTTACTAGCTGCCAGTTGAGCATATGGGTAAACTTTCTTTACGTACCGCTCAAGTCGGTTGTATCGTCTTTGTTTTCTCTTATTTTTAAACTGAAGAGGTTTACTATATTTCCCAACAACACAAACGGGTAAATCTACCACAGGAACAGTATCACCATTAACGATATTGTACCTAACCAAGTTAGGGTCTATCGCGTCCTGACCATTAGTCGTGCTACTTCCGCCAATATAGAAGATGACAAAAAAGACAAAAAATGAAAATGTTAAGCGATTCAACATGTTATAAAGTTAGCAAAATTAAAGCCATTTGTAAAGGGGCAGAATCCTTTACGTTGAAACGGGAGATCAAGAGTTAATGTTGTCCGTGTCTTCCTTAGTCCTTTCTGCAACAGCTTTCAACGCCGAATAGGCACCTTTAATGGAATCAATATTTGGAAAACTTAAGGTGAGTTTTCCTTTGATTTCCTTCATCGTACAACTCTGCATGTTTTTCTGAACAAATACTAAAATCTTACTGAAACGCTCACTTTGGTAGTAAGTACTTTGAGCATCAGCAACAAAGTATGCTTTGAAGACACCGTTTTTTAGTCTTAATTTTTCAAAACCTATTTCTATGGCTAGCCACCTCAGCTTTAATGCATTGAGAAGTTCCTTTACTGGGTCAGGTAATTCACCAAACCTATCGATGAGGTCAGCGCCGAACTGAACCAATTTATCATGTTCTTTGATGTTGTCAAGCTCTTTGTACAGCCTCAAGCGCTCGTCGACTGAATTTACGTACGTTGTAGGTATCAGTATTTCAATATCAGCTTCAATTTGGCAATCTCTAACAAATACTCTGTTTTTTTGTTGAAGTTCTTCCTCGTATAAGTCTTTGAAGTCAGTTTCTTTAAGTTCCTGAATAGCCTCATCTAGTATCTTCTGGTAAGTTTCGTACCCTATTTCAGCCATGAAACCCGATTGTTCTGCTCCAAGTAGGTCTCCGGCTCCTCTGATGTCTAAATCTCTCATAGCAATGCTGAATCCGCTGCCTAATTCACTAAATTCTTCTAATGATTTTAATCTCCGTCGAGCCTCGCTGGTTAATACTGAAGCAGGAGGGGCAAGTAAATAACAAAATGCTTTCTTGTTTGATCGTCCAACCCTTCCTCTCATTTGGTGTAAATCACTTAATCCAAAATTTTGAGCTTGGTTGATGAATATTGTATTTGCATTTGAAATATCTAAACCAGATTCAATTATAGTTGTTGCTACCAAGACATCGTAGTCACCATCCATGAAGTCCATCATCACTTTTTCAAGCTTGCTTCCTTCCATTTGACCATGCCCAATTCCCACCTTAGCGTCTGGTACTAGCCGTTGGATCATTCCGGCAACCTCCTTGATGTTTTTTACTTTGTTGTGTACAAAGTACACTTGTCCTCCTCGTGATAGTTCGTAAATAATTCCGTCCCTAATCACTTCTTCATTGAAGCCGGTAAGACAGGTTTCAACTGGTTGCCTGTTGGGAGGTGGAGTGTTAATTACGCTTAAATCTCTTGATCCCAACAAGGAAAACTGCAATGTTCTTGGGATTGGCGTAGCTGTGAGCGTTAAAGTGTCTAGGTTAGCTTTTAAAGTCTTTAGTTTGTCTTTTACAGACACTCCAAACTTTTGCTCTTCATCAATGATTAAAAGGCCTAAGTCATTGTATTTTATGTCTTTACTTACTAGACGATGAGTGCCAATTATGATATCAACTTTACCTTCTTCTAGACCTTTTAAGGTGTCTTTAACTTGTTTAGTGGACCGAAACCTATTCACGTAGTCAACTGTCACAGGGAAGTCTTTAAAGCGCTCTTTAAAGGACTTATAGTGTTGGAAGGCTAAGACGGTAGTTGGAACTAAGATAGCAGTTTGTTTTCCGTCAATGGCCGCTTTAAAAGCTGCTCTCATTGCAATTTCAGTTTTTCCAAACCCTACATCTCCACAAACTAACCTGTCCATAGGGAAAGGTTTTTCCATGTCTTCTTTAACTGCAGTGCTCGACTTCTCTTGATCAGGAGTGTCTTCGTACATAAACGAAGCTTCCAACTCATTTTGCATGTAATTATCTGGAGAAAAACTGTGCCCAACGGCTGTCTTTCTCTTTGCGTATAACTGGATTAAATCGTACGCAATTTCCTTTATTTTCTTCTTGGTAGCTGCCTTTTTAGCTTTCCATGTGCCTGTGCCAAGTTTATTTATTTTAGGCTCTTTAGATTCTTTTCCAGAGTATTTTGAAATCCTGTGTAAAGACTGGATATTAACATAAAGCACGTCGTTGTCCTTGTAACGGAGTCGGATGGCCTCTTTTAATTTGCCATTTGATTCAATAGTTTCTAATCCGTCAAACACACCAATACCGTAATCAATGTGGGTAACGTAATCACCCTTTTTTAACCCTGTTAATTCCTTAATGGATATGGCCTGATTACTTTTTTGAAAAGAATCTTTCAGCCTAAACCTATGGTATCTATCAAAAATTTGATGGTCGGTGTAAATTAATGTTTTTGATTCATGATCAATGAATCCTTCGTGTAAACCAATGAAGGAAGGAGTGATGTCTAAATTTTGCCCAGTTCGTTCGCCTTCTTTTTCATAGTCGTCTAGAATCCCTTCAATCCTTGTGATTTGTTTTGGGTTTTCAGCAGTGATAAATAAGCTATAGTCTAGCTTTTGGAACTTATCTAAATCCTCAATTAATAACCCGAAGTTTTTATTGAAATTGATTTGAGAACTGGTGTTAAGTTTAATGCTGTATTCTGCTTTGAAGTACATTGAAGAGCCGAATTCAACAATTTTATGTTTTTGAAAACACTTTAAAATTGAGGTGCTTTCACAGTACTTTTCGGCTGGAGGTAACTGAAAAGTATTTTCTTTGATGTCATTCCATTTACCGACAGCAACCTCATAATATTTGTCAAGCTTATCCAGGATGAATTGAACATCTTTTGTCCATAAAATGGCATCAGAACCTAGGAATTCAATAAAGGACGTTTGTTCAGTTTCCTTGAGTTTTTCTTGAACATTTGGGGTAATCATCAGTTGAACATACTTGTTGATGGACAACTGGTCTGCAGGATCAAAAGACCTGATGCTTTCAACTTGATCACCAAAAAACTCTATTCGATACGGTCGATCGTTTGAGAAAGACCACAAGTCAATGATACCTCCTCTAACGGCAAATTGTCCAGGTTCAACAACGAATTGTTCTCTTGAGAAATCATATTCAAACAGCAATTCAATGATGAAATCCATTGATACTGATTCGTTTGTATGCAAAGTAAAACTGTTGCTGTTGAGCGTTTTTTGAGTTATTACTTTCTCAGATAGTGCTTCAGGATAGCTTACAATCATCTTGTTACCCCTTGTACTTACTTCGGACAAGACTTCCGCACGTTGAATAATGTTTGCGTTTTTCGTTTCAGTGTCTCCTTGGTAAGGGTTGTTATAACTCGCTGGGTAAAACAGGACCTTTTCTTTTCCGAGCAAATTTTCTAGGTCATTGAAAAAATAAGCTGCTTCTTCTTTGTCGTTAACAATGAACAACTGCTTGCAATTAATTTCTTTCTGCAATTCGGCTGCTAACATTTGTACGGAGCTCCCTTTTCCTCCCAATAAATGGATAACCCTATCTTTAGAAAGCGCTTTCTTGGTGCTATCTAGAGCAGGGTGGTTTTGAAATATGTTAAATGTTGATTTCTCCATTTTTGGGGATGTAAAAATAGAGAATATAATACTCAACCACATAGCTTTTCGGGTTTTTCACTTGTCCCTTTTCCTTTTGTCTTTGTTGAGAAAAAAAACCATAGCAATGGCTATGCTTGTGTTTCTCGCCTTAACAAAACAAAAATGTTCTTCGTCAAAAATCACGAATAGCTATGTGGTTTGAGTGTCTTTTAATTTCTGCTGTAGAAGGAGGAGTGATTCAATATTTATTCTGCAGTCTTGACAACATAATAAATACAATAATTGACCAGAAAGTACTGCTTATAACGCTAACCAAAAACAGCCAATTAAAAGCCCAAAGTAAATAAGGAATACTTTCAGAGAAAGGTGTTTGAAAAACTGAATTTTATGTCGGTAACATATCACAATCAACAGTATTTTTTCAGCTAAAAAAGCAGCAATCATAGCGAGTGAGACTCCAGCTAAACCGTAATCACTTACTAAAGCTAAACTTAAGGTAGTGCCTGTAATTAGTTCTAATGAAGATGCATATATAAAAATTTTAGTTAGTCCGTGTCCAAACAAGAGGGTTTGGGGGAACAGCATTCGACTAACCAACAAGAACAACATGATGTTAAATACAATGTAGGAGTCGGTGTATACTTCAGAGTAAAATAATTCAAATAGAACCTTAGAGGTAAGCATCAAAACAATGGCAATTGGAAACAACTGGTGCATCACTTTTGTCGATTTTAATTTGAAAGCTTTTAAAGCATTTTCAGGATTGTTGTTTTTGATCCCTTTTGCAATTTTAGCACTGTACACCAAACTAAATGAATTGGCAATGATTAAGAACAAGGGGAATTCTCTCGCACCGTACCTATACAACACAAAATCTTTGCTGGACAATTCATGCTCGACGATAATTGCATTCAAATATGCATAACTACCTCCAATTAAAAAGGAAAGAACCACTGGCCACGAATACTTTAAAAAAGTAATCATTTGCTTTTTGAGACCAGCAAGGCCAGTATAAACTCTTAACCGATGACAGGTTACAATGAATTTCAAGATTGAAATACCAAGCATATCAAATAGACCTATCTGCAAGGAGTCGAAAACGAGTAGAGGAATTAGAAAAACCGGAATTTGAACAAGGTATGTGGCCACGCCCCAGGCAAATAATTGGAGGTGTTTTTTATGGACTAGCAGGTAGTTTTCAGTAGCGAAAGATGGAATATTTAACAAAGTAATCAGGGCGAATAATAAGTAATTAGAACTGTTGTCTCCTGAATATGTAAATCCGTAAAAAGCTATAAAAAAGCAACTTAATGATCCTAATGTAAACAATACGTAGAACAATGATTTAAACATCGAGTTTTTGCCTGTGATGTCCTGTCCTTCATAAAATGGAATGACGGTTTGTCCCAATCCTGAAACAAAGAAAAATGAAACTGCGGATGCAATTAGTAAAAGATTTTCATAAGATTTTATGACTTCTAAATCTGGCACTAGTCGAGCCATTAAAATGGCTGTGATAATAACGGCAGAGTACTTAATGAAATTAAATCCTTGCCAAGCTAGTAATTGCGCGTTGGTTTTTCTGCGAATGATTCCTAAGTATTTTGGTATCAGTTCAGCCAATTTTAGTTCCGAGTTAATTCATAACAGAGAATGGCATTTGCAATTGCTACGTTAAGTGATTCAGTTGCACTTTCCTCCCCTCGTGCTATGTTAATTTTGCTTGACACGTGTTGTTCAATTTCATTTGAAATACCATGAGATTCGCTCCCTAGTACCAAAAAACCAGCTTTCAGTTGATTTATTGCCTTAGAAGGTTCGCCGTCCATGAAAGCACCAAAAATTTTAAAATCAGGGTTGGTTGCTGCTTGTTTGCACAGTTCATTAATATTTGTTGAGACAACGTTGCAGCTAAATACTGCACCCATTGAGGCTTGTACGACCTTGGGGTTAAATACATCTACACTATTTTCGCTACAGAATATATTCTTAATGCCAAACCAAGATGCTGTTCTGATGATTGTTCCCATGTTTCCAGGATCTCTAACATCGTCTAAAACAAGAGAGACACTGTTTTGCCAGTCCAATCTTTCGATGGGGTGACTTTTTATTTTAACTAGTGCGGCAACGTGTTTATTCGATTCCAAGTTTCCTATTACTTGAAGGTCCTTCGCCGTAACTATGAATAATTTTAAATCTTTTAATTGCTCGCTAGCTTGAACATGACTTTGTTCAACGTATTCCTCAGTAGCATACACTTCCAGTATTTGCCAATCATTGTTTAGTGCCTCCTCAAATAATTTAGGCCCTTCAACTAAAAACTCAGAACGCAGGGTTCTTTGCTTTTTAGTATTAAGCTGGAGGATTGATTTGATTTTGTTTTTAGATAACACCTGTAAATGTATATTTTGCACTAAAGTTACCAATGATAATTCAAACAAGTTCTTAAATTTGATTTTTTAGTAGCTAAAACAGTGCGAAAATTCAGTTTATTCCTTTTGTTAACCACCGTTGTTATGATGTCTTGTCATAAGCATCAGTTGACGACTTTGCACTTGAAAGAGAATGAATACCTACTCAAAAAGAACAAAGTTATTTTAGCGGACAAGAGCGAAATTGACAAGGCAAATTTAGCCAGGTACATTCGTCAAAAACCAAATACTGGCTATTTTTTTGGTGCTTGGAAGTTTAAGCTTCAGTGGAAAAATATTTGGTACAGTGAAAAGAAGAACAAACCAAGACCTGCAGTAATTCTTGATACGAATACTATTAAAAGATCAGTTAAGCAGCTAAAGATTTACCTGCAAAACCAAGGATATTATAACAGTGAGGTAACAACTTCGGTCAGGCGGACCAGAATATTTGGAAAAGAGGCGTGGGAAACAAAGAAAGCGGTTGTTGAATATACAGTAACAACTGGAGAAGCATTTATTATTGACAGTACTGCTGTTGATATCAATCAAGCCTCCCTTATTGGTGTATACAAAGGGTCACTTCATGTTAGTGATGTTCAAATAGGACAGCCTATTGAAGTAGAGAGCCTTCAGAAGGAACGAGAAAGAATCACCGAAGAGTTTAAAAATAATGGCTACTATGATTTTACTGACCAATACATTCATTTCGAGGTAGACACTAATAAAGGAGGTCATAAAACGACTGTTGCTACAGTTGTAAAACAGCCAGCTAACGACAATGGAGCTCATTATCGTTACTACATTCGGAATATGTATGTGCAAACAGATTTCGATGCTTATGCCTTATCAAACGATGTCACGGACACAGTAGAGTATAAACCACATGTTTATTTTATTTCTAAAGGAAAAAGTAAGTTTAAATCATCCCCAATATACAAGGCGCTTTTTATTAAGCCTGAAGATTGCTACTCGATCAATAAGTACAAAACAACTTATAAGCGTTTGGTAAGTTTACAAATGTTTGGGTTAATTGATGTTGATTTTAATAAAGTGAAGCCTGCTAATTCAGCTGATGTAATAAGGGATTTAGACGTTTTTGTAAGATTAACTCCTTCAAAAAAGATGGCAATTAGCACCGAGGTAACAGGAACCTTTCGAGAGGGTTTCGGAGCAAATGGCGCCATTTCATTTAGTAACAAGAATCCTTTTGGAGGATCGGAAATATTTGAATTTAGTATTTCTGGCGGTTTTGAAAACTTAACAGCAGCAAGTTCAGAAGGTAAAATAATTGCTTCAAACATCGGGCCTAGGTTTGCTTTAACATTCCCTAGTTTCCTGTTTTTTAATAAGTTAAATAAGAAACTGTCGAAAAATTCTTTCCCAAAAACAACAGTTTCGACTCTTTTCAATTTTCAAAAGAGAATAGATTTTACCAGATACTTATCCAATGCTTATCTTAAGTATGAGTGGAATGAAGGGAAGTACAAAAAGCACGAAATCCACCTACTAGATTTTAGTTTTTCATTTATAACAAAAGATTCCTACATATTGAGCCAGTTGGACTCGTTGCCATTGTCGGATCAGTTCAGGTTTCAGGACAACATTAGTTCGGGAGTGAGGTATAAGTTTACGTATAACAACCAGCACAAACCGGGGGTCAAACATCCTATGTATCTAATTGCGCGAGGGAGTTTAATAGGTCTTAGTTCAGTTGTTGCAAAAGGACTGGGTTTGGAAAAGAGGAACTTTAACGAGGCGATCAGTTTATTTGATGTCAGGTATTCTAACTTTTTCAAAGTTGATCTTGACTACAGATATTACTTGCATTTTACTAAAGAGAATGTGCTGGTATTAAGGGCTTTTTCTGGAGCTGCTCTCGTTTTTGACGAGTTAAGTGTTGTCCCTTTTGGTGAATTGTATTTTGCTGGTGGAGCGAACAGCGTGAGGGGATGGCAGCAACGTACTTTGGGACCTGGTATTTTTGTGGATGAGGAAAACTTTTTTGATAAGCTTGGAGAAGCTAAATTTGAAACCAGCGCTGAATATCGATTTCCGGTAACTAAAATAATTAAAGGAGCTGTATTTGTGGATGCTGGAAATGTTTGGAATTTCAGAACAGCTGATGATCCGACCAATTTCTCCATCAGTACTTTTTATGAGCAGTTAGCAGTTTCTCCGGGGCTGGGTTTACGACTTGATTTTGATTTCTTCTTGTTCAGGGTTGATATGGCATATCCTATTAAAGAACCGCACTTATCTGGTTTTGAACAACTGAAGGGTAATGTGCCTAATTGGAATTTTGGCATTGGGTATCCTTTCTAATTAAGACTCTATATGAATATTTGGTATAGTAAGTTTTACTGACAATTCAGGTGCTTATCAACGCCGTAACCTTTCGTTAATTTTACCGTATTATAAATGAATCCGTAACTTATTTATATGAAAATTGGAATTACTTTTTTGGTTATGATGTTTGCTTCGGTATCTTTTGCAAGTGACTCTTTTAAGGTTTTTCCAAGTAATTCAACAAGTCAAGTTAATTTGGGTGATCTAAATCCTAAGGTGTCATTGGTGGTTGTTTATAACAATCAGGGCTGCATTGTTATGTCTTCAGCAGTGAATAAAAGTAATCCAATATTGGAAGTTCAAAGTTTATCCTCAGGATCCTACAAAATGGTTGGAATAGACATCTTTGAAGAAGTTGTTCAAGAAGGTAAACTCGTCATTAACTAGTTCAAATGTGCTACCTCACTAAAATCAAGAACGGTCTTTTGATCTAGTCGTTTTCCTGTTTCAATGTATTTTTTATGTCCAGCTAAAACACCATTCCAATTTTTGGTATTCATGCTTTTCATCATGAGTTTATTTAATAATTCATAGAAGGAGTTTTTCATGTTGTAATGTAGGTCAGCTCTGAGAACTGTGTTATCGTTCACTGTACGAACCGAAAATATTGCTCTCATTGATTTGATGCCTGGCAGCTTATTAAACTCATATATATCAATAGTTAAAGATTCGCCTTCGTTCCATTCACTTATTCTTTCCTCAATTGTTGCGCCCATCATGAACAAATCGCAATGTCTTGTTGCTACTACTCCTTCTTATTGTTCCGAAGTCACATAAGATTTCAATACTCCTGGGCTTCCATGACAGATGTCACCGAATTTTGCTATTGCTTTCCAAACTTCATCTTTGGATTTATTGATTGTTATTTCCCTTGCTATAATTGTCATGATGTGTGTTTTTGAGGATGTAGATTATTTTGTTTTAGTACTTTTACTGTCGCCAATAGCTTCAATGTTTTTATTAGGATACAATTCCTCTTTGTTAAAACTGTCAAAAGTGAAAGTGCTCAATTTTAGTTGATGAAGGTATTTGTTGTTGTTTTTCTCAGGTTTAAAAGTGAACAATGATTGAGTGAACGGAACCATGAAACCATCAATGTTTTTGTAGTCAGAATAACCGATTGAGCCGTACATCATTGCTGTACCGGGCATGCTTAAGTAGTTGTCTCGTAAGGTGTAAATAGCATAGTCTAACATTGATGTTTCCTTATTGATGTAGAGAATGTATTGATCTACTTCTTTGTCCTTTTTTTCAGATTTCCAAGTAACATAAACCAGATCGTATATGTTGCCATTGAACACTTTTTCACTGCCATACCTGATAATTTCGGCATTGTTCATTCTTCCAACTAATTCTGTAAAGTATTGAAATGCAGCGAGTCCAAAGACCGCTTTTTTATTGTACTTCCTGTCGAAATTAGGTTTGTCGCACTTGTCAATTTCATAGTACTTCCAAGATTGAAGTCCTACAATCTTTCCAGAATCTTCGCCGGAATTGAAGTGCACTTGTCCGTCAAAAGTACCAGGGACATACTTTAATGTCAATTGAGAGTTTTTGTCCTCCCAAATTTTACCAATTGTTCCCATCATCCCTTTCCAATCATCAGTAGCTGTAAACTGATATGTTTCATGCTTCTCAAGATTTTCTGATCCATGGGCAACGTACGCTTTTTGCAATATTTCCTTCCCTTTGGATTCAAGTTCTGTTGAGTTTGGATTTTTCTTTACCGTGGAAGGTATAAGGTTGGCAGTGCAAGACGAAAGAGCAATAGCTGCTGCTGTTATAATTGTGAAATTTAAAGTTGATATTTTTATCATTGTTATTTTATGGTTAGTAACAATGTAAAAATAAGAAGAGTGACTACTGATGGGCTCTTAGATTAGTTCAAACACTAATCATTTTGGCTCAATCGAAAATCAGATGGTGACTTGCCATGTACTGATTTAAAAGTTCTGTTGAAGGTAGCTAAGGACTCAAATCCACAGTCATAGGCGATATCCGAAATTCTAATGTTAAGATCGATCAGCATTTCGGCTGCTTTTTCTATTTTCTTAACCCCAAAGTACTTTTTTGGACTCAGTTCAAAAGTCTCTTTAAATTTTCGTTTGAACGATGAGGTACTCATGTTGCAAAGTACAGCAAACTGATCTATAGATAGGCTAGAGTATAGGTTATTAGCAATTGTGCTTTGAAGTTCAGATTTAGCAACATTAAACATTCCAGCTAAAAAATCTAAGTGAGATGGAGCGTGCTCCGTTTTAGCTAGCAATAGGATAAACTCTTTGAGTTTCATCTTGATCATTTCCTCATCTGCTAATTCTGGATTTTCGATCAGTACATCAATGCTAGACCTAAAGCTGTCGAGTAGCGAGTTTATTTGAACTTCTTTAATGTTGAAAGGAGCAACATGCGATGACTTACTAATATCAAAATCAAACAGTTCGTTAACAATTTCAGGGTAAAATAGAACACCTATTAATTCAATACCAGGTCCAGACTCATGATCTCTTAAGTCTGTTTCAAAAAAAATAGTTTAAACACTTAGCAAGCATTCCTACCTTAGTATTGGTCATTATTTTTTTCTCAGGAGAACGCACAGAAAATTTCCCTTCGTTTACGAATGCAAAGCATGCTTCGTCTTCTTGGTACTTCTTTAAAAGTTTTCCCTTAAAGTAGGGTAGGGCAACTTTTTCAAAAACTACTTTGCCTTTGTACAGCAACGTTTTTTTGCCGTACTCCATTTATTTACACGAAATTTTTAATAGCAATCTCATATCCTTTTAGCCCAAATCCAATAATGATTCCGCTAGCTACCGGTGAAATGAAAGATTGATGTCTAAACTCTTCTCGTTGATGAGTATTGCTAATGTGAACCTCAACAACTGGTGTAGTAACCCCAGCTATGGCATCTCTCAACGCAACTGAAGTGTGGGTGTATGCTCCTGGATTAATGATTATGGCATCGTACGAAAAACCAACTTCATGAATTTTATTAAGTAATTCGCCTTCAATATTACTTTGGAAATATTCTAACTCAACCTCAGGAAACAAAGCTTTTAAATCCTTAAAATAATCTTCAAAGGTTGTACTTCCGTAAACTTCTGGTTCACGTTTACCTAATAAATTAAGGTTAGGTCCGTTGATGATTTGTATTTTCAAAGCGTTTAGTTTTATTATTTAATAATGCTCGACTTTTATATATCTAAGTCGTCGATGTTGTCAAATTGGGGCTCGTCAAAATCATCGTTTTCATCCTGAAAGTTATCAAATTCATCAAAGCCATCCATGACATCGTCAGGATTTTTCTTTGCCTTCTTCTTTTTACTTTCCTTTTCACTCTCTTCCATGTCATCTAAAATGAGATCCCGCAGTCCCGTTGTGTCGTTTTTGTATTTTCCATGGGAACTCACTAATAACGGGTCTATCTCGGGTTTTTCTTCAACTGCAATCACTTCTATTTTAAAGTTTTTACAAAAAAGGAAATCGTATATGTACAATAGCCTATCGCCGACGTTAGTTATTTGACTGAATAAGAAAGTATCCTGCATTAATACAGTGTGCTTTCCTTCTTCATTCATACCCATGTCCATAAGCGTAATTTCTTTGTTCTTTTGCCACTGACTATCCGAAACATAAAAGCTAGCCATTTCACCTGATTCAATTTCAAATGCGTCCAGCAAAGCAAAGTGAAAATCTTCGAAGCTCAAGTTTTCAGGTAATAGTACATCTCTGTACACGTTTTTCTGATCCTCAGTTGAAACTCTATAAGTAAATCCTTTCATGATAAATTAATCATTCGTTGTTAAGCCCAGTTCAGCGCCCCTTTGTTTCAAAAATACTAAAGCTGCATTTCTTTCATTGGGAATTTCACCCTCTAGAATTGCTTCAGTGATCTGGTTTTTAAGGATGCCAATCTCTTTACTTGGTTTGATATTGAAGGTTGTCATGATGTCCTGACCACTAATTGGTGGCTGCCAGTTTCTCATCTGATCACGCTCCTCAACGTCCTTTAATTTTTCCCGTACTATTTTGAAATTGTTAATGTATTTAGCGACTTTGAATTTATTTTTTGACGTGATATCAGCTTCACATAAAGTCATTAAGTCCTCAATGTCTTCACCAGCATCAAACAACAAACGTCGGATAGCTGAGTCAGAAACAACATCCTGAGCTATAACGATTGGTCGTAAATGTAAGTTTACTAATTTCTTAACATATTTCATTTTTTCGTTTAACGGTAATTTTAAACGACTGAATATTTTTGGAACCATTCTAGCGCCAACAACTTCATGACCATGAAAAGTCCATCCAGCTTTTTTGTCAAAACGCTGAGTTGGTGGTTTTGCTATATCATGAAGCAGTGCTGCCCATCTTAACCACAAATCATTGGTATTAGGGCATATGTTGTCGACTACTTGTAATGTATGGTAAAAATTGTCTTTATGAGTTTTTCCGTTGATGCTTTTTACACCATGCAATTTAACCATTTCAGGAAAAAATTCATGAAGTAATTTGCTGTCGAACAATAGTTTTAACCCTACAGAAGGCAAAGTGCTCAGCATGATCTTGTTGAACTCCACGCTAATTCGTTCTTTTGATATTATTTCTAATCGTTTTGCATTTCTTTCAATGGCGTCGTAAGTCTTTTTTTCCAATTGGAAACCTAATTGTGAAGCAAATCGCACCCCCCGCATCATGCGCAATGGGTCATCTGAAAAAGTGATATCAGGGTCAAGTGGTGTTTTGAGGACTTTGTCTTCAAGATCTTGAACTCCATTAAAAGGGTCTATTAATTCACCATAGCTATCCTTGTTCAAGGAGATAGCAAGTGCATTTATCGTAAAATCACGACGATCTTGATCCTCTTTTATGGTGCCGGACTCAACTACAGGATTTCGGGAGTCTTTGTTGTAAGATTCTTTTCGAGCTCCCACAAATTCTATTTCCAGGCCGTTATAGTTAAACATTGCCGTCCCATAAGTTTTGAAAATAGCAACTTTAGGATTCCCTACTTGCCTTGCAACTGCCTTGGCAAGAACTATTCCTTCACCTTCAATAACAATATCAATATCTTTTGATGGTCGTTCTAGTAATAAATCACGAACATATCCACCAATTGCAAATGCTGGTAAATTTAAAAGATCGGCTTGTTCACCGATTATTTTAAAAATGGAATTGTCTGCTAAATGTTTTTTCACTTTCTGGGTAGGCTTTTTTTTAGTTGAAGAGTTAGTACAGAGTTATGTACTACTCTGCCAATAGTTTTAGATATATCTCTCTGCAAATCCACGCGTCTGTCGCAGCGTAGTTCATTTGAGCGTCACTTAAAACGGGGGTTTCCCAATTGCTCGTTTGTTGCCTTTTGCTAATGTTGTGCCCAAGGACCAAAGCACTTAGGTTTTTAGCTCCAATATTTTCAAATCCCATGTTTTTACAAAGTATGTTCAAATCAACAACCTCTTTGGATTCAAAACTTATGAACTGTTGCCTTAGTTCTTTCATGTCTTGAATAACAGCGATGCCAATTTTTTCAATTTGAGGATTGCTAAGTAGCTGAGCCAATTGTTTTGGAAAACCGATTTTATTCAACCTGAATAAAAATACTTTTTTCGTAGTTGCAATTTGAATTAGAGCAGTTTTGTGAAATACTCCCTTTTTAAATGCAGGCTTAGTTTCTGTGTCTATTCCTATCACTTTTTCAATCGCAATTTCAGCAAAAGCTTCTGCTGCATTTTCTACCTGATCGATAAGAATGATTTGACCTTCAAACTTCTCAATTGGCAACTCTTTTATTTCGTCTTTTGTAATACTTCTTGGAAACATGTATCAAAAATACGTTTCTTGTTTATAAAAACGGAAAACTGTTGATTATTTTATTGTTTTTTTTTGCCGGATTTGACGAATCACTCTTAAGTTTGGTGAAATTATTTTTAATAATGGCTATTCCATACATTGAACAAGTTAATGCATTCGCGTTGAGTGTGCTGATCATGATGTTTCTTCTAGTAGGGGAATACCTTGCTAGTTTGTTGTTGAAGAAAAAGGTTTTTGAATTCTCAGACACCATTACAAATGCTGCTTGTGGGATTATTGAGAGAGGAATTTACATCCTTTTTGCTTTTGCCTATTTTGGTGCTTTTGATTACGTTTACCAGTTCAGGCTAATGACTATTCCTAATACATGGTGGACGTTTATTATTTTATTTTTTGCTGTTGATTTATTGTGGTACCTCTATCACATAAGTGGGCATTTGATAAACGTACTGTGGGCAGCACATATAACTCATCATCAAAGTGAACAGTATAACTTTTCACTATCCTTTCGTGTATCTTCACCTCAGCTGTTCATCAGGGTTTTCTTTTGGATGTTGTTGCCTTTTTTAGGTTTTGATCCGTTAGTAACAATACTTGTTATTGGTGGTAATTCAACATATCAATTCTTTATTCACACGCGTTTGGTGGGCAACTTGGGGATATTAGAACATGTACTTACAACGCCTTCTCATCACCGTGTTCATCATGGAAAAAATCCAAAGTACATCGATAAAAATTACGGAGGCATATTTATTATTTGGGACAAGTTGTTTGGGACTTTTCAAAAAGAAGAAGAAGAAGTCGAGTATGGGATTACTAAGTCCTTGAACAGTTACAATCCCCTCATTGCTTGGTTCCATTACTACATCGACTTATACTATGCTAGTAAAATGGAGCAGGGTACCATGAATAAATTGAAAATATGGTTCGCTGGTCCTGAAACATTGAAAAAGTATTATAATTCTCTACCTGAAAAACAATACCAACCCAACACCTTGAATACTTCTTTGAAGTGGTATTTAGCATTGCAATTTTCCTTGTTATTCCTACTATGTATATTCATGTTTAAATGGTATGGAAGTATTTTTGGAAATAAAGAATTGCTTTATTTAATAGCCTTTTGCTCATTTTCTGGAGTGAGTTACAGTGCTGTACTTGAGAACAAAGCCTACAGTATTTATTTGGAGGTGGTGCGCATTTCGTTAACTGCTGCATTAATAGCATACTTGACTGTTGTATTGTCCAGTCCTTTGTATCTTTGGGTTGGAATTGCATATGCTGTGGTGTTTTTAACATGGTTAGTGCAACTAAAAGGGAAGTTGTTGAATTATTAGCAGGAGTAATTGTACCTCTGTACTTTATTAAAATTAAAATCTATTTAAAATGGCAGACGATAAGAAAGTAATATTCTCCATGTCAGGAGTTTCAAAAGTTTTACCAGAGGGAAAAACAATTTTAAACAACATCTACCTTTCGTTTTTTTACGGAGCTAAAATTGGAATTTTAGGTTTGAACGGTTCAGGTAAATCTACCTTGCTTAAAATTATTGCAGGGATTGACCCTAACTATCGTGGTGACGTTTCATTTTCCCCTGGATACTCTGTTGGTTATTTAGAACAAGAGCCAGAATTAGACGAAACTAAAACAGTAAAAGAAATAATTCAAGAAGGTGTTCAAGAGGTTGTTGATGCTTTAGCTGAATACGAGGAAATTAACGAGAGTTTCGCCTTACCTGAAATTCTTGACAGTCCAGATGCAATGGATAAGTTAATCAAGCGTCAAGAAAAAGTTCAGGAAAAGTTAGACAACTTGGACGCATGGGACTTAGACAACAAACTAGAAAGAGCAATGGATGCTTTAAGGTGTCCAGATGGTGATGCTTCAGTTAAAGTGTTATCTGGAGGAGAAAGAAGAAGGGTTGCTTTATGCAGACTGCTTCTTAAAGAACCGGACATTTTACTATTGGATGAACCAACCAATCACTTGGATGCGGAATCTGTTCAATGGTTGGAGGTGTTCTTGTCGCAATACAAAGGAACTGTAATTGCGGTTACTCACGATAGGTATTTCTTGGATAACGTTGCTGGTTGGATTCTTGAATTAGATAGAGGAAAAGGAATTCCATGGAAAGGTAATTACTCATCTTGGTTGGATCAAAAATCAAAAAGACTTGCTCAGGAAGAGAAAACGGAAAGTAAAAGAAGGAAAATTTTAGAGCGTGAATTAGAATGGTCTAAAATGGGGGTGAAGGGTAGAGGAACAAAATCCAAAGCTCGTTTAGGGAATTATCAAAAAATGCTCGACGAGGATTCTGGAGCGAAATTAGAGAACTTACAAATATTCATCCCACCTGGGCCACGTTTAGGAAATGAAGTCATTGAGGCTGTTGGTGTTGCGAAAGGATACGGTGACAGGTTGTTGTACGATGACTTAAATTTCAAATTACCACCAGCTGGAATAGTTGGAATTGTAGGGCCAAACGGTGCTGGTAAAACAACTTTGTTCCGAATGATTATGGGTGAAGAAGCTCCAGATAAAGGTGCTTTCAAAGTAGGAGAGACCGTTAAGGTTTCCTATGTTGATCAAAGTCACTCTGCAATTTCTCCGGAAAAAACAGTTTATGATGTATTGTCCGATGGATTGGATAATGTTGAGCTAGGAGGGAAAACATTGAACTCAAGAGCTTACTGTAGCAAGTTCAACTTCAACGGAGCTGACCAAGGTAAAAAATGTGAGGTGCTATCTGGTGGAGAAATCAACAGGTTGCACTTGGCTTTAGCCTTGAAAGAAGGAGGTAACGTACTGTTGCTGGATGAACCTACCAATGATATTGATATTAATACATTAAGAGCACTAGAGGAGGCATTAGAGAACTTTGCAGGTTGTGCAGTTATTATTTCTCACGATAGGTGGTTCTTGGACAGAGTGTGTACTCATATCTTAGCATTCGAAGGTGATTCAGCTATTTACCCATTTGAAGGAAGTTATTCTGAATACGAAGAAAACCGTAAGAAAAGAATGGGCGACGCAGGACCAACTAGGATTAAATTTAAGAAGTTGATTAAGAGTTAATAGAAAGTTTCGTTCAAATTGGTTTTACTGGAGATGTTAAATAATCTCGGGCTCAACTTTTCAATAAGTATTATAAATATGAGAAATTTATAATACTGTTTTGGTGTTGTCACATTGCTGGTGGGATGTAATTCGCTGAAATCAACTAAATCTGTTCATGAAAAGAATAAGTCTGGAGAAACAAGCCTTACAATTGTTCAACTAGGAGATAGCATTTCGGTAAGTCCTGATATGAATGAAGTTGAACTTAAATCTGCTCCTTTTCAGCTGGTGTTTAATACCAAAGGAACCAATCAAGTATTTGTGAATGCAGCTTTAGAGCCAACGAGTTACAATAAAGTGATTAATGGGAAGCAGTCAGAGCTAAGTTGCTTCTTTTCTGCACAGACTTTTTCAGAATATGCTAAGAATAAAGATTTAGAAATTCTTGTTGTCGACACTACCAATGATGGTTATCACTGTATGTTTGGTCACTCAATAGATGAGCAGTTTATTCGATTTGACCAAGGACATAAGTTAAAGGAAAAAAGATGGATTGGGGTTAGAACCGTTAATACATTGAATGTTTTGAGAAAGAAGGAGGTGAAAATGGAGCATGCCTCTGGTACCATATTTTATTTAGTGTACAGTCCAGGTCAGGAAAAAGATGGTGAAGCGATCAAGGTCACTGTTAGGTAATTGTAAGATAGGAAAAGGCGTTATTTTTGAAGATAAAAAATGTAGTTGGGTTGTAGTCTTTGTTCCCTGTATTCAAGTGTTGCACAAATTATAATTATAGAATGAACGTGTCAATAAATTTTAGAACTTTACAGATGATGAGAAAACTAATATTATTAATTACTGTGGTCACATTCATTTCATGTGGTTCAAACCTAGAAGATTATCAAGACCTGGTGGGTGAGTATAAGTTCCATTTTGAAGATTCAGTCAAAGAAGTATTTCCTTCTTTGAAAACAGGAGAGAACATGATGTACATTATGCCAAACGGTGATATTAGACTTGATTCAAGTATGATAGCTTTTGGTGTGCTTGAAGGGGAGTGGTCAATAAAAATGCCTGATGAGTTTCATGAGTTTACTTTGGACTTTGGTGATCATTATGGAAGTAAGATTTTGAGATTAGATACATTTCCAAATAAATATTATTTCGAATCATTCTATTTTGAGTATGGAATAAGACAGTATTACAATATCAATTACGTCAAGGTTGAGAAGGTAAAGTAGATGTGTTTCATAACTAAAGAGAGTATAACAAGACTATGCTTTTAGAGGCCTTTTTAAGAAAAAAGCAGTAACAATGTTGTTTTATTTGACGTCCTAATCGTCTTCATATGTCTGTATAATAGGTTCAGTAGTTCTTGATTTAGCGCAGCGTAATCTAGAACAGGAATATTTAGCATTTGTAATGCGATAGTACTATTGTATTGATTAAGTTGATTTTCGTGATTGTAAATCACTAAACATTCTAGTTCTAGATTACGCTACGCTAAATCAAGAACTACACAGAGATTACTTCGTTCCTCGCAATGACTATGTTACTTGCCGCATTACGCGATTAGCAAAAAGGAGGCACCTCCTTTATTTCCTTATACCTGCGGTGATGTATCCTCCCACAATTACTATGACTTTAATTTGAGGGATTCGTCTTTTATGTAAACTCTTGTAGTACCAATTTAACTGGACTCCCATTTCGCTGTAGGACTTGCTGTACAAGATCTTCTTTTGCTTTGAGGTAAGTGATTTTAAAAGGGTTTCTGCAAATTGATGATAGGTGTAATTAGGGATTTTTTCAACTGTCATGTCTGGGTTTTTCAGGTCTTTCTTCGCTCCGTAGTACAAGCCTAGTTTGTTTTCTTGGTCGTTTTTTAAGTGAAAGAAAGGCTTCCCTTTTTCATAATTAATAGCGTTACATTCTGCGGCAACACTTGTCGAAAGTCCTCCTTTGAACCCCAGGTCTTTAACCGTTTTTTGTAGGTTCTTATTTATTTTGGTTTGAATTTTAGCGCCGTTTTTAAATGTTCGAAATTCTAATAGCGATTGATTTTTTCTAGCTACTTGATACAAGGAGTGACTAAAAGCAACAGAGTCTACTTTCCTTTTTCTTCTTTCCTTGTTG
>Ga0115000_10000039_pt1 | contig 103815 bp, 56 predicted proteins | sample ArcticOcean_MG_C_6_FD_89690 | JGI IMG/M metagenome (GOLD analysis project Ga0115000, IMG submission 89690) | Marine microbial communities from western Arctic Ocean - ArcticOcean_MG_CB8_128 | ecosystem: Environmental > Aquatic > Marine > Oceanic | place: Arctic Ocean: Canada Basin | collected... | reverse complement strand
TTGCTCGATTCAGTTGAAACTGATACTGGAACCTACATTGATGCAACAAATACGGGTACTGACCCATTGAATCCAGACACCGACGGTGATGGAATCTGCGACGGCCCAAATGCAGTACCTCCAGTTTGTATTGCTGGCCCTGACCCATCGCCAAATGGTAACACGCCACCACCAACATTGGTTGCATTGAACAATACCGATATTGGTACATTAGCACCATACATGCTTGTGCCAGGCGGAACTTTCGAGATTTCACCTGACTTGCCAACTAGTTTGTCAATCGATCCAAACACCGGAGAGATTAGCGGCATGCCAAATCAAACAATGACTAACACAACATTCACTGTTTGGTCTAACCATACTGATGAGACTTCGCTAACTTGGGATTTCACCATCGAGATTCTTGAGGACAGTGACGGCGACGGTATGCCTAATGAGTTGCCAGATGATTACGACACAACTAACCCAGATTCACCTGGATTGATTGAGGATATGGATGATGATAACGACGGTAACTCTGATATTGATGAAGCAGAAGATGGCACCGACCCAACCAATCCAGATTCCGATGGCGATGGCATGTGTGATGGAGGTGTCCCTTCCACTAATTTTGATCCGAACTGTGTCGCAGGACCTGACGCGTTCCCACTCGACCCATCGGCTGATACCGATACTGACGGTGATGGAGACCCAGATACCCTGAATCCACCATCCACCAGCGACCCTCAACTTGTTGAGGACTTGGATGATGATGGTGATGGTATTGATGACGTCAATGAAACCAATACTGGAATTTTCAACGGCGACACTGATACTGGTACAGACCCACTCGACCCAGATACCGATAATGACGGTATTTGTGATGGTCCAGTCGATGTACTACCAATTTGTATAGCCGGTCCGGATGAAGAAATTGGTACCGCAATCGATGGTACTGCTTACCTCGTCAACAACACCGAAATGACTTACTTAATGCCAAAGTATCCAGTGGCTAATGCTGTTTATGAGGTTCACCCTTCTCTGCCAGGCGACTTAGTAATAAACTCGCAAACTGGTGTGATTTCTGGTACTCCAATAGAAGTCACCGATAACATAACCTACACTATTTATGCTAACGTTTCTGATGATAGTTTCACTTCAAGTTCAACCTTCAATATGCAGGTTCTTGAGGATACTGACCTTGATGGAATGCCAAATGAATTGCCAGATGACTATCCAACCACTGGCGAAGCGCCATTTGACCTTGTTGAAGACTTGGATGATGATGGTGACGGTGCTCTTGATACCGCTGAAACCGGTACAGGAATCTACAACGGAACAGGAGACATGGGAACAGACCCACTTGACCCTGATACTGATGATGATGGTATTTGTGATGGTCCAAACAGTGTACCACCTGTGTGTATTGCTGGTCCAGACTCCAATCCTGTTGGAACTGGTCCACTCGGCCCAACTGTACTAGTCAACAATACTGAGATGATTCCACTACCTCCTGCTAACGCCGTACCTTACGCTAGTTGGGCGGTATCTCCTGATTTGCCTGCAGGTTTGACGCTCAATGCAACAACTGGGGTAATTAGCGGAACACCACTAGAGACTATGGAGAATAAAACCTTCACTCTTTGGGCCAATACTTCCGAGCCAAGAAGTGTGGAATCAACGTTCTGGCTTGAGATTTTGGAAGATACCGATGGAGATGGTATGCCTGACCAATTGCCGGATGATTACCCAGATACAGGATTATCGCCATTTGACTTAATCGAAGATTTAGATGATGATGCTGATGGAATGCCGGATGTTGATGAAGCAACCAATGGTACTGATTCACTTAACCCAGACACCGATGGTGATGGATTCTGTGATGGTCCTGATGCAGTTGATGGCGTATGTTATGCTGGTCCAGACTCACACCCACTTGACCCAGCACTGCCGGTTAACACCGATGGTGACGCCTTCCCTGATGACGACCCTGATGGTGAAGGTGGTCTAATTGCTGATGATGATGATGACAATGATGGTTATCTTGACACATTAGAGAATGAATGTCTGTCTGACCCACTAAATGCAACCGATGTGCCTAATGATATGGACGGTGACGGAATTTGTGACGCACTTGATGATGACAAAGACGGCGATGGAATTGATAATATCTTTGAAACCGATACTGGAATATATAATTCAACAATCGATACAGGAACCGACCCAGCAAACCCTGATACTGATGGTGATGGAATTTGTGACGGACCTGAAACTCCAGATTTAGCAATTTGTGTCGCAGGACCTGATGCGTTCCCAACAGACCCAGCAGCATCTAGAGATACTGATGGCGATGGAATGCCGGATGAACTCAATGGAGAATCTACAACAGGTCTAATTGAAGACTTAGACGATGATAATGATACCATTGTTGACTTAACTGAGGAAATGTGCGGAACAGACCCAAAGGTTGTCAACATCCTACCAGATGTGGACGGGGATGGAATTTGTGACGCATTAGATGATATTATTGACCTCGATTTTAATATGACTTATGAATCTCAATTTGTTGACCTATTTGTCAATAAGACAATGGTCGATTACTTACCAAATGTCACCGGAATGGGAGATGTAGCTTCATGGGAACTTGATGGAGAACTTCCTGAAGGCCTAACCTTTGGCTGGAGTCCTGCAAGAGATGTAATGCTCGATGGTGGAATTAGAGGTACGCCGACAAACTACTCAGTAGAACCTGTCAATGTCACGGTATGGGCTAACAATACTAACTACCAGAATTCATTTGCTCTATCAATTACTGTATTCAATGATACTGATAACGATTCTTTACCAGATAGTTTGCCAGCAAATTATACGGGTAATCTCACAGTAGATCATGATGATGATAATGATGGATACTTCGACCAAGATGAAATTGATTGTGGGTCTAATCCATATGATAATTCATCGAGCCCAGAAAATACAGAGGGCGAGATTTGTATTAAACTGACCAGTGATGATAGTGATAATGACGAGAGTAGCGGTATAGAATGGTGGTGTTTCCCACTTTGCTTCCTTCTTCTCTTACTGTTACTTCTGCCAATTCTCTTCTTCCGTGACCGTATTGTTGCATTAATCGATGATGCAGAGCCAGGAAATACTAAATCAAAACCTGGGTTTGTTGATGGAGCAGGTACTAAGGATAATCCATTTGTTCTAAAACCGGTAAAAGGAATTAAACCAGGGTCGATTATACTCAGTAAAGAATTGATTACAATTACCGATATTACTCCGGAATTAAAAATCAAATCTGAAGACTACTTTGACCGCGAAAACGAGCATAGATTCTCGATGCAAGATGATACTGGAAGTGATGAAGGAGTCAGAATGATAATCGCTGATGATGATGGGATTATGAAATTCCGATTATTATTCGATGATAGTCACCACCCAACACTGGCTGGTGGAGAATTCAAGGGCGCTATCAAAGTCGGACGTAGGTCAGTCTACTTCACGTGGGATCTCCAAGTCAAGCCAGACCCTGACTATGTCAAGGAACAGAAGAAACTCGAAGCTGAGAACAAGAAGGCCGAAAAGCAAGCTGAAAAAGAAGCTAAAAAGCAAGCCTCTAAGGATGCCAAAGAAGCCGAAAAGCAAGCCACTAAGGATGCCAAAGAAGCCGAAAAGCAAGCCACTAAGAATGCAGAAGCATTGGCTTCTGATGCTAAGTCGAAAGAAGATGAAATCAAGGCTAACAAGGCCGCTGAAAAGGCTGACAAGAAAGCCAAGAAGGAAGCCGAAGATGCTGATAAGAAGGCTAAGGCGGAGGCAGATGCCAAGGCCAAGAAGGAAGCCGAAGATGCTGATAAGAAGGCTAAGGCTGAAGCAATAGTCAAGAAGCCTGCAACCACTAAAGAAGTCAAAAAGGAAGAGGAACTTCAGCGCGTTAAGTCACGAGCAAAGACCATCGACTTCAAGGTGCTTGGAACTGCATCTTCGACTAAATTAAAGAGCGAAGTCAAGAAGGGTGCTAAGACATTGGAGGTTGCTGATGCTAAGGAGTTCGCTGATGCTGGAAGTGCAGCCATTACCGACGATGATGGCTCCACAATCATTACTTGGACCGGTAAAGACGGTAACACGTTAACCGGTGTTGATGGCATTACCAGAGTCTTTGGTAAGGCTTCAATTGTTATGGTGAGAGATGATCTACAAGTTATCAAAGGGATTGGGCCATTTATCGAAGAGAAGTTGAATGCTCTTGGCATCACAACCTATCGACAAGTTGCGAATATGACTGCTAAACTTGAGACTCAAGTCAATGAGGCTATCGAGTTCTTCCCAGGGCGTGTCAAACGAGACCAGTGGGCTAATCAAGCCAAGATTCTACTTGGTGAAGATGTCAAATTGGACCTGAAGGCACTCAAGCAGGCTGAAGAGTTAGAGCGTATTGCTAAGAAAGCCGAAACAATTGACTTTGCAACACTTGGTATTGCAACTATCGATGAGAAAGACGACTTACAAACCATCAAGGGAATAGGTCCGTTTATCGCTGAAAAGTTGTATGCACTGGGTATCTATACTTTCGAGCAAGTGGGTAACATGACCCCGAAGATAGAAGAAGAAGTCAACAAAGCAATAGAGTTCTTCCCAGGTCGTGTTAAGCGAGACCAGTGGGCTAAGCAAGCAAGACAATTGCATAAAGATAAGAAGTGAAAGTAAACTTCGTAAGAGAAGTTTTCAATTCGAGGGTTCCATTAGTGTAACCTAATGCTTATACAATGCACTCTTGACGAGAAGATATGCGAAAAGTGGTTATTGTAATTTTATTGTTAACAGCACTACACCCAATGCTATCGAGTTCAGAACTCGATAACTCACCTCTAGAGGTTCAGTTTACGGGTGCATCAGGGGTCGAAGTGATTAATGAAGTTGAACCAAATAATGTCAATACATCAGGCCAAGAAGTCTATCCTGGCGATGTGGTTAGAGGCACAGTTGATATGTGGGATGACAAGCATGATTGGTTCAAAATATGGCTAGAACCAAGTCAAACAATGTTACTTACACTATCGCACGCATCAGGCGACGGAGTCTCAATGTCAGTATGGGATGAAGAGAACACTCACCTCGGTGTTAGTAATCCAAGTAAAACTAGTGACACTATATTCCTTGGTGAAGATGAGACAGACATGGGTGGTGCTTACTCTGTTTCCATCAATTCAACAATGACTGAAGTCGGCGGTGGAGCATATGTTCTTGAAATTGATGCAGGCTATCAAGTTCAATGGTATTCTCCAGAAGTTGGATGGTATGCTGCATCCGAGCAATACAATGCTAAAGGCGAACTAATGTATACTTCTAGCCTTTCATCATATAAATTTGATAATGAAAATACCACAAATAAACAATCAGCGCCAGTTTGGGAAAATGGAGACTATTGGAATTTCTCAGTATCGATGCCTGAGTTCTTTGGTACGACATATGAGGAATACCACCAAATGACAGTAACAGGTTCTGATATAGTTTCTGGCAAACAATGCTATACAGTTAGTATTGTTGGTAAAGCGACACTTAACATGAACTTAATGGGTATGACTACTACTACTGTCGATGAACAATCCGGAGTTGCTTGTTATGCAAAAGATACTCTCTCAATGGTCCATGAAAACCTAACCTTTACCAATTCAATCGAGTCTTCGGGTGGTGCCTTTGGCGCAATGAGTACTTCTGGAAGAGAAGGATGTACTGACGACTTTGGTGATCCAGACGAAGATTGCGATAATGTAGGAGATGATTTTGATGATTGTGCTGGTACAGCGTCAGGTGCTGAAGTCGATGGTTTTGGTTGCTCTGATGCACAAAACGGTGGCGGCGGAGATAACGGCGGTGGAAGTGATGACACCGATGGTGATGGTATTCCCGATTCAAACGATGCTTGTCCTAACGAAGCCTCAACAGCAGAAAACGATGCCGATAGTGACGGTTGCCCCGACGATAACGGTGGTGGCGGAGACGGCGGTGATGGCTCTGGCAGCGGTACTGCAGATGCAGACAATGACGGTGTAAGCGATGACGAGGACGATTGCCCCAACACGCCTGCTGGTGAATCCGTAGACTTCTTTGGTTGTAGCGACAGTCAAAATGGTGGCGGCGACGGAAGTGGCGACGGAAGCGGAAATAACGGCGGCGGATTTGGTGGACTTGACGATATTTGTATTCCTTCAGGAACAGATATGAGCCAAAAAACTGTAATCAATTCCGACTTAACTTATGCTAACGGAATGAATAATTTCAATTTCCCACTTACAGAAGGTAAGGTTTGGAGTGAAGCAGCAGTTGGTAGTGGCACAATTTCTCTATCGATCGAGATGGGTGGATGTACAATCTCGACAATGGATATACAAGATTCAGGGGCTTTACCATTGAATTATCGTCATTTGGGCGACCAATCATTTACTATTGGTCAATCTTCAGTCACTGCTACAGGAATCCAAGTATTTGCTGGGCGTCAAGGAAACGATGACTGGGCAACTCCAGATTTCACACTTCTACAAAGCGTACCTGATGATGTAGCAAAGATGGGCTTACCATTTGCAGCATGGGTCAACGTAGTTGGATTCAATGAATTCGCATCAATAGTTAATCTAAGTGCCAGTATCAATCCGTCAAATGCTCCATTGACATTTAATTCAACACAATTAACTGTTGATGAATTAGGTGCAGTGATTGTTGATACTATGAATCTGGATAGTGGCGATTATATCATCACTATCACAGGAACTTCTAACGGCATGGACCGTTCAATCACAGTTCCATTTACAGTAGATAACGACCCGGATTTCGATATTGTTACTCTTGACCCTTGGATTGTAATTCCTCAAGGAGTAGAGTGGGTAGTTCCAACACCAATTTTTATTGAACCTATTAACGGTTTTTCGGGTGCTGATGTGACAGTTGGAGTAACAGTACCTGATGGTGTAACAGCACAACTTGACTTTTCACAAGGCACTGCTCCATTTTTGTCAGTTTTGACTTTGACAATTCCAAGTAACTTATCTGCTGGTGATTATACTGTCATCGTGACAGGTACAGCAGGTTCAACAGTTCACTCCGATGAAATCACATTCACTCTAACTTCAATGCCTGAGTTTTCATTGGAGGTCGAGAACAGAGAACAGATTATCGAAGATGGCACAATGTCGATTAGTGGAGTTATTGATGCTCACAACGGTTTAGACCTTGCTCTTGGTGGTGCATTAGATGTATTAATTGAGCCGTATAATCAAGAATTACTTGATTCTGTAGTTATCACTTGGGGCACGATTGATTCAAATGGTGACTTACCATTTACAGTTACATTTACTGTTGATGAATCAATTCCTCGTAATCAATATACCATTAATCTGAATGTTGTTTCTCTCGATGGTGGGCTTGCTCACAGTGCATCTGTGGCTTTTGTTACAGAATCATCGACGCTCGATGGTACAGCGGTAGCTGCTGATAGTTCTGCAGTATCCTCTGGTAATACAAGTCAGCATGATGGAACAGATTCTTCTGCAACCACTATTGCAGGTGAGGAATCCAATGATGATAGCAAGGATGATGACTCCGAATCTGATTCTAAATCATCTAACACAGCAATAATTATTGGTTCAACGATTGGTGTATTAGGCATTATTGCAGGTGTTGCAGTAGTTGTTTTACGTAGTAGAACTGGGGCAAACAAAGACTTTGCTCAACCCATGTGGAATGAACAGTCTGGAATGATGAACCAAATGCCAGTCGCTGGCGCTCCTCAAATGATGCAACAACCAATGCAACCAGTACAACAAATGCAACCAGTGCAGCAGATTCCTCAACAAACAATGCAAGATATGGCTCAACCAGTACAACCACAACCAGTTCAACCAGTTGCTCAAGCACCTGTTCCGCAAATGGCTACAGCACCACCACCTCCTGCTCAACCAACTACTGTTGCCGATTATACAGGATTACCAGCAGGTGGTCAATACGATCAATCTACAGGGCAAACAATCTACATTCTACCTGATGGTGCAAGATGGCAAATGATGGGTGATGGAAGTTTCAATAGACTTTGAGCGCATCGAATATTGTAAATGGTTCTATTTTACAATCTTTCTAGCACGTATCCACATGTCTCCATCTGGGTATTTGGGAAAGAATTTGAATGTTGCAACATGGCCAGGTAAGAAGAAACGTCCTATTTCTTTTAGCAATTCTAGGGGACTCCATACCGGATATTGACCATATCGATACATCTCAACTTGGAGGACTTTCATTCCGAGACTTTCCAATAGTTCAACCAATAATTGTTTTGAAGTAAAACTCAAATGGTCAGGAAGTGAGTATGGTTTGTGGTGATCTTTAGCAGAAAGGTCTGCTGAATCTCCAGTTTGAAGTAGAAGTTCTCCACCCTCATTGAGCATTTCACACCATCTTGCGATATCTTCAGGCGGATTTGGTAAATGACTGTATACATTAAGTGCAGAAATAACATCATACTTGTCTTGATGAGTTGTTAGGTCAAAGAATTGTATATCCATTCCTCTCTCTCTTGCTCCTACGAGTTTTCTTACGTTAGGCTCCAATCCAATGAGTTCTAGGTTTTTACCACCAAAAGCAGCCAAAGTTTCGACAAATTCTCCATGACCACAACCAATATCAAGCCATGATATCTTTTTGTCTTCACTAAACATTATCGCATAACTGAAATCATTCAGTTTTGATAAATAATCAGCCTTGAGATGCTCCTTAAATTTACCAGTGACTTTTAGCAATTCATCGCCTTTGTGCATCCCTGACTTAGATGCTTCATTGATCTCACTAATTTCAGGTCGCGGATTTAGAAATAGAAGACCACAATCCAAGCATTTGACAATATTATAGCCATTCTCACTATCATAATGCTCATTTTTGGTAGACTTGCAAATGTAGCAGTCTACTTCTATCATATTTGGCGGGTCACGGATTATGAATTAAACTCACCGCTATTATTCAGATTCAAATAGGTATTGTTTAGATTGATTCTTCAGCCGGGGCAGCTCCAGCACCACTGATTGGAATTACTGCACTGAGTAGTAGGGCGGTCAATATTAGGCTAATTCTCGAACTTACAATATTTGAGTCCATAATACTTCCATTATCGTTCACACTTAATCGAATCGTTGTTGAAAAATAGGCAAAACAAGGCTATTATAGTCACTTTTTGCAATTTGGTGCTCGTGCCGGGATTCGAACCCGGGTCGGCGGGATGAAAACCCACTATGATGGACCTAGCTACACCACACGAGCGACTGCTAAACCATCCGACTAACATCCTGTTGATAACAATTAGGTATGAATTACAGAATTTCATTGGCTTGAATCGGTAATGTCTTCTATTGATAAATTAGACCACCAAGTCCACAAAAACCATAATGCTACACAGCCGATGATCATAACGATTCCAATCAATATTTCATTATCAAGGAAGGTAAACATAGCATCTAATGCTTTCTGGCCATAAATTCCAACAAGAATCGCTTCTAAGCCAAATCGTAGACTACGTCCACATAAGCCAGCAATTAAGAATGCCTTTTTATTCATTTCTCCCATGCCAGCAACCCATCCAAAAACTTTGTAGGGGATTGGGGAAAAAGCAGCAATAAATATTCCAAATGTACCATGTTTTATTGTCAAAGCCTCTAATTTGGCTACGTGCTTCGGCTTTGCAAATTTATCTAAGACCTCTCTGCCCCATTTCTGCCCGATTAGGTATCCTATGTATGAGCCAGCAACCGAAGATAATGTTACTACCAAGAATAACCAAGTAACTAGTGGTATGTTTCCCATCGCATCATAGAGCATCGGAAGATAAATCAAATCAGGTGGCACTGGTTGAATTATTGATTCTGTAAAAGAGACAACAGCAAGGGTCGCAGGTCCAAAAACTTCGAAGAAGTCCAAGATGGTCTCCTTCCACGACATAACTCCCGCTTTGGTGCTTTAGTCTTGAATGTGCGCATAATCGGTGGGTTGATGGGGGGCTTTGTAGGGTGCGCTACTGATGCGAGTACTCGATACGGCGGCCTTACTGCACTGGCCAGTGTCTAAATTAGTCGGTGGCATATGTGCTGAAAGTCAACGTCAAGAGATTGAGAGGGTGAGTCCTCAGCGTTCAATGTTGGTTTTTGCAATAGATATCGATTGGAGACAAGTATCTCCCAAATGGCTTAATGTAGCTCGTGAGATGGCTGCTAAAACAGGTGACCTACCTCGCCTTTCAGATGTCGACCTTGATGTTCTAGCACTTGCAGTAGGTCTTGACATGCCGCTATTCACTGATGACTATCGGCTTCAAAATATCATGCAAAGTGCGGGTAAAGCGACCTCTTCTGTTGAGTCAAAAGGTGCCAAACAAGTTTGGCGTTGGCAACTAAGGTGCACCGGCTGTAGAGTAAAGACTGAAGTTCCTAGTAATGTAGATCGTTCAAAAAAAGGTGCAGTAAAGGATTGCGAAATCTGCGGCTCACCAATGATGCTAAAGAAAGTTAGATGATTATTCTTCAGAAGTCATTGCCTCTAATGCTGTAACTTTCTTCTCAACTTCTTTTACATCCATTCCAGTAGGATCGATTCCAACCGCTTTGGCACGAGCAGCAAGAGCTTGACTTGGAGTTCGACCATCCGCTTCCAAATCTGCTTTTGTTTCTTCTAACTTCATTGCATTGGTAGTATGTTCCAAACCTTTTTGGAATTCACCTTTTGAACGACCCAGAGCATTTGCCATCTTAGGCAGTCGCTCTGCTCCGAATAAAACAAAAAATATTACAAGCAGTACTATGATTTCAAGGGGCCCTAATCCTCCAAACATTACTCTTCCTCGTCTTGGGGTAGTGGTGGGGTGTGTTAAGGCTTCGGCGCATATTGTGGTGATATTGTTGATTTATTCAACCACCTGATACAGGGGGCAATAGTGCTATTTCATCACCGTTAGAAAGAATAGAGGTGATTTCACAACGGTTGCCATTTATTGCAACTAAGAGTCCTTTGTCGAGCCATCTTTCTAAATTTAAGATCGATATGACATCAGCGATTGTAGAATTTGATATTACTAGGAGATTCTGTTTACGTTCTATTTCATCGCACAATGGTCCAAAGGCGATTACTGTCAAGGAAATATCAGTTTTCTCCTCGGCCATGATGATGCTTTGAAGCGGTAGTTTATCAACGCAGTTGCTTTGTACTATATTCATGCGACCTGTCATGCAAGCAACTTCATTGTGGAAAATCTATGCTTCAGGAGAGTCTACAGTACAAGCGGTTAGAGGCGTGGATGTCAAGATTAGCAAAGGCGAGATGATTGCCATAATGGGTCCTTCTGGATGCGGTAAAACAACATTATTGAACATACTTTCAGGAATTGATGAGCCAAATTCAGGTGAAGTGATGATAAATGGTAGTCCTCTTTATTCGGTTTCAGATGATGAAAGGACTCAGATAAGAGCACAGCATTTAGGTTTCATCTTCCAAGATTTCAATCTTCTTCCTGTTCTTTCGGCAGTAGAAAATGTTGAACTCCCCCTTCTATTATTGGGTAAGTCCGCTGGTGAAGCGAGAAAAACGGCATTGGAAGCATTAGACTCAGTTGGCCTTGCCGACCGTAGTGACCACAGACCGGCTGAATTATCGGGAGGTCAACAACAGAGGGTGGCCATCGCTCGTGCAATTGTCCACCATCCTGCAGTGATCTTGTGTGATGAACCAACAGGTAATCTTGATTCTGCAACTTCTGAAGTAGTTATGACTTTACTAAAACAAATCAATCAAAAACTAGGTACTACCTTTCTGTTAGTGACTCACGACAATGAGGTTGCACAGCAGTGTAATAGAGTTTTAACAATGGATGATGGATTGATTATCGATAGTGGAAGAGGCGAAGAGGAGGAGTGAATCTGCTGATTGAAGCGCTCATCTTATTAGTTGTAGTTGGCATCCCTTCGGGCATATCAACACTTCTTATTGGGCGTAGCAGAAAAATCGATTTGATTGTCAAGGCACTATTGATTCTAGGTCCAGTGCTTGATGCGATAATTGCTTACTGGATATTACAATGGATGGGTATTGCAGGGGTTACTCTTTGGGTTGGTGCTTTGTGTATCGGGCTACTAAGTCATGTATTGATTCAACCACTTCTAGTTCCTCAACGACTTGTAGTTTGGCGATTGGCCAAGCAGAACATAATACGTCGTAAAAGACAGGCTGCATTGTTGATGGCCGGGCTAATTATCGCATCTGCAATAATCACCTCATCTCTTGTAGTGGGAGATTCACTAGATGCAACTGTAAGATCGGAAATTGAAGCTGCATGGGGTGAAACAGATATTACCCTTTCAGGATTTGATATGAGTACTGGTGAGCGGGTCAGAATACCCGAGGCTGTCGCCAATGAATTATGGAATGAGATTCAAAATGATTCACAACTAAGATCAGATGTGATTGGACAACAACATGGTCTAATTTCAGGGGTTAGTATCCAAGCGCCGGATGGTAAATCTATCCCCGCAGTGACTTGGGCCTCTATGAATTCAACAATCGACTCAGCAAAGATATGGCCTAATATCGGTTCGAAGTCTAATGGTATCCGTTTCATCGATTTAGAAGAGATCAACAGGATAAGTGAAGTACCCCAGATTGCGGTCAATAGTGTGCTGGCTGAGGAATTAGAACTACAAGTTGGAGATAGTGTTGAACTTGGTTGGTATGTTACAGAAGAAAAGAGTAAGCAAAGAATTGAAGATAATGCAACCATTTATGCTATCGTCGAAAATAGTGGAATGGCAAACATGGCGGGCACTCAATCACCAGTAATATTTACCGATCTTTTGACAGCCCAGGATTTACAAAAATATGATGGTCAACTCAATACAGTCTACTATGCACTTGCTGATGATGTAGATGATTTGGGAACTATTGAGCCGGTTCTCAGCGAGATTGGAATTATTCTTAATCGTTCATTGAGTTCAAAGGATGTCGGCTTTTCGCTAGATTATCAACCACTCTCATCATCACTCTCTCTATCAACAGATAAGGGTCTTGGACGACTACAGGGGCCGGATGTTATATCGCTTCGGGAGAATCTATCGATGATATTGCCAGGTAGTAATATGATGGAAGTACTTCAAGTTCCACTGATTGAAATTGAATATCAAAATGAACAATTATTGACACTAACCTCCTCTAGTATTACTGAGATTCAGGAAGGGAAAGATGCTCTTTGGCATGTTTCAGACTCAGGAATCGGTTTGCAGATTGGAGGTGATGGTGGTGCTTGGTTATGGCAAGTAAAAGATCTTGACAGGACTTATGACTTCACCTTAAACTCTTCCGGAGAATTAGGTGCAGTGGCGCATTCAAGTGGTCTTATTATCGCTAATGAATCTAGTTTGGATGATGATTATTGGGCCAAGCAGAAAACGGAGGGTATAGTTCATTCAGTCACATCTAAGTTAGATTCTTGGTGGACTGTTGAGCAACTTGGAGATGTCTTGGTTCTGCATCGCTATAATCAAGACTTATCGCAAGACGAAACTTCCAATCTATCATTTTCTTTACCTTCTAATATTAGATCAATTCAACTAAGTATAGAGAATGTCATCTACATTCAGGTTGAAGGATTACTTGGTAATCAGCGATATGTTTCAGATTCACTTGAGATTAGTGCTAACTTTACTGAATGGCAGATTGGTCAATATTGGCCACAGGTGATTGTTTCTACTGCCAATGTGTCATTGCATCCAAATTGTGATCAAGCCACTTCACTGTCTTCTCAGAAACTGGGCGGTAATTGGTGTAGTTATGATCAAGGATTGATGAGATGGAATGGTAGCATTGTCGATTCAATTCGCCTACCGATACTATCAAGCGCAGGTGGATTTGGTGACCTTCCGCAACTTTTCTTGGCATTTGGAGGCTCTCAATCACCGGTATTAGTTGATGATGGAAACGTTTCCTTGAGTCAAAGATTAGCACCACTGGCAATGACTACAGATGAAAGCGAGTTATGGGTAAAGGGGCTAATACCCTATGCATTTGGCAATAATAGTGCACTTAGGGTAATAAATACTGGAATTTATAGTGAACAGGATGGTTTGGAATCACTTAAGGATTTAGATACGGTGGTATTGGGCTTCATCTCATTGCCATATGCAGAGCAATTATCCGCAGCAGGAGAGGATGAACGTTCGTTAATTATCCTAGGTGGTGGACTGTTGGAATCAAATAATTCATCACAAACCGATGCAGCGATTTTACAATTAGAAAAGTGGTTGGATGATGGTTCAGATAGTGATGATTTGGGCGCCTCTCTAGTTGCAGTAAAGGTTGAGGCGACAGAGGCTGCGGCACAATCCTCAGGAGTCATAGCAGCGATGTTCCTTGTTTTTGGAACATTCACTATAGCTGCCGGAGTATTGCTTGTCTTGACGATAATTTTGATGTTAGCCGATTCACGCAGAAGTGAATTAGGTGTTCTAAGGGCGATAGGTGCTAGTCGTTCAGATGCACGTGCCTTAGCAGTACAGGAAGGAGTTATTGTAGCCTCTATTGCAGGACTAGTAGGATCATTTATTGGTCTTGGATTAGCATGGCTAATCAGCCTTGGGTTCGATAACCTATTTTCAGCAGCCGGCTCAGACCTGTTCACTTTTGCTTGGACTTGGTCATCAGTATTTGCAGGATGGAGTTGGGGGTTTTTGATTGCAATAGTGACACTATGGTGTTCTGCATTATGGACTTCTAACTTGAACATAGTGACCGCTTTAAGAGGTGGATTGGTACGTCAACCAATTGGAATTCCATGGCTTCTGTTACTTTGTCAAATAGTGACCTTTGGAGCGGCTGCAATCTTCCTATTGCTACTACTCTTGCTCGGTAATGATTCAAGTTTCTCATATCTACTTTGGACAGTAGGTGGGATATTGGCATTATTGACTATAGTTCCAATATTTACCTGGGAATTGCCGATACTATTGCGCAAGAAAAGCGCTTCTTGGGAAAGGCGTGCTCGCCATTCAAGCCGTAATACTCTAGCTTGGACAGGTGGATTATTGCTGTTTTGGACTATACTAATCGAACCATTAGATCCTGTTCGAAATAGTATGACACCTGATGACTTATCCCTTATTTTATTAGGTTTATTCGAAGTATTTGCGGGGGTATTAATCCTTACCAGTGCTGCACCGATATTGGTTTCAAAAATCGGTCGTTCTCAGTTCTTTACCAAAAGGTGGGGTCCTGTATTACCGGTTGCTTTAGCCCATCCACTTTCAACTCCTGTTAGGACTGCAGTGGTGATGGGTATGTTTTCAATCACCGTATTTTCTGTCATTGTTCTTAGCGGGTATACTGCTCAGTTTGCCAATTATTCTAGTTCTTTTGTCGAAGATACTGAAGGTGAATTCGAATTGATGCTTACCGCTTCACGTTCAAGGCCACTTGATATGTCCAGTGATCCATTGGAATGGAATCTTTCCACACATCTTGAAAAAGATATAGATGCCGTTGGAAAGGTGTATCGTTCTGAGGTCTTTTTACAAGATTCAACAGATGAGCGAATGCCATATATTTTACGCGGTTTTGATGATGGTTTTGCCAAGCATGGTGGATTGCCATTACACCTATGGGATGAATCATTTGGTGATACATCCGAAGAGGCTTGGATTTCAATTGGAAATCGTGACGATATCGTATTAGTGGATGCCTCTTTCGGACTTCAATTAAGTACTGATGGAACAGGTATTTCTACAATGTCTTTTTCAATTGGAGATTCGATTTCTCTAATTGATTTATCTAATCCTGGAAATAGTAGAAATGTGGTAGTTGGAGGTTTTCTCGAACAGTCCTCTTACTTGTTCTCTCCAGGTGTGTGGATCAACTCCGATGTTGTCGAAAATCAATATGATGGAAGATTGACGCGAATGTATGTTAGTTTATCCGATGATTCTATTCCAAGTAATAGCTTTGATTCTTCCGATGTACAGATATTTTCAGCAGCAGATAAACCTGCAAATGTACGTATTGCTTCAGCAGAGTTAGCCGAGCATCTAGAATCAAAATTAAACGGTGACGGTGCTTCTGTATCGATTATTTCAGATGAGGTGATGCTGATTCAATCATTGGTCATCGCTTTATTTGCAATATTCGAAGGCTATCTGGCATTGGGTCTCATGGTTGGAATTGCTGGGATTGGTGTTGTCACGGTACGTTCCGTTTCCGAACGTCGCAAGACAATAGGTGTGCTTAGGGCGTTAGGTTATCGAAGAAGAATGGTGACTGCGACATTCTTAGTCGAGGTTTCCTGGGTTGGTTTACTTGGTATTTTGAACGGAGTAGTGATAGCGATAATGTTCCATCGTTCTCTTTACAATGCTATGTGGAAAGATCAAGGTGCTGATTTTATATTGCCATGGGGTTCAGTTTTGGCTGTAATTATTGGTGGTTGGGTTCTTATTTTACTCGCTACAATAATACCTATTAGAGCAGCTTCTAGAGTACCACCCTCTGCAGCACTTCGAGATTTATGATGTCATCTTGATGTAAATTGTAAGTTAATGTTATTTATTGAATATGTTAATTTGATTTATTGGTAAATCATCTTCGATTTGCTACTAGTGCTTTTCACAAACAAACCACTCCACTCTTGGTGTCAAATGGTATACTAAACACCCTTTAGCCGTCCTATTCATCGTTTTCTCTAGTTTGAATACCTTCCCATAGTATAAATACGGCATTTGACGTGGAGCGGAATACCGAACCGTCGGAGGTATAGATATGAATAAAATGACCCCAATGATTCTCGTCATGTTAATGTTGACTAGCGTATTAGCTAGCATTGACTTCGTCGAGCTACAAGAAATAAAAGAGATTGAAGAAACTAGTGGCCGTGCTAATGCTGACCCAGAAGTAGTTGCGATAACCTCTCCAAGAGAGACTAGTTGTACTGCATCTGGCTCATGTACCAATGAGCTACTATCAGGAATTCCAGTGGTTTTTGATGCATACATTAGAAATTCAGGTGATGCTGCATTAACCGATTTACAATACCAAGTGAAAGTATATACTGATAACAATGGTATTCGTGGCGATATTGCAAAAGATGCGAATGGAAATGACTTAGCATGGGAAAATGCCAATGCGGTATGTCCAGTTGTCTTTGGAGTTTCTAATTGTCAAGAGACTTCAATCGCTGTTGGCGACTTCATGACAGGCGGAGTGGCTCAACTGACATCTAGTGATGGAACAACCATTGAATGGATGCCATCATCCGGTGATTACATGATTATAATCTCGGTTACTTCAAATGTCTTAGGCGACCCAGGAAATGATGAACTTGATGTCACAGTTTCGGTCAAAGACTTCTATGATGTTGAAGTTGGATTGGAATGGATAGATGGCTCAGGCAATTCTGTTGGAAGTACAGTAGAAGGTGAAGAAGTTAAAGATTTCAGGCTCACTGTATCTCTTGTCTCACCTGGTGACCTGAATATGACTATTAGGGATGCGAGTGTTGAAATGACTTATACAAATGTACTTTCAGGTGATGCAGCATCTTTCAAGATGGGAGTTAATTCTACAGTTAATACTTTTGAAGTAACTGAAGATCCTTCACAAACTGTTACTAACTCAAGATTTATCATAGGTGACGACGGAAACCTAGGTTCACATATTGGTACACAGATAGGGACTATCACTCCATCTACTACACAAGGTTCTGGAAGTGTTTACCAAATCACTGCAACTTTGACAGAATTTACTATTTATGATGTCCATGCAAGTTGCGGAAGCACTGCTTTTGAAACCAAAAAGTGTGAAGAGACATTTGATTCATCCACATGGTCTGATGAGTACTCAGGATCTAACGTTGATACCATTTCGGGCTCAACCTCAACTTTCCACGATGCTTCATTATATGAATTCCAAGTAATTGGGTTCGATGAGGAAGAAGAATCGTTTGACTACTATGGCGGCATAGTTTCTGATATCACTTCTTCACTATCACCAGGTGAATACATCCTCTATGCAGAGGTTGGATATGATTCCAGTTCGGATGCTTACCTGTATGATTGGAATATGTCATTCAGTTTGACTGACATGTCTGGTGCTATATCTATCGTATATGCAGATAATTGCACACTCTTGCCTAATCTCTATGAACACCAGTATTTGGGACTGGCAACTACTAGGACTCCTGATGCTGCACTACTTGGTGTGGCATGTATCAAAGTCGATATGACTGAAGGTCTATACACAATCGTAGCAGATGCTAACATATTCGGTCAGTATGATGAGAGTACAGGGGTAGTAGATAGTAAAGTAATCGATATGTCCCTTCCTAATAACCGACATAGCATGAATGTGAATATTGAAAACTTTGCACCTCAAATTTTATCTTTAATTTCAGATGCCAGAGATCTGGTTATAGGCTCACAAGATTCTAAACAAAGTATCACATTCACCTCAGTATCCTTTGATGTTGAAGGTGGAATGCTTACTTATCTATGGACAAACTCAGCTGGTGAGGAGTTGAATTGCGACAGTGACTCTAATGTGTGTCAAGTGGCTATTTCTGAGTCAATGATTCCATCATATGAACTCAATTTAAAAGTTATAGATGAATATGGAGAATTTGATACATCATCAATTTCAGTTTCGATTTCTAACTCCGGTGTATATTCTAGTTCAGGATTGTCAAATGGTATTTCTGCTGCATACAGTATCACCTACATGTCGAAAGGGCTTGAAGTAGGTTTTACTAATGTCTCAGGCGTTACAGATCAAACATTACCTGGTTTTGACGGAGGTTATTCATCCGTTGGATCATTTGCCATTAACCCATCAACAACGTATGATGTTGCAAAGATAGGTGGTCAAACACTTACTGTCAATTTCGGAACCGAATTGAGTGCTACATCACTATGGATGAAGGTAGGTAATCTTTGGCAATTACTAGATCAGGGGACTGCTGGGGAAGTGGATGGAACCACAAACTCTTATTCACACAGTTGGGCGGCAGGAACCGCAATGTTGAATCAGGGTACAGAAATATACTTGTTTACTGGCCAATTATCTCAAGCACAGGCACCTAGTGCTAATATCAGCGGATTTACAGCTGCAGCTCAGAAGGCTGGCAGTATCTCAATAAATTGGAATGTTAATGGGACTATGCTTAGTGACGATAAAGTGGTTGTAAATATTTGCGAATCAAACTCTACTTGTGCTTCTCCTGATACCTCCAGTTATTTATCTGGTGTGACCAGCATGATTTATTCAGGTTTAAACACTGTTCATGGAAATACTTACTACATTAGTGCTTCAGTTTGTAAGAGTGCAATGTGCAGTAATGAAGCGACAACTACTGTTGTTGCTGATAAGGAAGTGGCTGCAGTTATTGCAACAGGCATGACTATCACAGAATCTAATGAAACATGGGTATTAGATTGGAATGCTTCATCCGTTGACTCTGATGTTGCTTCCTGGTTAGTATGCTACTTGAAGGCGTCTTTCAGTTCATTGGAAATGAGTGATCTGGTTGGGACTGCAGCATGTGTTTCTACACCTACGACCGATGTTACTATCAATAAATATACTCAATCGGGAACATATAACGTCCACTTTGCAGTAGTTCCTGTCGACGTAGTTGGGAACATTGCAACAGCTGCATCAACTGATTTCATCGAGTACAGTAGGGGTGAAGACACTTCTAACCCAGATGACGGAGTAGATAAAACCGAAGATGAGGCATCTACAGGAGTCCCAACATTGATTTGGGGAGTAATCGGGTTAGTAGTCGTTGCAGCATTTGTAGTTGGCGCTTTCATCCTTTCAAGGGGCGAAAAAGGCGACGATGAGAATAAAGACTGGGATTATTGATCCTGTTAGTATTTATTCAAAGCACGCTAATTCTGAGGAATTAGCATAATTGCCCAGAGTTGGTGCTTCGGTACCTCTCTGGGCTTTTTTTTTATTTACAAATGCGTTATGTTATTTTTGACATCATTTGATATTAGTTCAGACTTAATCCCATGCAGGCATTAATGTGCCTAATCGCATCCCTACGCCCTTTTTCAAAGATTATGCACCCCAAGGCTCATAAGGGGTATAAGTCGTGCCACATCATACATGCGGTGACGCGTGGAGGAATGACAGATGATTGAAATGAAAAATAATAAAGGGAAAACAATATTTGGCGGATTTGGAATTGCGCTTCTGTTGTGCTTATTGATGGTAATGATGCCTTTCGCATCAACAGTATCAAATGGCGATACAACTGAAGTTGAAGCAGTTACTATTGATGTCGAAGAAGAAAATACGACTGATAAAGATGCTTTAGAAAACATACCTGAAAGTTATTCAGGGTTCAAAGCTATTGACTACGGCTATGATGCCGATTTGGAAATGCTTGGAATGCGTGAACAATTTTCCAAGGTATTCAAAGATGATGAAGGCGGATTAGACATGATCTACTCCTCTTCTCCAATCCATTACCTAAATGCTGATGGAAAATGGGCAGATATTGATTATAGTATCGATGCCACATATGACGGTTATGCAGTAACTAATACTGATTCACCGATTCATTTCGAACCACAAGTAGAGACTGGATATAGTATCTCTTTAGATGATAATGTTCAACTGACTTCAGGTTTAGATCCTATGGCAGTGACATTGAGCCTCAGTGATTTCAATTTCCAATCTGAAAGCGAATTATTAGTATTTGGCGATTCAACCTTGTCTGATGACAATAAAAAGCAAGAACAAGTTATTTCAGAAGGATTGCTTGAGCAAACCGCTCAAGTAACACCTGTATACTTCCAATCCGATAACCTTGTCACAATAGGCGGTAATAAAATAAATTATCAGTTAACTGACCAAATGGATTTATCCTATACGGTTGCAAAGGACCAAATCAAGCAAGATTTGATTATTTCAGAGATGCCTGATTCGTATGAAAGCACTCTAATGACTCCAAATGAAGGATATTTTGGATTATTTGAGCGCTTTGAAATACCTGATGGACACGAACTGATGAGCGCAAGTGGAGATCACCTAACAGGGTCTCTTTTCACCGATGGCGGATTATACAAAACATCCGAACCCCTTTACATCGTTGATAAAATTACAGGCGCAGTTGTAGTTCAAATCGAAGCCCCAGTTGCATACGATACAAAATCCTTTGAAGAAGATAACAATGAGTACGAAGCGGTTTATTTCCTCCGCGTCGATGCTCTTGATTTATCTGTAGAGATTATAACAGCAGTCCCTAATTCCTGGCTGTTGGCTGAAGAAACTAATTTCCCTGTAACTATCGATCCAACTTTCAATTTCATCGAGCAAACTGGTTCAAACTATCCAGTTTGTGGTGTTGCTACCTTAGATTGCCATTCCTCGACAAATGGTCGATACGAGTATGATAGTTATGGAGAAATGATAAGTTCTCCACGTTTTGGATTTACATTTGGCACTCCTTGCACAACCGATAGTTCAGTAATAACTTGCTTACCCGATGGAACAGCAGTCTCAATGATAGAATCCATTACTGCTAAAGTCGATTGGGATCCTTACAACAACGGATTTGCTGACATCATAATTCTAGAAGATTGCGGAATGAATTCCCTAGGTGCTCCTGACGGAGATGACGATGCTCTTCAGACCTTTGCTAACCCTTCAGGTTGTCTTGGTGTCGCTCTACCTGATTATACGCCTGCAACAGGTGGTTCAGGCCCAAGTTCAGGAATGCAGGGACCATTTTCTTCTTCTTCTTCATGGTCATATTGTTCCTCTTCTAATTGCCCTCTACCTGGAGGCAACACCTACAGATTCAAGGTTACTGATAGCTATGGAGATGGATTTGGTGGAGATTTACAGATTGGTACAAGAGCCGCAGGTTCTAGCGCTTCATACAGCCCTTATGTGACTTTAATTGCCTCTCAAACCTGCCCCTCATGGCAGGGTTGTGGCCTCACCGATAGTGGATGGTTTTCCACTACGGTAGCAGCTGGCGATGAGATAAAATGGCGACTCGGATGTCGTGCACAAGGGGAATACTACTGTAATGAAAATAGAGTTTATTGGGAGCCAGCATTCCCAGGAGTCGCTTTACCTGCTATTCCTGCTCAAACCGGAGCAACCACTCCACCTACATCACCTGCTGCAAGTGAAGCAGCAACAGCTTCAATCGCCGTAACTAGCGGCATGGAAGCTAGAATGAAGTGGACATGTGGAAGTTGGTGTGAAGAAAATTCAGTTTATTATCGAATGCAAGGTGATACAGGATGGACTGCTTCTTGGACACCGGGAACCGGATCACCTGGTGCCGTGTACACTTCTAATACGAATTCGATTGTTCTACAAACTGTAGGTACTCACGAATTCCTAGTTTTCGATTCTAATGATGATGGAACTGGCGGTGGTTCGGGAGAAGTTGAAACATCTCCAACTGGTACTTGGGGTCTAATGCCTATCACTCCTGAAGGCCAAAGATTAATTTCAATGGTCAGTTCACAATCACTAGGTTATTATGAAACCTCGGGATCATCAGATTCTACTTCTCTAGTTCCACTATGTGTTACAGCTACTGAATGTAATGATGCTACTGATGCTGATAGCGATGGAATACCTGATAGTCCATTGCACATGCTGATTAACGCAATTAACACAGGTTCATATATCGAATTAGGACTTGGTTTTGCCAACTCTTTGACATCGCCAACACCTCACCAAATAAATACAGCCAATTCTGCTGACGGTACACATGATGTTGATGCATTCACCCTGATAATCGACTTTGAATCCAATACACCTGATACCACACCACCCGAAGATAAGACACCTGCGCACTACCAAACCGATTCATACCGTGAAGGTCCTAGGACCCTGTTTTTGTCTGTTGAAGACTCCGATTATGCGATTGATACAAGTATCTCTGGATTGCCTGTGCTAACATATAGTATTACAGATAGTAATTCAGTCACTAGCGGCCCTTTCACTGCACCATCTGAATTAGTGTCCGATGTTTGCAATCAAAAAGAGCAAACTTGTACTTTTTCTGCACAAACAAATCATATATCCAAAGGCTCTGTTGTAGATTACCACTGGACATATTATGATTTGGCAAGCCCAACTACTGCCAAGCCAACTCAAAGTCCTAACGATGGTAGAGCCCCTACCGCAGGGGAATTTCAGTTTAGCGTATTAAACCCAATTGGTGCAACTGGATCGAAGTTAACAATACTTGTTGAAAACGTATTGGCATCTTATGATTCTGGAGTAAAATCTCCAGACCGTAATACTATCGATAGACAAATGACTTATTATGCCAGTACTGGCGAATATGTATTCGAATTCGACACCTCTGAATGTGACTCATATACACAAGTGACATATTCATGTTTCGCACCTGAATCAGCTAGCGATTCATTCGGACATTGGGATGTATTATGGACTGATACAGGTAGTAATGATTGTTATCCTGGAATAACTACATGTACTACTCCATCAGGAAATAATCTTGAGTTATCTACAGAATATGGCGGTTTGTTTTCTATCACCAAAGAATTAGGAATAGGTTCCAACTTAGCTATGGTATTTGATGTAACAGAAAATGCTTGGGCATATGCTGGTGTTGGTGCAACACCAAATATTGCCAATCGATTAGAGGCAGGAACACCAGATGCTAACTTTGTTGCAAATGCACCATCGGGTATGACTGTAACTGATCTAACCTGGTCTGGATATGGTACACAAGGACCACTCAATCAATTCTCTATAGGTGCAGGGATGGAAGGAAGATTAATTTTTACTTGCGGTGGTTGGTGTTCTGAAAGTACAATTGATATCGATTCAGGGACTAATTGGAATCCAAGCAGCTCTGCGAATGCGCAAATTTATGCGCTGACATCGGGTACATATGGTGTACAAATCCTTGATAGTTACGGCGACGGTTGTAATGGTTGTAACCTTGAGTTACAAGTACAACAAATCGGAGGCGGATGGATGGCAGACCCTAACGTAGTCAACTATGCTAATAGTGGCGATGTTTGGAGCACTTTCGGTTGGTCTATTGACCTTGCAGACACAACAACACCTTCTCTTGGGAATGCTAAATTTGCCAATACCGAACTTGGTAATTCTGCAGGCCAGGCTAACATTGTTTGTGTTACTACAAGTGGATTGATTTACTTCAAGGAATCTACTAACACAGATTGTCCAGGAGATGTATCTGCTTCATCATCTGGCGCAGATTGGCAAGGCTTTGCCATGGGTGCAACCAAACAAGGTGAACAAGGAAACTTAGACGGTATGTTATGGTCCATTAGAGATATTGCACCTGACCCTGATTTCACTAAACCGATAATCCAACATAATCCAATGGGTGACTCTCACGCACTAGATAGAACTGTATCTGCAGTAATATATGATCCTGGATATCAACCATCTGGAATTAATGTCGCCCCTAATGGGAATGGTGGACCTGAACTTCATTATGTTAAATACACAGGTACAGCACCATCTCCACTTACATGGGTTGAATTACCAATGATTCCTAATGGAGACTTAGGTGACTGTGAACAAGATGCATGTATTTGGTCGGCAGATCTTCCTACTTTAAGTAGTGACAGAACGGTTCCTGAATCCATAATGTACAAGATTATCGCAAGTGATAATACTGCTGCTATTGATCCAGCAACTTCTCAAATCGTTGATAATAAAGTTGAAACAACAGCTGCAACCTTTAGTGTTGCCAATCCAACCAATACCTTGGTACTGGAATGGCGAGATTTATCTTCCGACGCTGCTGGATTGAACAAATGTTCATTCCAGACGGTAATGTATGACGTTACCGATGAATTCGAATTCCATTATTCGGAAACATGTACTACAGATGAGATACAGGGATTGGTTGGCCACAGGGCAAGTAGCATTGATGATTATACTATCAATAATCTAAACGAGCCTACTGAGGCAGGTAACCCCCATTCGAATAACATCCGTGTTACTGTTGGCCCTACTGGAGAATACTCATACGAGTATTTCGATCTTGGAATGACTTCACCATTACCAGTATCCTCTAGTCAATTAATTTCCGCTAGTTCTTCAAACGGATTTAGGACACAAAAGTGTCACGCCAATAATTGGGCATCATTATCGACTAGTTGTGTTCAAAACTTTGACATCCCTAGTGATTTCCAATTCGATTATCACGGAACTTCATTCGATGGTACTAATCCAGATAACAGAATCCATGTTTCACTTGACGGAATGTTTTACTTCATCGATGATGGAGATACTGGATTAAATGCTCAGTTTGATTCTAATTGGATTCAGAATCCTGCTATGGATGATATGGATTCTAGTAGTTCATATTATGAAGATAACATGATTGCTCCTTGGTGGTCACCAGTTTCTAATGACTACTGTTCACAATCGAAGGGTTGTGATGGGGTTTGGTACAGGACAGTTCCTTTCGATGGCCAAGGAACAGTAGAACGTGATGATATCACCGTAGATACTACTTGGTTTGCTATCGACAGCCCGATTAAGGTTACACCATCAAGTTCTTCTGGCTATCTCTCTGTTATTGGAGATGCAGAATTGAATATCGAACCAGGAGTTGAGATAATAGTCACTGCTGGTAATGGTATTTCTTTTGACAGCCCATGTGCAAGTCTAAATGCTCTAGGAACTATCGCTAACCCTATAACCTTCGATACCAGTACTGAGGAACCAAATACTGATGCAGAGTTATGGTATGGATTAGCATTCACTGATGAATGTACAGATAAAGATGATAGGCATGTACTATCTAATGTTAAGATTAGTAATACTCAATATGCAGCAATTACTGCAGGAAGCCGTCCAACAGGACAAAGTGGTTTCTCTTGTGGAACAGCAACTCAAGATTGTAATGTTGGTGAATTTGTGATGACCAACATGGAGTACAACAACGTTGAGTCCGCATTCTCTCACGGCAGTGGACAGGGTACAGTAGTATCTATGAATGGATTCACAGTTAATAATGCTAGACATTCTTGTTTCAACTTTGCTGAAAATACTGTCGCTACCTTGACCGGTACTGTTGCCAATCCAAGTACTATGAATGGATGTAATACCGATAAGGTCTCTGATGGTGGTGCAATTGTTGTTGATACACCAGGAAGTACAGAGGGAGAATTGATTCTAGTAAATGTAGATATTACTAATTCCTATGTTTCCTTGATTGATGTAGACTTCAAGTCTGTTCGGATCTCATATGTACAAGCAATTATGGATATAGATGGCGATGGAGTAGCAGACACTCCAGTCACCCCTGCGAATTACTGGAATGCTCTAACTCTCGACTATACGGGAGCCGCTGGAAGTACTGACCTCAATAACTTCTATTATTCAGGTTATTCAAGTGGTATTTCATACATCTCTTCATCACAAGAGATTATTTTGAAAAATGTCGAGACTGATGGTCACTTAGAAATCAACCCATGGGGTAGTAATCCACCTCAGGGAGCAGTAGGCCCAAGTGGAGTATCTGCTTCACTTGATGGAGTCACAGCTAATATCATAGAATTACATAACTTCCACCCTGCAATTATCGATGATGTTAATGCAGCATCTCTTGAATGGACTGGATTGACTTCCTATACACAGAAAATTAAAGCCTCTGATATCACCGTTAGTGGGCGAGTAACGATCAATGGTTGTGGAATGGACCTAGAACTTTCTAGTTCATCTATAGGGCAGTTGCTGAGTATCTGCAGTGCAGGGACAAAAAACAATATCGTACTGGATACTGTTACAGTATTAAGTTATCAGACTCCCGGAACTATAGCAGATGACTCAATCATTGGTCAAAATACTAAGATTGTATTGCTCGGAGTTTCAATCTCTGCACCAGCCGTTGGCGACGATGCCATTAAACTTATAGACAACAGCATGGCTTATGTAATCGGATCAAATGTATTATCATCTAGCCTACCTTCTCCTTGTGCAGACACATCTGGTTCTACCACTGATTGTACATTCGATATTGATAGTAGCTCAGACATATACTGGGGTGGATTTGCTACCGTAAAGGCTTACAGACAAATTGGTATAAATCAAGTTATGCAAAGTGATGCTATTATTCGAAGCCAGATTGCTGTAGTTGACTATACTACGACTCCTCCTACTGTCATGGATGGAATACAATCTCCTGCTGATGCAATTACTGACTCATCAGGAACTGCAAATAGAGTAGTAGTATTTACTGAGCGTCAGAGTACTGGCGAGAAGTATGATGCACATACAATCACAGCGTCTGGTTCTGCGGGTATTGGTGAATTAGGTTATGGTGATGATTTAAATTTCATTGGAGGAGTCCAACAAACTAGTACTCCTTTACCTATTTTTACGACCTTCACAATCGGTAGTAATGTCGAAATTGAGCTAGTTGCTCCACCAGTCCTGTTGGATGCTTCTAATCCTGATAATACTGTTACAGTAGATTCGAATGGAAACCCAAGCATAAACTGCGCTTGGATGATGAACCAAGATCCAATTACACGTAACTCTACATTCTTCGATGCATGGGATGCATCACGTCAAGAGTTCGTTTTCAAAGGTAAAGATTTAACTCTTGCAGCTAATCTGATTCTAGATGGTTGTTCGATTGCACTCGAAGGTTCTAACTTAATAGTTAGAGCGTCTAACCCAGTACATAGTATTGTAATTGTGGGAGTAACTGGAGTGTCTTCCCCATCACTCACCTTGCTAAGAGATATCGATACAACAAAGCAATCTACCATCAAGGGAGACAATGCAAAATCCGTGGATATAACAGTTCAAACAGCAGGTACTTTAGATATCCAAGCCGGTAAGGTATCTGATCTTTGGATATCGAACACAAAGTCAGGACTATTGGTTGTAAAGGATGGAGGGACCCTTAAAATGGCTGGGACTTCAATCATTGAAGCTTCGGATGTTTCCGGACTTGCAATTGATACACCTGGCGGAGAGAGAATTTATACACATCCAATAGTCAAATCGGAAACCGGAAATGTAATGATCGAGGGTGGTACAATTCAGCATCTAGTCGGTTCTCCTAAGACAGGAATCGGATTACACGCTTTGAATTCAAACGTTGTTGCCAATTCATTGACAATAGTGGGTACATATATTGGATTATTTGGTGTAGAATCTGCATTAAATCTTGATGGTTATACTTCAACAAATAACGTCTTTGGAATAAAAGCTGAAGGATCAATGGACTTGCGTGAGGTAAAGAGGAGTGCTGTAAAGGAAGGAATTAATCCAACCAGTTTGGATAACTGTATCATTAATGCATACTATGGTTGCGCAGGTTGGAAAACATATACTATCGATCTAACGCCTTACAAGGGTACTGCAGATTATCTTCAAACTGGACTGGACATGGTTTACCAAGGAACAAGATATGATCCATGGACGGGGGTTGCTCAAGGTTATATTCAAGTAGATAACTTGAAAATAGTCATGTCAGACAGCGCTCAATCTTGGACGGTGGATAGTGCCTCGGATATTGGATATTATCCTTATAGTAGCCTCGACCCTGCTGCCAGTCCAAGTACACCATATTTGGGAGGAGAAGGTGGTTCTGCATCTTGGGATTGTAACTATCTAGGCCGCTCTTTTAATCCATCTTCTTCTTACGGCGGTGCAACCTATACTTGGGGATTCGCAGGATCGATGGGCGCCCTTTACGGAACATCCGGATGGACTTTCCCAGCCCCTGCTGAGTTTGGGTTTAGGTGGACGGAAAGTTCTAATCCAAGCACTTGGGCCTCTACTTCTCCTGTTATGAATTGGGCTTATCAAACCGTTTGGGGACTAAACAATGCAGCTTACTTTACTGGTAGTGGAAATAACGTTCAAGCACCAGCTCCTACGGTATCATTTAGAGACTCTTGTCAAGCCACAGCAACAAGTACAACGACACAAAATGGCGATAGTGCGATTTTGCAATACCCAATTGTTGATATTAGAGATCCAAGTATCGAATCTATTACAATGTCATTCGATTTGTTCCATGAATATAATGCATGGCCAGGTCGAGTTAATTATGCCAATAATAACAATGAAGACAGTGCTCAAGTCATGGCACGTGCTGGAACTCCAACAACGCAAGAAGGATTGAATTCAGTCGAATGGTCCACTACTCTACCTAATAATGGTGTATCAATCAAAAACTCTCAAATTACGGGCGCTACTCAGATTGGAATCGATATATTAGGCGATACGAGTCTAGATATTACTTCTACTAAAATCACTAATCCGGGTGTATATGGTGTTAAAACTTCTGGGGATAATGATGTTTCATTCAACGGCCTCACTGTTGAAGATACTTCAAATGGGCTTAACAATAATATTGGATATTTTTCTGGTACCACTGCTTCTGGAGATGTTAGTATCAAGAATTCTTTGTTTGAGGGACTTGATGTAGGCATTCAATTCAATAATGACTTTGGTACTTCAATTGTAAATACTGACATTAAGGACGGTGTGACTGGTTTGAAGATTGGAGGTGATGCCAATTATGATCTTATGGATTTAGATATTACATCCATGACTGGTAATGCAATTGAAGCAGAAGGTTCTGGGCTGTTGAAGATTACAGATTGTGATTTTGGTTCTAGTTCTATTAAGGACGTAGTACTAGAAGGTTCTAGAAATGCAGAGTTATTAGATGGGACAGTAGACAGCAGTAAAATCGATGTACTGGGTTCTGGTTCACTTTTGCGTTCAAGAACTTATTATGCTCATTTAACTTCTACTTCCAGCACAGTGACTGAAGATGTTACTGGTGCAAAAGTGATTTTGTCTAGTAGAGAAGCAGGTAGTTATTCAACAGGTACAACTGATGCTGATGGAATTTCTAGTGATCTTTCGTTCTCAGTGTTTAAAATATCTGCAGATCCAGCCTCAACGTCTTCGAATCCGATAAATCTTATTGCAGATTACTCTAGCCTTTTCGATACTTATCAAATGAGTACAGTTGCTCAAGTAGGAACTTACTCATATACTTCTCAGGCAGTAAATGAAGGAGATTTCCGTTACGAGATTGAAACATTAGACAATACAGTAGTTGGTCACCAATTATTCGACTTGACTTCTAATCCTCTATCAGTAGGAAATAATCATCACACGTTTGATTTAACTAAGTATGTAGATATTCGTATATGCTCTAGTGATTCTGCGCATACTGTTGTTGCACCTTGTGCAGGGACATTTGCCAGTACAGGTGTAAGAGAATATATTACTGGAATGAAGGAATACGGTTCTGAGGAATCAATTTATGATTCTTCACAAACTGTTGACCTATCTGGTAAAGTGATTATGTCTGATACAGGTAGTTATGAGATGCGTGACGGTACTACATACATATTGGATGGTGCAACAATTTTCATGACTGGTTATGTAAATAATAATGCCCTCGGTGAATGGACTGTAGAAGAGCCATACGGGACCACTTTCAAGATGAATGGTGGTAGTATTAATGGAATTTTACCAGAAACATCTAGTGGCGCTCCAGTAGGATATAGCATCGGTGGGATTAATGGAGTAAGTGACTCTCCTCTGTCCTTTGATGTCAATAATGTTGAATTCAATGGAATCTCATCATTATCAGCCTATAATGGAAACCGAGCAACCGGTTCTTGGATTGGTCAATCTGCATATGAAGTTTCACAATTCCAGGTAACTAACAGTATTTTCAATCACTACAGAGGATTCCGTGCAGATTGGAGTAATACATTATACCAAGAAGATATGTGTATGCGTTTATCAGGTGGTGCCGGTGGTTTGATTGATGGAAATACTTTCAACGATTGTACTGTAGGAATCTTCTTCGCACAATCTGATTGGTCTGTTGATAGTTCTTCTCCTGGATATACCGATCCAAGAGTCACGCAAATTACGCATGATGAATTTGGTTCTGATCAATTCGTTGTTTCCAATAATGACTTTAACAGTGCATCAGGATTCAACATTTGGTCATATTGGGATGCAGATGCTGACCAAATAACTATTTCTGATAATATTATGGATTGTAATTCATGTGAAAGCCATATAGCAATATATGGTGACTCATCTGTTGCACCGACTATAACAGGGAATACCATGACTAATGGAAAGTATGGTGTACAGACATTAGGCTCTACAACTTTGGGAGTTAAGGGTCCACAACTTGGTCAAATCAATAATAATATATTCTTTAACCAAGAGACAACTTCAATATTTATTGATGGTGGAGACGCTGATATAATTGGTAATGTAATAACTAATTCTATGGGTGGTATTACTGCTACTGGATTCGATAAGCCTACTGAAATAATTTCTACTCTCGTAGCCGGAATAAATACAGGAAGAGCAGTAAATAATCAGTTTAAGAATTTCCAGTCAGGACAGTATTCTCAGAGTATTGAATATAACATGCCTGCTGGTAATGAAATGCAACTTGCCTTTACCTGTGGTTATGCATACTGTTGGGAACCCGAAATCGATTATAAAAGTCCAGGAACTTCTGGATGGACCCGATGGGATCCTTCTGGCTCTTCAGGTACTTATTCAACAATCTTAACGACTCCAGGAATATACAAGTTTAGAATGTATGATTCTTATGGAGATGGCCCACAAGGTGCAATTCTAGAAGTATTTACGGGTACAGCTGGAACTTATGGTGGCGGATCAGGACCTCTTCCTATTCCAGCAACAACAACCTCATGGGCTTGCGGTGGAGGCAGCATCTACTCTTGTGCGAATTCTTTGGATTCCAATGAAGATGGTCATGTTGTCCAAAATCTGGGTATAACTCCTGAGACTTGGGGATTCCAGATGACTGATGCTTATGGTGACGGAGCTAATGGTAACTCATATGAATTTTTCACAGCACCAGCAGGAACTTGGAGTACAGCAAGTTCTGGAATAACTGGTACTTATGCCGGTGGAATAAATGATGGTGGAACTAATTCCATTCCATTCACTGGCGGAACAGAAAGTGACTGGGTTTATGTGAAATTATTACCAGGCACCGAACTAAAGATGGTATTTGACTGTAGTGTTTGGTGCTATGAATCAGGTATTGATTGGGGTTCAGTTGGATACATTGCAGATACATGGAGTGGACCAGATATTGATGGTAATATTATCACTAATACACTACTAGAATCTTTCAATGCCTACGGTATGCTATTTGAAGACTGTGACATGACATTGTATGAAATTTCAACAGTTGGCAATATAATCACTATCAGACAAAATGCATTGATTGTAGATAGTTGTACATGGGAAGATACCAACTCGGAACTGATAGGTACAGGTGATGCAGGTTCAATAGGATTCAATGACAATAATCAATATGGAGCCTCTGTAGTACTAGCTGGTACAAAAGTTTCAGGATTCGAAACAGGTGTTTACAAAACTTCTGGGGACCTAGTTCTAACAAATGGTGCAGAATTCACTGCATCAGGTAGTGGAAATGGTGTCTTTACAGAAGGTATTGCTGTGACTGCTACCGATACTTTACTTGATGGTGGAGCTGCAGGAACTGGAATTAAAGCTGTTACTGGTTCAGTGACATTGAATGATGTTACTACTGCTGGGTTAAATGGAGTTTCGATTGACGGAGAAATAACTCCAAATGGACAAATTACATTTGCAGACTTTTCTTGGACTGGCGGAGTTACTAAAAATACAGGCACAATGCTAGACGTATCTTATGTGAATGGTGATATCACTTCTATTACAGAAGATCCTAGTTTTACTGCTGGTGAGTTAATCAATGCCGCTGATAGATCTTATATCAATAGCATAGACTTCAGTCTTGATCCTGCGAAAATTGTAGTAGATGATGAATCAATAGTTGATGAATCTAACTGGTTGAACATAGACACTACTCACATGGTAAGTAATTCACCAGGTGGAAGTGTAGGTGTGAATATTATTTCAAACAATAATTATGCACCATATACATCGGATCTATTTGGAAATACAATGATTGTTGACGCAGATTTGAACGCAGACTGGTATGGTGGTAACATTAAGGATTCCTCTGGATTTGCAAAACCAGGTGAAGTTGATACAAATTTCTATATCACATCAGATAGTACTAATTTATACATGGCATTTGATGAAGTTACTGAAAATAATATCGATGTTCACTTCAATACTAAGGACTTTGCAATCCCTGGTGAAACAAGTTCTGATATTAACAATGCTCATACTTTACCGTTTGTTCCCGAACATGCACTGCAAATTGATATCAGCGCAGATTCTGTAACCATGTCAGACTATAGTTCCTTGAACTGGGGATCAAACCTAAATTCAGGTTCAATAGTTTTGATGAAAGGTACTACGACAACTGGTAATAGTCTAGTTGAAATTTCAATACCACGTTCTAGTTTCGGCACAGATATAGATTCACTTGATCTTGTAGCTACTGTTTCAACGTTAGGCGTTGTCAGTGTAGTTCATCCAGCACAATCTGGATTCTCTGCTGGTGCAGCTCAAACACTTACTAGTAGTTTCACTATGGATTTCGGTAATGTTGACTTAGCAGATGGTACTATGAATGATGAAGTATTACTTTATCGTTCTTTTAGAACTGTGACCCCAATAAGTGGTCCTTCGGTAGCAACTCCATTAGCAGGTCATACCTATGACATCATGGTTAAGACTGAGGCAGTAGCAGACCCATCAACAGGAAACTGTGATGATGATTGGGCTACTATCACGACACCTATATTGATGGATCAAAGCCATTCATTAGACTTTGATATCTTAAGAGCATGTCCAGATATATCGGATGACAAAGAATTAGTACAGGATGGAGAAATTTATAGTTCATTGTTTACTGGTTGTGTAAAGTTTAATGATTATTGTTTCAATACCCACCTTGATGAAGGAACCTATGAATATGTAATTTATGATTCCTATGGTGATGGACCTAATGGTGGTCAAGTTGAAATTGATACTAGAGCTATTGGCACAGATACATGGACTCTTGAAACCTCTTCATCTGGTTCATCTTGGAGCGCATTTAACTCTGACCTAATATCATTCACTGTTGCTTCAGGCTATGAAGCACGAGTGAGATACGATTGCAGTAGTTATTGCTCTGAAACCAGTATCGACGTTGATGAAATAGGATTGTTACGAGATATCAATGTATATGAGGACTCAACTGGAATTAGTTTTGTACTGGAGAACTTGGTTATTGATTATCAAGATGTTGAAGCTACTATGGAATGGGATGTCTTAGGATCTGGTATGTATGCATATGATGACATACTAACTGACTGGCAAGATGTTTCGGCAACCATTGGGACATTATCTATAGTTCCAATTAATGATCAATTCGGTACCTTTGAGTTGGACTTTGTTGTAGTAGATTCTCATGGTAGAACAGATAGTTCTAAGATAGTTTATACTGTTACTAATGTCAATGATGCTCCAGTGATATGCGATAAGAGGTTTGATATCAATTGTGATAATGGTGAAATACGTCTGTATGATGATAATGGTGTTTTCAACGTAAGAAATGAAGGATTTGGTAGCTACACCCAAGCATTGGGTGAAGTTCACAATGACTCTACAATCTCCTATATTCGTGACATGGATAATGAGAACGATGGTATCAACCAAGTCTATCAATGGACTGCGACAGCAGAATGTGATCAATTTACTAAGGTTCAATTAATTGGAGATTCACTTACCTTGTTTGAGAATAATAATTGGGAAGAAGGCGGTGTTTGTGAAATCACTCTTGGTCTTGAAGATGATGGATACGAATTCTGTATCCTATCAACTACTGAACCTACACCTCTTGCTTCTACTCTCTTCGGCGGTACTTCCGAGGGTTGTTCCGCTTATGGAGGAATCTGGATGGGTGAAAATACTGCACAGTCTGTAGTTGTACCATTCGCAGTTGCACCAGTAAATGATGCACCTGTTATTGCTGATGATAGTAATTTAGCTGTTAAAGTAGAAAATATTGTGAAAGACAATACCTGGACCGCTGATGGCGCTAATTACAAGGTCACATTGGTTGAAGATACTACTGATGTTGATTCATTATCGTTTGACTTATCCGAGATCAAGTCGGATATCGACCATGCTGATGTAGCATTGAGTTGGGCTATAACTGACTCAGAAGATTGTGTTTCAGCGAATTACTACGACATCACAATTGTTGGCGATATAGTGACATTTGATCTAGTAGAAGATGCAACAACCAATGCACCTCTATGGGAAAAAGATATGCTAAACGCTAATGGTATTCATCAAGTTCAGCCGACTACCTCTGGAAATTGTCCAATGTACTTGTCACTTAGTGACTCAGCTCTACCACAAATGGATAACTATACTGATATTGCAACAAGCAATTACGAACAAGAAACTGTTCAAGTAGAATTATATGTAACAGTTGACAATGTAGTTGAAAATGTTCCAGACTATGAATTTAGAATGTCAGAAGGATTTTCCTTCAATAACGTTTCATATATCATGCCAGGAACAATGGTACCAGTTGACTTTACCATATACTCTAATGCTGAGACTGGTGATGCAGGTCCATACACATATCAGAGATTGTTGAAGGTTACATTGCACAGTAATGGACATACTGAATTCGAGGAAACAAGATGGTTTACTCCACCAGCACATGGTGAATCGATGAGAATTGATGATTGGGAAGTATTGCATACTGGTCTGACAACTGAGGTTTGGGTTGAAATGGATGTAGTCACATGCGTTCCAACTGCTTCAGCATGTACTCCTGGAGATAGGGTCATACAGGATGATGAATTACCAGCTCCGTCACATCTTTCGACGGTTGGTACTGATCCTAACCCATGGTCTGCACCTGGTAAGTCAACCTCTGACAGAACACCAGCATTTGAAGACAAAAACTGGTGTAATAACCTAATGTCAACCAATGCTCAAGTCGATGACACGCCATTGTCTGAAGTAGTTTTACAACCTAATTGTCAACACACTTCTGACTCCTATCTGGCTTCAAATAGTGACTTTGGTGTAATGCAATGGCAGAATACAGGGCAATTCTTGGACCTACCAGTAGTTGTTGGAACAATCGGGGCACTATCAGTGCCTTCATTTGCTCCAAGTCTCATTGCGGTCTGTCTAACTGGTCTGTTTGTAAGTGTCTTAGCATTCTCTAGCCGTCGTGAAGACGATGAAGAGGACTTAGAAGTTGAAGACCTAACTGAAGATTACTCTGCTGTGAGCCCTGTTATTGCAACCATCTTGATGGTAGCAATTACTGTTGTTCTATCTGGTGTTGTCTATGTTTGGGCTGCTGAACTTGCTGATACAGATACTAAAGGTGTGCCAAGTGTTACCTTTAATGCTGAAAATGTTGCTGCTGGTGATATTAATTTTGATCACTGGAAGATTACTGTAGGGCAATCTAAGGCATCTCTTGCTACACAGGCTGTTGAAGTTAGAGTTACTTATACGAATGGTTTAGGAGAATTGATGACTGAGGTAGTGAATATTGCTTCACCTTCACAATTTGATTCCCTTGGATGCACATCCGATGTAAGTTCCAATGGTTGCGGTGTCTATGGATTCTCTCCATTCAACAGCGAATCTATTGTGACCTTCGGAGATGTTGTTGACAAATCTGGAGCTGAAGTAGTTTCTTCGTTTGGATCTGGTGATGATATATATGTCAAGACTCACTTGTCAGATGGTACAGCATTAACAGATGTAAGAATTGCAATTGTATATGCTCCACTTGTTGGACAGGCAGTAACATTGAAGACCTATACTGGTCTTAATTGGGATAAACCTGTATACTGAGTAATTGTATTACAAGTTGAATACGGACGCATAGGGGAGAGAGAGTTTTCTCTCTCCTATGCCTTCTGTACCCTTTAATGGGTAAACCGACACAATGATGTGTTGGGGTAATAATCCAGATGCTGGGGGCTTTTGCCCCCAGCGTCATGGAGTTTGTCTATGCTTTTTGAACGAGCCTTTTTCATCTTTGACTTTGAGCCCTAATTATCATGGAACAAATACCTAGTCCTATTGTGAAATGCGTCATTTTCGATTGTGATGGCGTTTTGGTTGACTCAGTTAGCTCTTGGAAGACTCTTCATGACCATTTTGGCACAGATAATTCGTTTAACTTATCTAGGTTCATAGCAGGAGAGATATCTGATGTTGAATTCATGCGTTCAGATATTCAATTATGGAAAGCCAAGAGCAATCCGATTTATCGAGATGAGTTATTTCGTGCCTTTTCTGGCGTGAAGTTGATGAATGGGGCACGTGAACTTATCCAACAACTAAAAGAAAAAGGTATTTTTGTTGCAATTGTTAGTGCAGGAGTTGACCTCTTTGTAGCATCTATTGCTTCAATGTTGAAAGCAGATGACTGGATTGCTAATGGTTTTATTTTCAATGATGATGACACTCTGTCTGATGAAGGAGTTTGTCGCCTGCATGCTGTTGGCAAGAACTTAGTAATTGAAAAGTTGATGGCTATGCATAACTTTACCCCCGAAGAATGCGTCTCAGTTGGTGATTCGGAAATGGACTTATCGATGAGAGTGAATGGTAGTGCATTCATTGGCTTCAACCCAAGCCGCGAATCATCATTTAGGGCTTTTAAAGATGCTGAAGTTCCAATTATTGAAACAAAAAATCTTCTTTTACTTAAACCGTATTTGGGATTGGAATGATCAAGCAAATGGAATTGCAGTAGTTGCATGACTCTTCAAATTAACAATAGTTAGTATACACGGTTTCGGTTGGAATCCTAACATTCTCTGATATGATGTTTGATCTTGCCATGTGCTTGAACATACGAGGGTTGTTCCCTTAAAGTCAACACATGCATGACCATGCACGTGTCCAGTGACAAAGATGTCAGGAACTTCCCGTATCACAAGACCATCTTCTGGCTCCGGTGAAAGTGGGGTTTTCCCACCCCATTGAGGGGCTAAATGGCGTCTTCTGAGCATTTGTCGCATAGCTTCAACAGGGTCAGCATAAGTTACAGTTCGCAGACCTGCAACAAAGTCGTCAATTGATTTCCCATGATATGATAGTAATCTAACACCATGCAGTGAAAAATCACATGGGTTTCCAACGAATGTTGTAGTATTGTAATCTTGTTGAATATCCTTTTCAAAGGTTGGTTGAGGTTCAGCAGGTCTTACAGCATCATGATTACCTGGAAGCATTACACATTCGACCCAATCTGGCAGAAGTTCTAATAATCGTGCAAATTCAGTATATTGTGCAAATAAATCAGTTATTGCTAATTCCTTATCTTGTCCTGGATAAATACCCACTCCATCGACACAATCTCCTGAAAGAATAAGATATTTGATAGTTTTAGCTAGTGGGTCATTGTGAAACCAGCGAACCATCTTATGCCATTGTGCCTCAAGAAATGTCTTTGAACCAACGTGTATATCGGATAGAAATGCTACACTCACACCATGTGGCGATGAAGCCTTTTCATGTCGGTTCTCCATAGGAAAGTGAAGATCATCGACATAGAATAAATCACCAGTTTGACTAAATGTTCCAGATACACCAAGGACATCATCTGGCATTAAACCGGCTTCAATTATCTGTTCATGTGCTCTATCTCTTTCATCGCCACGCTTCTTGGTAAGAATACAAGTCATCTCTCCTGTTTCATCCTCTAGATTCCACATAAGATGTCCATTCTTTGTATAGCGTGGTTCATTGACCAAACCAATCGCTACAGCCTTGTTTTCATAACCTTGATATCGATGTGATTCACGCTGTAATCTTCCAATTTCGGAATGCTTTCTCGGCAATCTAGAGTTTTTTATAATCATTTTTCGAATACTCGTCAATCTATCATTGAAGCATGCTGAGATATCCGCCATCTTACCTTCAGTGGTACTTTTTCCTGTAATGTCATAGTGAACCAAAATATCATTTGGTGCATCGGTTGCCAACTCACTGAAGTCCGACTCTCTCCAATCAGGGAGGTTATTTCTGAAGTGTAGATCAAGAGGCTCAGGTTCTGAAATTGGTGCAATAATACGACCTAGGTCCGTTGGAGCTGATTTACTAACCGAATTACTCGGGTCTAATTTCTGTGATGTATTGGAATCAAATAGTGAACTTAGTACTGAAAATTTATCATCATTCAAAACACCTCGGTGAAAATCTATTTCAGGACCCAAATCAAGTAATCCAATAGGGTCTTTGTGGCCTTGTAATAGTTCTTGGATAGAATTACTTGCCAGTATTTTGCGCTGTCGCAACAGATGAATAATCTCTTCAGCTGTCGCAGACATAATCCGAGGTGTCGCAACCCCTCCAAAAGCACACCGGTCTAGTGATTAAATTATTCCCACTCAACTTGGTTGCCAATAGTCTCAGTAGGTCCTTCAGCAGGTGCTTCACCACTCCAAGATTCATCTTGCCAAGGGGCAAACTGTTTGGCCGTTGCTTCTCTTTGCGCTCTTTCCACTTCGAACTTTAAGCGATTATGTTCAGCATTTTGAGATAACTCTTCTAACTTTTTCCGATTTGCTTCTGCTTTTGCCATGGCATCATCCCAGCAACTTATTGCTGTTAGAAGTGCAAAGTGAACAAAACCAATTTTATTTTCTGCTCTATTACCACCAATTCTGGTTGAGTGTGCATTAGCCCAAGTATTGGATGCAATTCCAACATATACGGTACCAACTTCTTTCTTTGTGGTATCATCGCCACCAGGTCCAGCAATTCCAGTAATTGATATTGCAATATCGGCCTTTGCATTACTTAATGCACCTTTAGCCATTTGTATGGCGACTTCAGCAGAAACTGCACCTCTTTTAGATAACATTTCTTCCTCGACATGCAATTCTTTGATTTTTGCATCATTTGAATATGTTACCCAGGACTGATTAAACCAGTTACTTGCTCCAGCAATATCGGTAAAGGCACTGGTCAGTAAGCCTCCAGTACAGGATTCAGCCACCGTAATGGAGTGACCTCCTTCCTTTAGGCGTCTGACTAGACGAGCCGCAGCAGCTTGGATATCTTCATCCATTCAATTAACGCCTGTTGCCTATTGGTTTTGAGTTTAACCCTTAGGCGTTGGTTTCAATAACGGGTTCTTACAGGACTGCTTGGGTCTGTGGTCTAGCGGTTATGACACCGCCCTTACACGGCGTTGATCGAGGGTTCAAATCCCTCCAGACCCACCATCTACCAACAGTGGTGCTGTAAGCGGTTTTTATTATCTTGAATCACTTTGGTTATACCGGTTTTTCTTTGAATCTCTAAAGGATTTTGTAGTGATTCATCAATCAAGAGTAAGTGAACGGCACGTTGCCAAACTCCATCGGTAATTTCTTTTCCACGATGGTCAATTCCAACAAGAATTCCATCTAATTCAGTAAAAATAAGAATCGAGGTGGCCTTTGATAATTCACTATGATGTAATAGCAGCCATCGGGCACCTTTCAAATCCTGCCTAGGATTATCCCCTAGTTCAGAAAACTTTAGTATCTTCATATTCAAACCTCATAGGTTGTAACGCAATAAAGCCACTGCTCCACCCATTCCAAGTAATTGCTGACCTGAATCATGGTCTGTTGAGCATTGAACTAGTTCAGCACCTATCTCAGAAAGTCCCTCTGCCCATTTAGACCATGTCATATCACCAATGAAAGCCCCTTCATCACGCAATAAATCTACTGCAACTAAGGCGATTTCTATCGCACCTTCTTGTAAAGCCTTGATTAAATCTACTTGGCCATAGGCAACTGCACCGTTGGTCGAAATACGAACCCAAACTTGTTCTAGTAGCGATATTTCTCTTGTTATAGCATATTGATCTAGAAGATTTCCAGCCAAACCCTCTCTTAATACTTCATTGGCACCTGAACGGCCAGACATTGATGTGGCTATGGAGGTCATAAATCTCGTTTGACCTGCATCTTTCAGTTCTTGAAGTAAGATATCGCGGGCGTGTCCAGGACCGGATAGGATTAATGGAGTTTGGTCATCGAGAGTATCGGTTATTTCTCTGATTACTTTCGAACGGAAATCACTAGCGGCTAAACTTGAGGATTTTGTATCAACTCTTTTTCCTCCACCACGCATAGCCCAAGTAGTTGATTCACGTAAACCTCTAGGCGTCACATAGAATAAAATTATTTCATCATTTTCTACTACTGCAAGAGCAACCTTCACTTGACGGGAGGCGTCTACTGATTGTTGCAATAATTCTTTATCTGTATTTTTAAATGGATGAAAGGTTGTAATTTCCACCTCATCCATCATCGTAATATTATGAGTGTGATGACTTCCAATGTCAATTGGTGATTCACTAATGATACCATGTACCCGTAAAATATCACTGAATGCTTGATGTTCTGTAGATTCAATCGCTAATTTAATCCACATTTTCTTTCGCTCAGCAGACTTGGCCCTTCCACCTTCATCACCACCAGTAGTCTGATCTCTACGCTCACCTAGCATTGCTATGGACATTCCTTTCCGCGCTAGTCTTGCTAGTGACCACAAGTCACCCTCGGTTTCAATGCGCAGACGCCAAAGCATCGGTTCGCGCTTCAAAACCCGCATTCAGTTCACCCAAATACACCAGTTTGACGCCCATCCTCATCCATCTCCATATCCATTGCTGCGGGATGGACGGGTAGCCCAGGCATCGTCATCATATTTCCTAAAATTGCGACAATGAAACCTGCTCCAGCATTTAATCTAAATTCTCTAACTGGTAACGTAAATCCAGAAGGTGCTCCTAATTTACCTGAATCATGGGAGAAGGAATATTGTGTCTTTGCCATACATACAGGTAAATTACCATAACCCCAAGAGATAATCTTATCCAATTGCTTTTTGGCATTTGCTTCAAGATATACCTCTTTAGCTTTATACATTCGAATTGCAATAGCATCAATCTTTTCCATTACAGGTGCATCACTTAGGAATAGTGGAGTAAAAGGCCTTCCCGCGGCAACATGATCTTGAATTGCCGTAACTACTGCCTTGGCTAGTTCTTCACCACCTTCTCCTCCCTTGGTATGAACTTCAGTGATAGTTACTGCCTTTGCTCCACTATTATGTGCGACATCTTTCAAAGTTGTAATTTCAGCATCTGTATCTGAGGTGAATTTATTGATTGACACTACTACAGGTACGCCGAATGCTGCCATATTCTTGATGTGGCGATCGAGATTAGTCATTGCTCCAGCCTTGACCGCTTCAAGGTTCTCTGTTTCTAATTCTTCTTTGCTTGGACGGTAACCGCCTCGACTTCCAAAAGCTCCTCCATGAAGTTTCATTGACCGAATGGTTACATTCATGACGACACAATCAGGTGGCTTACCAGATGTTGCTGCTTTGATATGCATAAATTTCTCTGCACCCATATCAGAGCCAAATCCAGCCTCAGTGACTACAATGTCTGCAGCGCCTAGGGCTAATTTATCAGCAATTATGCTTGAGTTACCATGTGCAATATTGGCAAAAGGTCCACCATGAATAAAGGCAGGATTGCCCTCTAAGGTCTGAACCAGATTTGGAAGAAATGCATTTCTTAGAAGTAAGGCCATAGCACCTGGAGCGCCTATGTCCATTGCTTTGACCGGGAATCCATCGGTAGATTGACCCACGACAATCTCCCCAAGTCGATGTCTTAAATCCGAATAATCAGAAGCCAGTACTAGTATTGCCATGACTTCACTAGCAGCGGTTATGTCAAAGCGATCTTGTCTAAGATGTCCATTGGCCGGGCCACCCATTCCTATTACGATGTCACGCAATGATCTATCATTCATATCCATTACGCGAGGCCAATCTATTCTAGTTGGGTCTAATTTACTGGTATTGCCATGCTTTATGTGATTATCAATCAATGCTGATAATAGGTTGTGGGCAGAGGTTACAGCGTGTAAGTCTCCAGTAAAATGGAGGTTTATTTCCTCCATGGGTAATACTTGTGAATATCCACCGCCAGCAGCTCCTCCTTTAATTCCAAAAACAGGACCCATTGAAGGTTCTCGAATTACGCATGTTGCAGATTGACCAATCTTGCATAGTGCCTGAGTTAGTCCAATTGTAGTAACAGTTTTCCCCTCACCGAACGGTGTTGGATTAACCGACGTTACTAGCACAAGGCTTCCTTGGGGCTTAGAAAATCTCTGCTTAAGCGCTTCCCAAGTAATTTTTGCAATACCCTGGCCCATCGGCATTAGTTCTGTTGAAGAAATACCTAATTTCCATGCAATTGCCTCAATTGGTTCTAATGTCGCAGCATTTGCAATCTCCAAATCACTAGGCATGAGGTACATGCGTGTCTCTAAGGCTTTGAAACACACGGTCGAAATTGGTCATGTAATAGCGATTATCTTACCTTTGATAAAAGGCCAAATGACTAATTTAATCAGTTCTGGTCATCATTCAGACTACCAAGGTAGTCTGGTAAATCAACACCAGCCATCTTAGCAACATCATGAACAGGTGGAAGTGATTTAATCAATGATGAGATGAAGTTAGCAGTACTGCCACCTTCTCCACCATTTCCAGAATCCCAAACGGTAATCTTGTCAATCTTCAAGTTAGCAATTGCTTCGGTTTGACGAGCAACTAATTCTTCGATCTTCTCAACCATCAATAGTGTTGCAGCAGCCTTTGGATCGCCACCTGCACTCTTGACAAGAGCTTGATATCCAGCAGCCTTTGCTTCAAGTACAGCTTTAGTTCCTTCCGCTTCAGCATTGTATATTGCAAGGATCGCATCTGCTTCTCCTCTTGCGATACGACGTTGGCGTTCAGCTTCCGCTTCAGCAGCAATCTCGATCTGTTGTTTAGAAACTTCTTCACGAGCAATTTCATCTGCACGTAGTCTCTGGCCTTCAAACTCATATTGCGCTTTCTCAATTTCTGCTTGAGCCTGACGAGATGCTACTTGTGAACGGCGCATTGCTTCTGCTTCTTGGACAGCTAAATCAGCATTATATGATGCGATTACAGCACGTGATTGATTTTCACCTTCGACAGCCAATGCTTCTTGTTGTTGAACGAAAACCCGTCTTCCTGCTTCTGCGGCTTTCTGACCTTTGACAGATTCTGCTTCATTGTTTGCGACTTCGATTTCTCGAGCACGGTCTGCAGCAGCCTTACCAATTGCACCAGTTCGATTAGCTTCTGCACGGTCAACAACTGCATCAGCAATTGCAACAGCAGCAGCCTTTGCACCAATGGACTTGATATAATCTGCTTCATCAGTAATATCAGTGATGTTAACGTTGATTAGGTAAAGTCCAATCTTGTGCAATTCTGTGTCTACATTGTTGGATACCATTCGAAGGAATGCTTCTCGGTCTTGATTAATTTGCTCGATTGTCAAGGAAGCAACAGTTAGTCTTAGTTGACCAAAAATAATTTCCTTTGCCATATCTTCAATTTGAGGATTTGGCAGTCCAAGTAGACGCTCAGCAGCATTTGACATGATTGAAGGAGCGGTTGAAATACCGATGGTAAAGGTTGAAGGTACGTTGATACGAATGTTTTGTTGTGAAAGTGCGTGTTCTAGATTGATACTAATGGTCATTGGCTTTAGATCGAGATATGCATAATGCTGAATCAATGGCCAGACGATTTTTCCACCACCGTGGTAACAAGCGGCTGCACCGCCCTCTTTGACGTTACCATAAACGACAAGGATCTTATCCGATGGTGCCAATTTATATCTGCTTGTAGCAACATAAATAGTTACAACTACTGCAAAAACAAACAAAAATACTCCAATTAAACCTAAACTCTCTGCGACCGCCATGTTAATTGGAAAGAGGCCTACTTTATGAGCCTTGACCCATCATTAATTATTAATTACTATGACTATTCTTCTTCATTATGATTTTTTATATCAAGTAGTTGAACAATTAAGGTCTCTCCTATAGCATCAACTACGCGTATGAATTTACCTGTTTTGATAGTCAAACCTTCTTCTTGAGCAACAGCATCTGAGGTTCTAAGGGCGCCTTGATACTCGACTTGTACTTGGCCATGCTCACCAGCATTGATGGTTCGATAAACCGTGCCTTTGGCACCAATTGCCTCTGAATATTTTACTGTATTATCCATTTCCAAACTCTTCATTAATTGGAATACTTTTCCTATTATGTACATGGAAATAGAACCGGCGACAGTACCAGCAATTATTGCAACGAAGGCATTTTGATCCGTTTGAGATACCGCGAGCCCAAAAATGCCAAACATCATTACGAAACTAAGTAATCCTTGTATCGTTAGAACATGAAAAATACCTTCTGCTCCGATATCCATATCGACATCACCTGGTAGTATGTCCATTGCTCCATCAGCCACACCTCCAAGTAGAATTAATATGAAATAAATCAAAAACAAGAAAGTACCAATTATTGCCATTGCAGCAAATAATACATCGACTCCAGTTACTTCTCCAAGCCCAATTAAATCCATGAAACTTCCAATCAAACCCATTTCTTCACCACGCTATGACAAAGTGTTCGTACACATCAACCTTCCCGTTCTTTTAATACAGGTCTAATGTAAATTAGGTAATAGTGGCCATATACGATCGGTCCTAATGACAAGCCAAGAAGAACTGCTACGCCCCACATTGGTAGGTCTAGTGCTAATCCAATTGCTAGAACAATTAGTAGGCTTAGTAATATTGAAGCTTTTTCAAATATTATGAAAAACGCATTAGGTCCATCATTAATACGGTCTCTCATTGTAAATAGGTCGAGTAAACCCACCATTTAATCACCCTAAAATATAAGATCTGCCCATGCAATTTCACTTAATATAACTACTAATGAATACATGATGATGACAAAAGTTATTGGGTTTCTACCCTTTTCCGTATTGGATTCAGTTTGTTGCATTCGACCAGTTGAATCTCTTTGTATAGAAGTGCTTTCAGAAGTGGTGTAACTACTTCCTTTAGTAAACTCCATCTCGTTTTTCTTTGTTTGATAAAGTAAGAATATTATGGTTCCAATTACAATACCTATACTCGAACCAATAAGGGTGCCTAATGCATCATTGAATTCCATCCACATGGCAGTGGATAAGTAAAGTCCTAAAAGTCCTGTAAGGAAACCGATTGCACCTTTTCCGCTATGCTGATTACTGAATAGGTTGCCTTCCATGTCACACCATAAAAGGGGGTCTTTATCAAACCTATCTGTTTTTTGTTCGGTTTTGATGGTTTGATTGAAAAAGTATTGCTTGTTCGAAAACTTATGGCCGATGTGTTTTATGGCATTGCAGGAGACCCAGTTTCTCATTCCATTTCACCATTATTGCTTTCAATTGTAGCCCAGCACCTTGAACAACAAGGTAAATGTAAATCCAACCTCAGTATACAAAGTTTGAATCTTATCGAAGCAAAATCAATTCAAGATGCATTGGCATGGGGTTATGCCAAATCTATCCCAAATCCTCTGAATTGGGACTATACAGGTTCACCATTTGGCAAATTTAGGAATAGGGCATTGATACAAAAAGCATTAGAAGTGACAGAGAAAGTAATTACCTCTAACACTATTTTCGAAAATAAATCTGATAATATTTCCAAAGCTAAGTTCCCATTTTCCAGTACTACTAAATTGCCTAAAAAAGCCTTTTCGGAAGAGATTTGGATAAACTTAACATCTCCATTGAAACATCAGTTGACTAGTAAAGCAGTAATAGATTTTAATGATTCATCTCTAATTGAATCTGTCAATGTCCTAAGGTGGGACGGTCATGGATGGTGGTCTTCAAATGTAGATGGCAGTGGCGTTGTAAGGTGTGCTGAGTTTTTTGGAATCGATGTTAGCAAAGGTGCGGTTCTATGTATTCTGGGGGGCGGTGGAGCCGCTCGTTCAACAGCTCATGCCTGGGCTAAATCGGGAGGCAAGTTGAAAATACTTGATGGTAGAAGAAATCTAAAAGGGGGACTATGGTCTAATTCAATTATAGAGACTAATAGTTGTGATATATTCATAAATTTTGATTCTGATGAAATACCCGATGAATTAATTATCGATAGAGCAATCATATCTCCTCGATATGATTTGATGGAAGGTACAGTAGATCAACGATGTGAACTATTAATTAAACCTCAATATGACGGTAGATGGATGTTAATCGCTCAACATTTAGAATGTTGGAGGCAATTATGGGCTCCACAATATATTGACTATTTACCTTCAATTGAATTGTTGATGACTAAACTAATCCATGCAGAAATAGTATTATCATCATATACATGAAGTCCGAACTTCAAAATATGACAAGTTAGGAGGGCTATACGTGCAAACTATTTACAAAACTCAAATAGCCAAGGTTTTAGCGGCATGCTTTTTGTTGATATTCACTTCTTGTATTGGTTTTGTTTCAGCGCAACATCAACCCGAAAATCAAGACTTTCGCCCAGTTAATACCGGTACAGATTTCCCTGTTGGATGGGACGATTCTTCAATCTCTAGTGAGACTTCAGTAAGGGTTATTTATCCTGCAATGTCTGATGGCGAATCTGAAGATATGGCAGGTAATGGACCATTCCCTTGGATTGTATTTTTTGGTGATGACGATGAAGAGATTTCCGATTATATGCTATTGGGCAGTGAAATTGCAAAGCATGGAACTATTGTCTTAGTGACCGAGGGAGTTAGTCAAGGTGGCTCTGATAACATTCAGTCTCATCTAAATGATCTTGATGAAATAATGACATTCATGCAGCAGAATAATAATTCTGTTGCCAATATTCCGAGTAGTTTTGGACAAATAGATTTGAATCATTGGGGTGTTGGAGGGCATGGTGCTGGAGCCGCAGCAGCCTATTCAGTATACCCATTTTGGCAGCATTCTAATCTAGCCACATCGACTCAACCACCTCGCGCCCTCTTTGGATTTGGCATTGACTTTTCAGAATGGGATTCTGGCCAAGACTGGGAAACAATGCGTCCAGTTGGATGGACAGTTGAACCAGCATCTCCTGCTACGGCACTCTTCATGACCGGAACAATAGATGAAGTCGCCAAAAGTCAAGATAATCTTCCATTCATCAATGGAACTGATGACTTTGGATGGCAATGGATGCATGTTTTAGGGGCAAATCACTATCAATTCCAAGATGAAACAGATGATGGCCTCTTCTTTGGTGATGATCGTAATGATGGAGATGCATCAATTTCTAGACAAGAGCAGATTGACTATGCAGCACTCCATCTCAATCCATATCTCGATGTGATGTTAAGAGGTGATCATTCATATTTCCGAGATGCATTCAATCGACCACAGTCTGCTGATGTAGCAACCGACCCAGACTCCTATATCGAGGAGGATTTAGATTCAAGTGAGATGATATTAATTGAAAGTATGGTCGTAGAGCCAGAAAACAAGGTTCAGTTTGGAAGGTATGAGACCTTTTCATTAGAATCAAACTGGACTTTGAGAGACGGTAGTAACTTCTCTCAGATTTCCTCTTCTTGGCAAGTTGATATTGAATGTGGGATAAATAATATTAAGCAAAGCATTGGTAATTTGGATTCCAATGGCTCAGCATTATGTTCATATAATGTTGAAAATATTGAACCAGGTTTACATGTGGCCTACATGAGAATATATGTCGAAGGTGGACCATCTACTACAGAATTTACCTTCACTCGTGGCAACACACCTTTGGTATTCATGACACCCTTACCCGAAGTATTAGTTCCAGAGAGAGGTAGTGCGCATCTTGATTCTAATCTCATAGCAATGGACCCCGATGGCCAAGAGATTTTCATTCAAAGTGCAACTATTAGTGGTGGTAAAGTGAATAATTTTTCGGTCGAGGTTGATGCAGATGGTAGGGGTATAACCGTTAATCACATAGTTGAAGGTGAGTTTACTGGTGGTGCTGAAGTGGATGTGGTTGTTCGTTCTGGTGGGCAGGGAGTAATTGATGAGAATCAAACTACACTTGAAATCCGTGTTATTCCATATAATGACCCAGTCGTATTAACTGGTAATGTTGCAATGCAGAATCTTATTGAGGATGGGCCCTCCGTTTCAGTGAACATAACTCAATATGCCTATGACCCTGAAGGTGAAGCATTACTTGCTTCAATCAATGATCTTACTTATGGGCAAGCAGGACCTGTTTCTTTTTCATATTCGAATGGCATATTGGAATTAACACCTTTGCCTAATGCAAATGGTGCAACTATACTCCACGTCAGGGTTACTGATGGTGGGAGTGAACCAGTCGATGTCGATATTCCCGTCCAAGTAACTGCTTCTGATGATCCGGTTATAGCCAATCAAAGCAGATGGAATATTGAACTAGAGGAAGATCAACCTATTTCTCTTAATCTAAGTGAGTTTGCTTGGGATATTGATGGGGATCAGTTACAGTGGAATACAAGTGAACTAATCTCTGACCCCACACTCACAGTAATTATTTCTGGAACACAGATAATAATCACTCCAAGCAATGATGTAAATGGGTTAAATCAACTACATTTGTTGAATGTATCAGATGGAATTACACAAATATCGTATCCTTTATCAGTAAATATTACACCAATTCCAGATGCACCGGTACTAACTTTGAATGGCGTCAATATTATCGATGAAACCGCTGCAAGTCTTGCATGGTGGGTTTTTGATGCAGATGGGACTGATGTTCCCAATCCCGAAATCAAAATTGATGATTTGAAACTTGAAAATTTGACACATTCATGCCTTTTAGATCAAAACGATGGTAAATACCAATGCGTTACAATGTTACAATTGCCAGCCGTACATGGTGATAATGTGACTATTCGGGTCGCAGTTGTAGATTCACAATTCAGTTCAGAATTTGTTGCTTATACTACTATTTTATTCAATCAATCACAAGGCATAGTTGTCGATGAGGAAACGGGTGATTCCGATGAATTATCCTCCAGTATTATTATTGGAATAATTGCAGTATTAGTTATACTGATTTTGGTATTATTTACGTTCATAAGAAGTACCAACAACTCTCCAACCGCAATTGTTGGTCTAACTCTTGAGCAGGAAGTGAGTTTTGTGGAAGAGGAACTAGATGTCGATCTAAGTTCGTCTGGTCTATTATCTAGGATTCAGCAGAAAAAGTGATTTTACAAAGGAATATTTCCATGCTTCTTTGGAGGGCTCCATTGTCTTTTTGAGCGAAGAATGTTTAGTGCTCGGCAAAGACGTAGTCTACTTTCATTTGGTTCAATTACATCATCTAGCCAACCATTTCTTGCAGCCACATATGGGTCGCCAAATTTGGCTTTATACTCTGCAACCAATTTCAATCGCACCTCTTCCTTCTCGGAATCTTCTACTGCATTGATTTCTCTGCGATGTATAATATTGACAGCTCCCTCAGCACCCATGACTGCTAATTCGGCAGTTGGCCAAGCAATATTGTAATCACTTCTTAGATGCTTACAGGACATAGCCAGATACGCTCCACCATAGGCTTTACGAGTAACTAAGGTTAGTTTTGGGACAGTAGCCTCTGCATATGCAAATAATAATTTAGCACCATGCCTAATGATTCCACCCCATTCTTGAACTACCCCAGGTAGGAATCCAGGTACATCTTCAAGGGTGACAAGAGGAATATTGAAGGCGTCACAGGTTCGAATAAAGCGTGCTGCCTTGATTGAAGCATCAATATCCAAGCAACCGGCTAGAACCTTTGGTTGGTTGCCGACAATCCCTATACTTCTTCCATTTAACCTAGAAAAACCTATTATGATATTATCAGCATATGCCTCGAAGAGTTCAAGGAAAACACCATCATCAACTATTTCTTCAACAACCTTGACCATGTCATATGGTTTATTTGGATTGTCAGGGACTAGTTCTTCTAGGCCCGAGTTTAATCTATCCATGGGGTCAGCAGTTTCACAATAAGGAGCATCAGCCATATTGTGATCAGGTAGGAATCCTAGGATTTCGGAAGCCAAGTTACAAGCATCATCCTCATCTTCTGCAATCAAGCATGCAATTCCAGAGCGAGAAGCGTGTAAAGTTGCACCTCCCAATCCAGCAGCATCGATTTCACCTTCGATCACTTCAGGCGTTTCAAGCGGTGATGAGAGGAATAATTGTCCGTGTTCTTCGCCTAGTATTGTGAAGTCAGCCAAAGCTGCTGCCAAGGCAGAGACTCCAACAACAGGGCCCAACACTAGGCTGATTATTGGGACTCTTCCACTGCACTGAACAAATCTATCGAGTAATTCACCAGTACCGGCAAGTCCTGAAATGCCATCATGGGCGCGTTGTCCTCCACCATCCCACATACCGATTATTGGGACTTTAGCCCTTTCAGCCATCTCCACAACCTTGGCGATTTTCTTAGCATGAATCTCACCCATGCTGCCACCATGGACGCTGAAGTCCTGTGCGAAACAATATACTCTTCTTCCATTGATTGTTCCATGCCCAGCAACTACACCATCACCTAATGTCTGATGAAGGAACATTGAGTGATCCATCGTTCGATGAGTGACAAAAGAGTCTATTTCGATAAATGATTCTTCATCCAATAGCATCGATATTCGGTCTCTTGCAGTACCTCTGCCAGATATACGAATCGCTTCCTGCTTTTTCAAACCCCCACCAAGTCTTGCTTGTTCGCGTTTATGGCGCAATTCTTCAAGGCGATGTTGAGGATTAGAGGACATATTATTCACTCCATCAATGAGATGTTATTTTCTCCACATAGGTTAGATTCTATTGCTTTGGATACTTCGACATTATTTGATAATGCCCAATGGACTTTTACTACGGCAGTATCAGGTGGACAAACACTTCCATTGCCTAATAACCCCATATCCATCTGCTTACGACCTTTAGAATATACATTCATATCCACTGGGCCATTAATACATTGAGTTGTTATGACTATTGGAATATTCCGATTGACACATCTAGTCAATACACGCCATACTTTAGTATTCTCGGGTGCATCATTTTCTGGATCTTCAATAGGTACGTGTCCAAGTCCTGTGCCGTGGATAATGATTGCCTGTGGTGCAGTTAGAATTATTGCTTCTATCTCTTCTTCATGTAGCCAAGGTCCAGCAATAAACTGTATGATTCTAACACCGGTTTCATAATGTGTCGGTGAAGGGCAAACTTCACGATTTGATGATTCTAACATCCTCTGATAATCATCCGTAATGGTGATTGAAGGATTGCCTGACTTATTTTCAACAACTCCAAGTGGTTGGCTATTGACTGGCTTGAAAGCATCTCTTCGCGTTGAATGTAATTTCCTTACCCCTGTGCCTGGATGGATTGAACAAATCCCATCATCAGATGTTGAATGCATTACTAGTACCGCACTATCACCTGCTTCACCGCATGGCTTTGGAGCATTAGCTGCCCAAAATACTGCTGCGATTAAATTTTCAGCAGCATCAGACGACCCTCGGTCTGATGAGCGTTGAGAGCCTACTAAAGCAATCGGGCCAGGTGAAACTTGACCTTTGCCAGACCAAGCGAAATTAAGCGCTGCTGAAGTGAGGTGTAGTGTGTCGGTACCGTGAGTTATTACCACGCCTTTACAACCATCATCAAATGCTCTTTTACTGGCATCAATCATTTTATTCCAATGTTGACAACGAATATCATCACTGAACATATTACCAAGTTTTTCAGTTTCGATATTGGCAATCTGTCCAAGTTCTGGTACGCTTGCCAATAATTCATGAGGCTCAAATCTAGCAACTACTGCCCCCGTTTCATAATCTACTTTCGAGGCTATTGTTCCCCCGGTGTGTAATATCCTGATACGTGGTAATTGAGAATTTGGTTCCACTTTGGATTCAATAATTATATTTTCACTAACCTTGTCACTGATCAGTGTTTCAATCGATAATACATCATCGATTGGATAACTTGCATTATATCCATTAACTAATTTGATAGTCAGATGATTTTTAGAAGCAGGATGGATGACAATACCTTCAAATTCCACTATTCCATTATGGCTTTTGACCTCGATTCGGGCCTTAAGTCCCAACTCTGGCATATCAACCATAATCACTCCATGAATCGAAGGCTCATCAAGAGTTCGTATTATTTATTGTATTTTTTACAATATTAACAACTGATTGCTAAAGTATAACTTGGGACAAATAAATGGTGCCGGGAGCGGGGCTTGAACCCGCGACCTTCGGATGTCTCAGACACCGCAAGGGGGTTTGCACGTCATACGATTGCCTTGTAGGCTGCCCTATGAGTCCGACGCGCCACCAACTACGCCACCCCGGCCCGCTTCGGGGTGCGGCCTTTACTCTTTGAATAATGCGGAAGATTTTTTCATTCTCAAAGATAAGATATTCCTACTTTTTATGATATTTTCTTCCGTAGCCTTCATGCACTTTCAGTCCTCCGACGTGTTATGGTCGACCTACAAACGGCGATGGCAGCCGCAGCGGCGGAGCGTAAGCAACGTTCTGGTGCAGCAAGCCAGGATAGGAAGGTACGTCGTAGTGGCGCCAACCTCGGTATAGAAGCATTCGACCCAGTAAAACATGTCAAAAAAGAGAAGGCTGAAACTGCTTCGATGTGGTTAGTAATTTGTTTTACAATCATCATTTCTTTATTGATGAGGTTCGCCCTAATGCCTAATACTAGCAAAGATAAATCAGATATATTGTATTTGATGCCACTCAGTGCTATGATTCTAATTCCTCAAATTCATCGTATGGTGATGCCTAAATCATTGCAAGAATACTTTACTAAGGGTACTTGGATAAAGGCAGGATTCTTACATACGTTCGTATTTTTAGCATTGGCTTTCCTTCTTGTCAATCCACCTTTCGGTGACATTGTTGCCCCTAAGTTAGCAGATGGTTGGGCGATTGCTACCGATGACGGAGAGACGCTTTTGTTTAACGAAGATTCTAGCAGTGATGGCGAGATTAGTTGGATTGTAGAAAATAATGGGGATTTAGAAGGTGAAGTTTGGCTATTATTCGGACTTGCTGATAATGTAAATTCGGATGGCGCTAGAGTTGTAGTTGAACTGACTCACCAGTCAGTGACTACTGAAATAATGAGTAATTCTACGTTTTGGGAAGATAATAGTGAGCGTATTGCTAATGCTAATCGGACCGATAATAAATCCGCACCCGATTTGGCACCTCATGAAAAAGACCAACTATTCGCTATCAACCTCGGTACAGATATGGTTGTTGGGACTCACCAAATTAGTGTAACCATTATCGAGGATGGAGATCCTTGGGAGAATACTCGTAGTTATGATTGGACATTAGTGATTGTAGAATCTTTAGAACAAGTTTCTTCATGATAGCATATCGCCGTGAACGACCATTATCTGGTTTAGCATCTTGTCAATGCGACGAATATCATAACTTTCAGCTGCTAATTTAATAATTCTATTTATTCGTAAGTATCTGATCATTGGGGCTAGTGGCGTCCAGCAGAGTGCATCCATTATCATATTTCGAGTTACCATCAAATTGGGGGTGGCAATTGGTGGTATAGTCAAATTAGGTGACACCAAAGGTGAAAGTGAAAGTGAACTAAGAACTCAAATGAGTTACTAATCGAGCAGTTAGGGCATCTAATTGTATCTGCTCCCCCCCGCCTTCTACAAGTCGATAATCAACTTCAGCCATCCATTCTGTGAGGTCGAGTTTTGCTTCTTCGGTTAGGAAGTCTGCAGTGTATAATTCACGATGTAATTGATTGACAAAATCAGTTCCAGCAAGTCCATACTTGTCAAGTAGTTCTCTAAGTCTTCTTCGAGCAGAATGAAAGCCATCATCTTTGCAAGCCATTAGGTACTGATGGAGACTTTCAGGTGGTGCAGTTGCGGAGGTCTCATAGATTATGTCACGTGTGATGTCACTGCTTAATGCTGCAGCAACTTGTAAAGCAGTCAAGGCTTTTCTTAGATCACCTTGGGAGATTCTTGTGAGCGCTTCAGCAGCATCTTCAGTAAGTGATACGCCTTCCTCTTTTGCCACATGGTGTACCTGTGATGTGACATCTGAATCGGATAATGGTCTAAATCTAAATACAGCACATCTTGATTGAATGGGTTCTATTATTTTTGATGAATAATTGCAGGATAGAATAAATCTACACGTTTCAGCATATTGCTCCATTATTCTTCTCAGGGCTCCCTGTGCATCATTGGTAAGTGCATCCGCTTCATCCAAAAAAATTATTTTGAATGATGCACCACCATAGGGACTTGTTCTGGCGAATTGTTTAACCTTGGTCCTTATACTCTCGAGCTTTCTCTCATCCGAAGCATTCATTTCTAGGAGGTTCTGCCTGAAGTCTTGACCAAAGATATCTTTCGTAAGGGCCATTGCTGCAGTTGTTTTACCAGTTCCTGGTGGTCCTGCAAATAGGAGGTGGGGGAACTCACGTTGTTGTGCATAGATTGTTAATCGTTGCACTACTGCAGTTTGACCCCTTATTTCTGGAACTGATTGGGGTCGGTGTTTTTCAACCCAAAGTTTGCTCATGTAGCTCTCTCATAGTCGAGCGCCCTTCAACATTCGCTTTCATTAATATTATTTAGAATCGTAGATATTAGTTGATATTACATACATCTAAGCGAAAAGACAGTATAAAGGGTCTCGATTGAATGGTGTGAGCCCCATGCAACACGTACAGAATTCTCGCCGAAGCGCCGCCGTAATTTTACTTGCTCTAATGTTCATTTCAGCTGATTTATTGATCTCAGATTTGATTGTTAATTCCGAAGACCTTTCAGATGATAGTGATGACTTTTCGGTAATAAGTCGTCTCCCAACAATTGATCAAACCTATATTTCCAACTTGAACTCAAATTCTGTATTTTTTAGTAATCCAAATACTCTTATTGGCACCAATACAAGTTCTGAAGCGAGGGGCTTGATTCGATTTACAAATAGTATAACTTCAACACAAACCATAGAATCAGCTGTACTTACACTACATTGTACTAGTGCCGATGCAACTCTTTTGACATCAATTAAATCATATATTACAAATGTCAATCGTGAATGGAGGTCAACCGAATCAACATGGGTGAGTTCCAATATTTCGACATTTTGGCAGACCCAAGGTGCCGATGGAAATAATGATCGTTCATCTTGGGAGACTCCATCATCCTTTGTCCAAGTTCCAAATACGAATGTCTATTCTGTGACCTATAACGTGACATATCTAGTACAACAGGATTCTATTTCTTCATCACAAACATTTGATTTTCTAATTTCAGCTATAGGTGGTATGTTGCAATGTGCAGAAAACAATAACCAGACAATTACATATGCTCCTGATTTGACTTTATCAGTTAACACACTTAATCCGGGTGACGGAGGAAGCGTGGAATCAAATTTCGTAGAAGACGGAGAGGCTCTAATGGAAAATAGCTTTATTCTTGAGGCGGACACAACTCCAACATTATCCTATGCTAATTTGAATGGAACAGGCGTAGAATTCCAAATTTCTCTAAGTGACGATTATAGAAATTTAGGAGACCTTAATTGGCACTACTCTACAATGTCGAATGCCTTCGTATCATCATCAAATACTGGTTCTTTTACAATACCATCATCCGATTCTATTCCCTTAGGTGGGATTATACATTATCGAATTAGGTCATTGGATTCTACTGGAATGGTCAGTAGTTGGAATGATGGTACTTTTTTGCTACCTGATCTACAGGTTGTCAACAATAATGATGGCACTGCTACACTAACATTGACTCAAGATGTCTTTGATTTATTTAATGATAAATTGATTGAGGATGTAGAAGTCGATTCGAATTTCCCAATAAATAATTTTGGGTTAAACAATGTCGCTAAAGTGGGTACAAGTTCTACTAGTGAATCGATTCTTCATACAAGAATTAATCTTCAAGAAGTTGGCTTACATGCTAATTCCACAATTAATTCTGCCAATCTAATTTTAACACGTTTTTCACATACATCAGTTTCACCTTTACTATCAATGCACCCCCTTGAAATTGATGATTGGGTAGAATCAGAAGCTAACTGGCGTCAAATGAGTAATCTATTACAATGGGATGAGGGGGGAATTCACGAAATAGGTGCATCCACAGTTAGGAGAATAGACGGTGGTCAGGCATCATCAACGTTCACTTTCCCCTTCGAAAAAATATTACAACATGAACTTAATAATGGATTGAATGAGGGGATTGAATTATCAATCGCATCAAGACTCGGTCAAGAAAGTTATTCTTCTAGTCAAAACGTGGTTAGATTCCATACATCTGAAGCATCTCAGGCTTCCGACCAACCGAGAATTGAAATTATATACTCGTGGTCTCAAAATACAATTGTAGATACACCTGAACTAATTTCCCCTCCTAATGGACACCCAGTTTGGAACCTTTCAGGGCATAACCTTTCAGGTAATACTACTCCTATGCTCGAGTGGAATAATACTATTTCATCATCCTATGAGATGATATTAGAATTGGCTAATGATGAATACTTCCGAGACATTGTTTTCCAGACCGATACAGGTAAACAAAATGCATTGTCATCTTCATCAGGTTCACTATACTTTGACGGTGCTGATTCATTAGAGTTAGGTAATTTCTACCATTGGCGTATTATACATTATAATAGTGAAGAACGATTTGGAGAATGGGAATACTCTTCCTTTTTGATTAGTTCCTTAAGTTCGACATGGCTTGGTGGTGATCAATATGAACTTATCTTGGAGTTTGGAGATGAATCGAATGAATTGGAAAGACCCTATTGTGTAGATTCTACCTTGAGAAGTGGTCAGCCTGATAAAAATAATTTCCCTTCAACGTTAATGGAAATTCAAGATGATTCATTCCTGGGCCAAAGTAGTACTATTTTTAAATGTGACTTGACTAATTATGTTCTACCTCAAGGATATGCAGTAGTATCTTCTTCACTCACGCTAAATCTAGATTCTTTTACTAATCCTATTGAAGTTGGAGCTTGGGAAAGTAATCAACATAACTGGTCTGCTAATGATGTAACCTGGAATAATTATGACGCAACAAATAATTGGCAAGCGCCTGGAGCTAGGGGTTCTAGTCGCGGCCAATTACTAGACACTCAATCAATCACTTCGAACACTCTTTCAGGAGATGATCTTGTTTGGAATATTACTTCTGCAACTCAAAATGCAATTAGGGAGATGAGGTCATTAGACTTGATATTTGATAAAGTACAGTCACAATCCTCGACACTTTATTCTACAGCCCTTTTCAATTCTAACTCTAATACACTGGAAAAACCAATATTGTCATTCATATATATTCTTGGTTCTAATCTGATTCCTGAACCAGTACAATTAGATTTACCGAATAATGGTGATTGGTTATCCAATTCAGATTTTGACATATCACCCCTTACCAAACCATCATTCAATTGGACACCATCTACTACCCAAACCCCAATAGTTGGTTGGGCATTAGAACTTGATTCTTCAAGTAATTTCGATTCATCAGAAGTACAAGTTTTTACTTCATGGAATAACCCCGGTTTTGATCTTGTACATACTAGTTTTGAATTACAGGCAGATTTGGATGTTGGCAAAAAAATGTATTGGAGGGTAAGGGCTTTATCTGCGACAAACCAATTAGGTTTGTGGTCTAACATCTCTCACTTTTATCTAGCTGATTTAGATATCTCATTTTTAGATGCTGAACACTTTTCGATGGAATTAAATCACAATGAAGCATTACCTTCAATTGGAATGCCTAATTTTGAAGATACCTACATCACAGATGAAAATAACCTTTTTACAGTTAATCATTATTCAGAACCGGAAATACAAGTTGGAACTACCAATCTAGGATATAATGCCTCAGGATTAATTAGAATGAGTTTAGACCCAGAAATCCAGCCTGTCAATGGTAGAGTTATATCTGCTAATCTCAAACTTTCAACGAATCCGTCCTTTTCTACAAATAACGTACCAATTGCAATCAGAACTGTATTGCAACCATGGGATAATTATGCGAATTCATCTAATTATGGTGCTAATAATACATCCTTATGGTCCGGATTAGGAGGTAGAGATATTGGTACAGACATTGGTCCGATATTAGATATACAAAACTCAATCAGTGGATTGATGTCATGGAATGTGACATCTGCTGTTCAACAGACTTTGGCATCTGGTACTAATTCGTTATCACTTATGCTGTATAACCAATTAGGGGTCGATGATCAAATGGTACATTTTTATTCAGTAGAATCATCTATCAATAAACCATATCTTGAACTCATTTGGGCTAATGGTTCTAGTTCTGCCATACAAGATTATCCTGAACATATTTATCCGATGGATAATAGTATTGCATGGGATTTAGATTCTCATGCTCTGTTTGCAGATTTGACTCCAGATTTCGAATGGGGTCTACCTGTTTCAAGTATATTTAATCCTGATTCATGGAGAGTCTTTATCGATAATAATCTATCTGATGAAATGGAGGGCCAAATGGTATTTGATTCAAGAGATAATCCCTCATATTTCGATATGACTAATTTGAAGTTCTTTCCTCCTACTGATTTAGATTTCTCAAATCAGATTCAATGGTCAGTTCAAGGAATTGAAAACGGAATGATTGGAGCAACCAGTAACAAGACCACCTACTGGTTACCAGAAGCGATTAGTCAAGAATACTCGAGTACTGATGCGTGGGTAGATTTACAAGAAGGCTCAATTGTAGAAGAGTTGAATTTTCCTTTGATTACCAGCGATACATATCTTGACCAAGACGACCCAAATAGTCCTAAAGATGGACTTGGACTTTATGTTGGTGTGAGCCCAACTAACTCGTCAGCATTGAGATCATCTTTGATATCATTTGACTTTTCTAGCCTACCTATGCCAAGTACTTATGAGATATTAAGTGCGACTCTAGAATTAACAGAAATTAGTAATGTCTCAGGATTAGAAGATTTTTACTGCTCAGATACATATACTGCTTGGGATGAATCAGCAACTTGGAACTCGCCTAATGCGGGTAGTAACTGGATTGAACCGGGGGCATTCCATAGCCTGGATAGTGAATTACCTTTCCCAGCAGCCAAATTCATATCCTCTGATGATGAGAGTTTTTGTAACGTAACTCATATCTTACAAAGAGCAATAGCAAACGGTGATGAAAGTATGTCGATTATTATTCAACCTGAATATGACGTGAATGGCGCTATTATTGGGCAATACAAGTTTGCAGATAGTGAGAACTCTAATATCGATTTTAGACCAAATTTGAAACTCGAATATCGGACTACTGCGCCTTGGATACCGATTGCTCCATTACTGAACACCCCTGCCGATGGTGCTACATTGTGGAATTATTCCTCGCCGATTCCTAGAAATGTCGACTCAATAGATTTTAGTTTTACTCAATCTAATAATAATGCGACAAGTTGGGACCTATGTTTTAGTTCTGACCAAAGGATCTTTGATTGCATATATGGCATAAGTGATGGTGATGAGGATGATTGGACATGGGATAGTGCCACTAATACTCTCTCTTTCAATGATGGTATGCAAATTGATAATTATGGTGATGAATGGGGCTATTGGAAAATAATGAGCAATCAAGACCACAGGCTTGGAGAATTTTCTACAGTTAACAAGTACAGAGTTCCAAGTGATTTAGGTTTTGATGACGGAACTGGTAATTATTCTTATGAAATGTCAAGAGCTTCAATTTTTGAATTAACTGGAGTCCTACCCGAGGTACTAGATGCGAGTATCGATTCTAATAGTCTGATAAATACAGGCTCCAATAGTGCTCTAACTTTAGGTTATGATGCAAGCACTGGAGGTAATAATGATATTCTTCTAGACTTTGACTTATCACAGATCCCATGGCCTACTGCAATTACACCAACTTCTATGATTTTACAAATGACTCAAACTTCATCTAGTCAGTCTTCTTCACCACTTACTGTTTCTGCCCATGCCTGTTCAAACTTTGTCGAATCCACAGTCAACTATGCTAATTCGCCAACATGTGGGAGCAGTGAAGTAACTAGAACTACAATTATGCCTAATAACAACGGTATTGTTGAATGGGATTTGACTGCTTTGGCACAATTAAATTTTGCTAATGGTAATCATTCATTCTCTATTATACTTGATTCCATCAGTAATTCTGCAGGATTAGAATTTTATTCTTCGGAAGGGGCAGAAACTGTTCAACCTAAACTAGTTCTAGAGTATGTAGACAATGTTGGTGGAATATCGCCACCTTCCCAACCTGTTTTGAGTAATCCAATAGATGGTTCTGTTCTTTATGATACATCTTCTGAGATTATATCTACAATTGATTCAACTACTCTATCTTGGATGCCATCCTCTGGAGCCACATCATATATTGTTTCAATTAGCGATTCTGTTTCAATAGATACCTATGATTCTAGGTATGATTCTGAAATAGTAGGCAATACCTTTTCAACTTCAGAATTGTTAGTTGCTGGGGAGGTATATAGTTGGTGGGTTCAAGCTATCAATCAATCAATACCTGGGCCATCATCATCTCGTTGGAGTTTTGGAATTGGTAATCCAGTACATTACTATGGTAATGATGGGACATTTGGTTATGTGTTCCAAGATAGTTCCGAAGTAGAACAATTCGGACATGTGGAAATTAGGGATGTAGGAATAAATGATGCTTCGGCTGATTCTAATTATGGCTCTACTGAGACTATGGTTCTAGGTACTGGTTGTGAAGGCGTTGCGGGTTCACTTTGTTATGGTGTGATTTCACTTGATGCAAGTCAAGTGCCATTGGATGCCACACAATCAGTCCATTCAGTAGAATTGACGCTATCTGTAGAATCATGGGATTTATCAGGTGGTGCTTATGAAATTGAATTTTCAGTACACGAATTCCTTAATACTGGTTGGACTGAATACGGACTTACTTGGAATACTACAGGCGTTAATCCCGGTCTTACCCCTGGCATCGATTATAATGCAACTGCATTAGATGTTGAAAGATATACTAGTACTGACACTACTTTGGACTTTGATATCGGAATTCCTGGGATGCTAGTTGATGATGTACGTCATTGGATAATTATTGCCAACCCGATAAGCGGTGGAGCGCCCCTAGATGGTTTAGTCACCGTATATTCAAGTGATGAAAAAACGGATGGTAAGCCTATGATTGAAGTGTTCACTACTAATGTATCTGCATTGAATATTACATCTGCTGCAAACTCTTTTGATGCTGATACTCCGATAGTTTTCGAAGTGATGTCCTTTGATAAAAATGGCGTTTTGAATAATCCGTATTTACCAGTAGGTGCAATAATCGAATGGAGTACTACTTCAGGAACTATTTCTCAAATTAATGAGACTAGGGTTTCCTTAAGTCCAACTATTAGTGGATTACAATCAGTTTCTGCATGCTATGGAGTAATTTGTACCAGTTATGACATCGATATTTCACCTGGAATACCAGTACTATTGGTGGCATCATTGAATAATACCAATAGTGTTTCGAGTCAAACATTAAGTGCAGATGAAAATGTAGAAGTATTTGCATATGTATTAGATCAATTTGGTAATGTCGTTACCAGTGAGGTAATCAACTTCTTTTCTTCCAACGGTACTATGGGTGGAATTAATGGCACTACGTTTTACCCATATAGTGCTGGAACCCATACGTTAACTGCTCAATGGATTGGAGCATCTACTAGTTTGACAGTAGAGATGTCGGTTACTATCACTCCAGGTTCCCCCGCTGAAATTGAAATACAGGGTTGCCAAGAGATCTTGCCATCAGCAACTTCCTGTCCAGTTTACGCAACTGTATCTGACCAATTTGGAAACCTTGTTTGGTTTGACGATATCGGAACTTACTCCTTTTCTACCAGCGATGGAACTTTTATCAAATCATCAGTATCAACTCCACATAGTCAACCTCCTGCAGGTGAGATTTATGTTGGAGATTATACCGGATATGCAGTTGGTAATTCAATAATATCAATTTCTACATTAGATGGACTAACCGATAGCATCGTTGTTGAAGTTACACATGGTTTGATGTATTCTTTAGAATTGATAACTTCAGATACTTCGATCTCAGCAGATGACTTATTATTCATCAATGCTACTAGAATCGATGTTAATGGTAATAGGTTAGAAATAATAATTCCATTAGAGAATTGGACTCAGATGGCAGACGGAATAATAACTCTAGGGAATTTAACCACTGGAGATATAACTACTTGGGAACCAACATTCCAAGGGACTAAAACGTTGATAGCGACTCATGAAGGCTTTTCAGAAAATATTTCGGTATTCATATCTCGTGGATTAGTTAGTACTCTAGAGATACTTAATAATGATATAGCCTCCAATGATTTCTTGTTCAACATAACTGCTGATCAGGTAATCACTGCTGAAATAAAGGCATTTGATAGTAAGGGTAATTTATGGTATCCTTCGGTAGATTGGGCCGTTAGCCATTCTATGTGGGCCAATCAGAGTGAATTAAATAAAATAACCAATAGTACTGATACCAAGTTCTCACCAGTTCATGAATCAAATGAAGCTTATATCATTACAGCGACATATATCGAACAAGGTATTTCTCATGAGGTTCAATTTTCAGTTAAGGTTTCCAAAGGAGATCTTGAAAACTTCATAATTTCATCTATTGATACTAATGGTTTAACTTCAGTAGAAGTCTCTAATAATTTTAATATTACTGCAGACCAGTGGGTTAGATTCCTTTCTGACCTTAGTGATTATGATGGTAATAGTTATGATTCAAACATCTTGACATGGATATTAGTAAATAAATCTAGTGGGCAGGAGTCTGACATAACCTCTTTACTCATACAAAATTCCATGAAGTGGGATGCTAGTGAATCTGGTAATTGGCAAATTTATACTTATGCAGTTAATTCTAGAGGTCAAAACTTGACACAGAGTTTTGATATCAACGTGCTCAATGGTTTGGCGGTTTCTATTGAGATTGTAGCCTCTGCGAATAATCAGGATGCAGGAAATGAAATAATGTTGACAACTAATGGATTCGATTCAGACGGGAATATATTCCCACAATCAGTTTCATGGTTAGAGAATGGAGGATTACCATATAATATCAATTCGACTTCTGGAGAAGGGCAATATGTATTCACCGGAAGGATAAGCGGAAATTATACATTATCTGCAACTTTTGGAGCTAGTGTCGATACAGTTGATGTTACAGTTCTCTCTCTCCTTAATCCTAAGCATATTTTGGTTAATGTATCTGGAAATACTGTTGAACAATTAGAGAGTTTATCAATCTCAGTTATTGCATATGATGAATATTGGAATTTAATAGATGTCCCATCAAGTTCACGTATTGATGCGACTGGACGTGGAGATGTTAATTTCAATGGACAGGGTGCTTGGACTATTGAGACACTAGATGAAGGTAAGCATACGGCTACAATTACAGTAGGTACTATTACCGAGGAAGTGAATTATACTGTTGAAGGTAATTTTGCTGGATTCCTTGCAGCTGGTGGTTCTTTGTACTATGTTGGAGGTGGATTAATGATTCTAATTTCTCTAGCTGTCTTGGCATTGGGCTTCAGATTCCTTCGTGGTGATAAGGATTATTATGATGAAGAAGAAGAGGAATATGAATTTGATTATGATCTTAATTCAGCAATATCCTCTACTAGCGGTGCGGTGACAAAAGATGTTGCCACTCCACCTGAAAAGCCACCTGCAAAGGCTGAACCTGAACCTGTAGAGGTTGGAACTCAAGGTTCTGAGGATTGGATGATTGATTACCGTCTCGAAGATGATGGTACTGAGTGGGGACAATCCGATGACCAAATTTGGTATTATCGTGAGTCTGACCAGTCCGAATGGACTGAATGGACTGATTGAGGGTTTGTTTGATAACCATTGAATACTGGGAGAAATACGGGGGAAGACTATGAAACGAAGCATTGCATTCTCAATAATCGTTATTCTCGGTTTTAGTATCGGCAATCCTTTGGCGATAAATTTTGTTGAACTAGATGATTCTGAAGAGATATATTTTCAAGGTCCTATTTCTAGTGCAGTTAGAATCGAAATAACTTCACCATCATATTCGATTACTGCTGATGAAGTGATAACCTTCACTGCTACGTTATATGATTCAGTTAATAGCGTGGTTTCGGGAGAGATTACTTGGTCTTCAAGCAATGGTACAATTACTAATGGTGGTACTTTTTATCCTTGGGATTCAGGAGTAATTGCCATTCAAGCGAGTCATGGAACACTTTCTAATATTTACAATATGACAGTTGTACCTGGGATCGGTCAGTCGCTTGAAGTCACAATTTTCACTGCTCAGGTACTTGAAACAAACTTTTTAACTGCTGATATACTTGATGCAAGAGGTAATTCACAAAGCACTAGTGATGCTGCATGGACCATTGATGGTATTTTTGCAGGCCAAGGCACGCCTACTTGGATTCCACAAGATACTGGTACATACCACGTAGTAGCCCGGCTTTACCAGATGGAAGCATATTTCGATGTAGAGGTAGTAGCTGGAATTCCACACCATTTTATGTTCCCAGATGGAATGCAAATTCAGAGTGGAGGTACTTTCAAATTTAATCCATCACTTTTTGATAGAAATGGTTTTGAAATGATAAATACTCTTGCCGGACCCAAAGTTTGGTCTGTTGAAAATGGGAGTGTAAATGCGACTGGCTGGTTTTCTGCGTCCCATCCTGGATATTGGAACGTCACTGTATCTGCAGGACAAATATCCGGAACTGGAGTCATGAGAGTGGTACCATCAGATGCTACAACCTCTGAATTGCTAATTATTCCATCAATGGATTACTATGTCGCAGGAGATACATATGAATTAGCATCATTTAGAACTGATAACTTAGGTTACTCAGGTACTATTACCCCACCAATTGAAAATTTCTCAGTTAGTTCAGGATCGCTTAGTCAAGATGATGGCCGAGTATTCTGGACTCCAATGACTGAAGGTCAACAAATTATTTCTGTAATTGACTTTGATATATCCTCATCATCTTTAGTTAATGTCATTCATGGAACTGCTATCGATACTAAGATTGAACTATCTCCTCCAGTAGTATCTGCAGGCCAACAAGCCTCAATTTTAGTATCTGCTTATGATTTAGCAGGGAATGAATGGCTTGTTAATTCTTCATTAGAGGTCGCCGTTGGAAATGATTCAGCAATAACTGAATATCCTACTTGGGCTATATTTATTCCTGATTCTATTGGATTTTGGAGATTTGAAAGTTCTTGGTATGATAATTTGACCGATATTAGATTTGAAAGCAATATCCAATTAGAGGTTGGAACTGGTGAATTAGCACTGATCACTCTTGATGGCCAGGGTATGGAAATCCCTGCTGATATCTTATTTGATTTGAATCCAAAGTTCTTCGATGGATATGGTAATGAATTAGTAGATATCGGATTAAATTGGACTATTGACAGTGAAGATAATACCCTAAACATGTTACTTTCCCAAAATAATTGGATTCCTACGGATATTGGAAGTCATGAAATTCAGGCGAATGCTGCTGGAGTATTTGCTATTGTAAGAATAAGTGTATCTGCTGGGGATGCCAGAACTTTGATCACCGAATTTGATGACGGTTTTGTGGTTAATGCAGGAGTATCTTCGGAAATTTTTATTCAAATTGCTGATACTAGACAAAATTTAGCACCGGCTGAGAGCGTAAGTACCACATTGAATAATTCAACAGGTGTATTTGAGCCATCAACATCAGGAAGAGGTTATTGGACATTTACTGGTAAGATTGCAGGAGAATACCAAATGGTCTTGATTCAAGATGATGCAGAACAGATAATTCCATTGACCATTAAACCAGGTTCAGCAGTTCAAATCTTTGGCCTAGTCGATGATAGTGATTTCAAACAAGGTGATTTTGCACTGCTAAGGATATATGGTGTTGATAGTAATAATAATACTGTACAAGTAGAACCTGAAAATACTACTATCAGTTGTACTTCAGGGACTTCACGATATATTACAGGAGATACATGGGAAATAGAAATTAGTAAATCGGGATTAGACCGTTCATGTAGCATTACTTGGAATGGACTGATCACACAGTACTTCTTTGATGTTGAATCGGTTTTATTTGGTGGAGCAGTAGGTTCTACTAATACCGCTATGAGTTTGGCTGGATTCTTGTTAGGTCTTGTTTTAGTCACCCTTATTGTACTGGTTAGGCGTGCCAAAAGTATTGATGATGAAGATTGGATTGAAGATGAATTCGCCGATGATGATGATGATTATGATTATGAGGATGAGGATGATTATGAAGAGGATGCGAATGTTGGAGAAGAAAACACAACACCTAAATTATCCGACTCTGACAAGAAAAGGCTAGCATCTGAAGCCTCAAAGCAAGGCGTTATGCAGGCAGTCTCAAGTAGTGAACAAGGAGCAAGCGGCTGGTATGTAGATGTCAGTGAAGAGATACAGTATTGGGACGTAGGTACTGATGGCTCTTGGACTCGAGTTGAATAGAATGGATATTGATTATGTCGAATCAAAACCTTCTAGGTTCTTAGATATCTTTTTTATATTATCTTGCTTAACTATAATGGTTGAAATATTAGATTTTAATAAAACTCTTAGACGGTTAATAAACTTGGAAATAGCAAATATGTTATTTCCTGTCAGGGTTCTCTTTAGTCAAAGTTCATTCTTCTTCTAGATTCTCGAAAGTATAGATGAATTCATCAATATCAATAACTCCGTCTTCATTATTATCCACTTTGTGGAATATTAATCTTGATTCATCTGAATTATATATAAATCCAAGTGATTTCAATGCATTTTGGAATTCTTTTAGTGTCAAATGATTCTTTCCTCCAAAGTCGGCAGCATGGAATACTGCAAGTCTCTTTTCATGCTCAGTATCACTTGGATTAACAAATTGTTTACGGAATGAATCAAAAGGTGTTTCTCTTGGATGGGCATGCTTCTTTCCATAACTAAAGTAGGTTATAATTCCAACAACGAGTGCTGCACCGGCTCCAATAAATGCTTTTTCACCCATTATTATTATCAATCCCAAACCAGCAATAATGCCCCACAGTTGGATATATGGATATAGTGGGCTTTGATATTTAGTAACTAAATTATGCTTATTCTTTGTTCTTCTAATTACTATGACACAAGAGTTTATCGCCATAAATATCATTATTTTAAATCCTGAAGCTAGTTTTGCAACATCCTTTACTGGTAAGATGAATATCGCTAAACCCATTGAAATTCCCGTGATTATTATTGGCCAGTGAGGAGTTTCATATTTGGCATTAACTTCTTCCAATGCTTGAGGCAGCAGATTATCTCTAGCCATAGCAAAAAGAAATCTTGATGCAGCTAAAACTCCAGCAAGAGCCATTGAAATCATAGTTAGAATCGCAAGGATTGCAGCTAAAACACCGACCTTAGTACCAGCGACTGCTTGGACGAAGATATATATTGGATCTTCAGGGGTTGAACCATCTGATGCAACCCACCATTCCCCAGGTATTGTAGCCATCATCATGAAGGTAATTACACAATACAAGACAGTTGCAATCAATAGTGATAATAGCATTCCATAAGGTAAATTCTTCTCAGGCTCCTTAACTTCGCCCCCAATTGCAGCAACTTTAGTTACACCAGCATAGGCGACAAATACAAATGCAGAAGTTTCTGCTAAGGTGAACGGGTCTGCATTCATGGCCCCATTCCAGGGCTTAGAAAGGTCAGTATTTGGATCGAATAGTGCAACTATACATATGATAAATAGCAATCCTAAGGTGAGAATTAAAATCGGGGTTTGAATCGCTTTAACTTTCTTAATTCCCGAAATATTAACTACAGTAATCAATACTAATGCCCCTATTGATACAATGACTGTATTGACACTGACATCGAAATATGTAGTTACAGTGAACATATAGGCTGAAAAACCGATAAGTGCAAAAGATGCCTTTAGCATAAATGATGCCCACAAACCGATACCACTAATTGTCCCTACCAATGGGCCATACGTCTTTTCCAAATATACATATGAACCACCACTCGAAGGCATAGCAGATGATAGTTCAGCTTTAGATAAGGCTCCTGGTAATACTATTGATGCAGCAATTAAGAATGCTAACCAAATTCCGGGTCCCATAATCTCTGCGGCAAATGTTGGCATCACGAATAATCCAGAGCCAAGCATTGATGAAAGAGAAATAATAACTACTCCACTTAGACCGATAGTTCTCTTGAAAGTATCAGTAATATCTTGAGCGGCACCTTTGACGTTGCCTTTCAGAAGTTTAGATGCAGTATTTTTAACCAATCTCATTCCCCGATTTAAGACAAAACTATCTCGTATTTGGTCGTCAGTACGACATATCATATATTCTATTTCCCTTATATCTACCTTTAGTGGTCGAAATCCGGAAACCAATCAAGATTCATATCTGGGCAATTACTTTCATTTCAACAGCAATTGGAGTTGGTAATGCTCTAATTGCAAGAGTTGTTCGAGTAGGTCCGACTTTGCCTAATGTTTCAGCCCAAACCTCATTATAACCCTTGAAGTCACGATCCATATCAACTAAGAAAGAAGTTACATCTAATACTTTATCCAGTGAACTTCCCGCTTCTTCAAGAATTCGAGATATATTTTCTATTACCGCTTTTGTTTGTGCTTTGATATCATAATCACAGGGCTTTCCATTCTCATCATGTATTGGTCCACCAGGTATAGAATTAGTTCCTGGTTGCCTAGGTCCTACGCCAGATAGATACAGCATATTACCAACTCTTCTCGCATGTGGATAGGCTCCTACTGGTTTTGGAGCAGATTGTGAATTGACTGAACCTTCAGCCTCAGTAGGCTCCCATAGTTCAGGTCCATTACTTGATTCAGCTTGATTTGGAGTATCGGCTTCCTCTGAATTTACCTCATCGAGTACGCCTCTTTCACCAGAAAAAGTTTCTACATCATCTTCATCATATTCTTTATTTCCAACGCCAGAAGCGGTTTGGTTTAGATGTATGACTGCACCACCTGCCCCATGAATCGCTTCATAGGATAGAACCTCTCCAGTAAGGTTATTTCTATTATCATTCATTGCTGAAAGCCACCACATAGGCTTGAATGTTACAACTTTCTGAACTCGAATCTGCTGATGAATAGTCCGAGATAGTTGACTTACATCTTCGAGTCTACCCTCTCCGAGGAATTCAAGAATCTTACGATTCCATTCATCATCCTTTAGGGAATGGATTTTATCATCTTTAGGATCGATCTGTTCAGTAAACATTCGGTTGGATAATGACATTGCTGTAACTGCTACTGCTTTGCGGCCTGTACTCTTTATTACATCGAGGCACGCTTTTGCCAGAACAGTTGTTTCACTACGATTTGAATATACATTGGATGATACTATTACGGCAGGTATTTTATTTTCAGGATTTAACAGTGTCAATGCCACTACAGACCCTACATCTATTGGAAATCCTTTGTATGCTACAGTTCGGCTTTGAAGACCTCTTTCTTTATTCGCTTTATTCCAAGCATGGGCAAAATCAGCATCGATGTTAAATGAATAGTTAATCGAACCAAGTTCATGAAAATCATGGTCTACCATTACCCATTCAGGGTTAGGGTCAGCCTGTAATTGGTGTCCGATAATACTCGGCCAAGTGGTGGAATAGATTATTATCAAATCCGCTCCACTTTCTTCGATTCGTTTTGCAGCTTCATCATATGCCGCCCTTAATTTACCCCATCCGGGATTCTGCTCTGGTGCTAGAACTGTATGTGGGTGAACTGGTACAATATAAGAATCGATTAATTCTCCCTGAGTCATTATTTCGCCTCCTTATACTTGTATACAGGCCATTCGACAATCGCATTGCCAGTTCCGATAATGGTTCCATAGCCATGAAGAATAGCAGGATATGAAGGTACTTCTAAAGTTGATAACAACCAAGAAAAAGCACCACCATCAGTTTCAGCGAGAGCCTGTTCTGTAAATTCAGGCATCTCATCTAAAATTCTTTGACATTGTCCTGAGCGCATGTATTCAATAATTCTCATATCCCACAGATGCATAGCATGGCTAGTAATATGCTCTTTACTCATATCTTCGGGAACTTCCGATTCTGTAGTAAAATGTCTATGAGATAGAGAATTACTTGCTAATACTACCACTTTCTTTCCACTTTCCTTAATTGCTTCTCTAGTGACTTTACCAAGTTCAATCATCATTTCTTGCATTACATCAACTGAATAATATGAAGTTGAACGATTACTGGAAATTACTACTAAAGGCTTATCCCACTTAGGATTAAAAAGATGACCAGTTGTTATTGTTCCATAATCTACTCTAAAATCAGGATTGGTCATCATTTGTACTGATAATCCCGCTTTCTTTGCCTTATCATGGATTTGTTGTGCTAATTCTACATCGATATCCAAATCATAATGATAGCGAAATAGATTTGGGAATACAGGGTCGACAGAGAGGTCTTTGAAATTATCTAACCCTAGGAAATGTGTTCCAATATAGGTCTGCCAATGGGGCGAAAGAACTACTATCGCATCATATTCAACACCTGCTAGTGATTCACGCAGCCTTTCATATCCCCAACGCAATTGTTCCCATCCACCCTCGGCAGTAGGCTCGTTTTGTGGAGGATTTTCTGCATAAACAAGATGTGGTGGGTGAGGTGCAAGGCATCCAGCAACTATCTCACCTTCCGTCATGTGTCAAGGCACTAGGTGAAAGAATATATCGTGTTCGGAATAATTCTTAGCCCGAAGTCTCAAACATGGCCGACTTTTGGCATTGATATGGGCGAACAATCAGAGGTGGAAGAAACTCCACCAAAGGAATTGCCTGTATCCAAATTAACAACTAATGGAGCCCTAGATTTCGATACTGGAATTCGTCATATTATCGCTCCTGCTCTAATAGGTCTGATATTAGGTGCCTTATCTGAACAATTCTTGACGCCAAATTATGCTTGGCCGTCACCACCTCAGGCCGCTATGATCGGTTCAATATTACTTTCACCACTAATGTATGTTTTATTGGTTAGAGATGAACTATCACGAATATGGGAATATTCGATTGGGATGACTTTACCAGGGTTATTTTTTATCATGATTTGGTTTTCAGGATGGGGTGCCTTATTTTGTGGAGGTTATGGAGCCATCTTGATTTGGGTTTGGATCAGTACCTCATGGGGTCAGTATAAGTTACCTCCATTTAGATATGGATTTTGGCATGCATTTGCGATCAACATCGGAGGATTCGCAGGAGCTTTGATAACTTTTGGAATCACTTCATGATGTATAACTTTCATCTTCACTAGGAAAATTAGAACTTCTTACATCTTCACAGTAATTGGATATAGCACCATGAATATCTTCAGCAAGGTTGAGGTATCTTCGTAAAAACCGTGGAGAGAAGTCCATTGTGATTCCCAGTAAGTCATGAAGGACTAATACTTGCCCATCACAATCAGGACCAGCACCAATACCGATGGTAGGTATTCCTATTGATTCACTTACACGCTTAGCCAAATCCCTAGGTATCTTTTCAAGTACAATTCCAAAACAACCAGCCGCTTCAAGAATTTTAGCGTCTTGAATCAACTTTTCAGCCTCTTCATCCTCTTTTGCTCTAACACTATAAGTTCCAAATTTATAGATCGATTGTGGAGTTAATCCAAGATGTCCCATGACCGGTATTCCAGCAGTAAGAATTCTTTGAACAGACTCAGCAATCTCAGCACCACCTTCTAGTTTCACAGCATGACCTTCTGCTTCCTTCATGATTCGGATAGCAGACTCTAGTGCGATAGCGGAATTACCTTGGTAGGTTCCAAATGGCATATCCACTACAATCAATGCACGGTCAACTGCGCGCTTGACACATTGAGCGTGGTAAATCATATGATCCAATGTCATTGGAAGAGTAGTTACTTGTCCTGCCATTACGTTAGATGCTGAATCTCCAACAAGAATTACATCAACTCCGGCATTGTCTACCAGTTTTGCTAATGAAAAATCATAAGCGGTTAGCATAGTTATTTTTTCACCTGCACTTTTCATTTCCTGCAAAGTGTGAGTAGTAACTTTCCTTGCTTTTTGATGAACGGACATAGAACGTCCAAGGGTCGAAGTGTTTTCAAACTCTCGCAAGATAAAAGATAATCTATTGAACCATATTTTGCATAATTTCGATTACCTCATCAATAATCTCTTGATTACTTGTTTTCCCTAGCAAGTGATGTTTAGTTTCTAAATCATGTACAATCATAGATATTATCGTGTAGAGAATATTGGAGTCCTTGGAAAACATTATACTGACTCGGTCACTAACCCACTGTTCAATAACTTCAGCCTCTACTTCGATTACCTCTGTACCAATGTTCATTAGAAGTGAAGATATTAATTGCTTTAAGTCATCTTCCTCAACTTCTGATATCTCGACATTATCTTCGATATATTCTACTTCCGCAGCAAGGTATAATTTATGATAATTACTTTCTTCAGGGATTCTCTCCATGATACTTTGAAGGTCTGGGAATATACCTTCTTGGGGAATCAAATCTGACATAGAGTCATCTGAAAAAGGCGGTAATGCTGGATCTATAATGTCTTGAACAAGGAATCTTCTCTTACCCAATATCTCAATGAAGTGATTACTACCTATTGTTTCATGCTGAATTATTTCAGCCTCACAACCATATTTACTAGGACCATCCCAGCCATTATGTAGTGTTTCAGGGTCATTGAGTACCAATCCAAATTTCTTTTCTTCTAGCAGACAATCATCCAGCATCTGCCGATAGCGTGGTTCAAAAACTCGAAGTTGTTGTATTTCTCCTGGTAACAATACCATTGGCAGGACAAAAAGAGGTAGCAATTCCTTTTCAGGCATGTTAATCAATTCAGGCTATTGCTTTTGAAGATTTGTTCAATCATGTTTAACACATATATTGGTCATTTCCGAGAAGAAAGATAGAGACCATTGGCCACCTTCTCTGCCTACACCTGAGTTTTTAACCCCACCAAATGGAGTTCTTAAATCACGATGTAGCCAAGTATTTATCCACACTATCCCAGTATCGATTTGCTTTGCGAAACTCTTTCCGCGCACTAAATCAGTCGTCCATACCGAGCCAGCCAATCCATATTCAGTATTATTTGCCATTTGGATTGCTTGCTGTTCATTGTCAAAGGTATGTAATGTTACTACAGGTCCAAAAATCTCTTCGGTTGCAGTTCTAGAATTTATGTCTAAGTCAGCGATAATTGTTGGTTCAAGAAAGGCGCCATTGACATTTTGTCTGCCATTGTCTTTGACTCTTTTTCCACCGGTAAGAATACGTCCACCTTCTTGTTTGGATAATTCAATATAGGATTCGACCTTTTCTAGGTGTTCCATAGATATCAAACATCCAATTTCAGTACTTTCATCAGTTGGGTCACCGACTTTCATTGCTTCTACTTCTTTTAGTAATAATTTTGTGAATTCTTTGGCAATAGAAGAATCCACTAATATTCTTGAGCCACATAAACAAACTTGACCAGAATTGGTAAAACCAGCTCTTGCAGCACCCTTAGCAGCTTTCTTTAAGTCAGCATCTTTCAATATAATCGTAGCATTCTTACCACCTAATTCTAAGGATAGTTTCTTGAAAAGTGGTGCAGCGGTTCTTGCAACGATTCTTCCAGTCTGTGTGCCACCGGTAAAGGAAATCGCACCAATATCTGGATGCTCAAGGATTGCCTGTCCAGCATCTGGACCCAATCCATGAACTATATTGAAAACACCCTTTGGAAAGTTTATATCAACAAGAACTTGGGCAAAAAGATTAGCCGTAAGAGGTGTCAATTCACTTGGTTTGGCAATTATGGTATTGCCCATTACCAATGCTGGTGCAATTTTCCAGGTAAGAAGGTATAGTGGCAGATTCCATGGCGTTATTAATCCGACAACTCCAACGGGTTTACGATGGACGTAATTGGTGGCATCTTTCATTTCAAATTGCATCATTTCCTGTTGTTTAGTAAACTCTGAAAAGAAGCGAAAATTAGTTACTGAACGGGTGGCATCAATATTTCTTGCAACAGAAATTGGTTTTCCAGTATCCATACTTTCAGTTTTTGCAATCTCTTCCTTTCTTGCATCCAAGGCATCAGCGATAGTATCAAGCCATTCGATTCTTTCATCAAGTGTCAAAGAACTCCAATATGGGAGTGCAGACTTGGCTGCACCAACTGCATCATTGACATCCTTGTGGTTTGAACTAGATATTTTGGCAATCTGCTTTCCAGTTGCCGGATTGAAGTCATCAATATATTTACCACTATTTGATGTGATAAATTCACCATTGATGAAATTCTCAATCACTTGCATAATCACGCCTCAATATCGTATGACCAGCGATCTCTATCAGGGTCCCATTCATCCCAAGTATCGATTTTCTTTAAAGTCTCAAGATACTTTTCGGGGACTATCCCTGGAACAATGAATGCTTTTTGTCTATGTAGTGGATATGGATTTCTCAAATCTATTCCAAGAACACCAAGAACCGCTCTGGCGATATACCATGTGGCTTGAGAATTCCATCCATGAGCGATTTTGATAACAATACCGAGTCCTTTAGGATATTCGGGATGTTCTATCGCTAAACCTAACAATCCATCAGCTCCTTCCTTGGCGATTACTCGACCTTCACCAGCCTTCAAAACGGTTGAGTCAAGACGATTAAATCCACCAACTAAATCTGGGTATCTTATCATCGATTCCCAAATCCAATCATCATCCTTATCGCGAACTAAGCCCGCATATATCTGGGCTAGTTCTGCTACAGTGTTGGAGACTGTAGGCAGGCCACATCCATCTTTTGCAATCCTGAGAGGTACCCAATCCTTGCCGAGATACGTTCTCAATTGAGCCATATAGGCTTGGAATACTTCATGTGTTGGCAAGGTATAACCAGCCCGATTCCAACCTTTCTTTCTACATCCATGCAATATTGCTGCATGCTCACCAGAACAGGTGTGGTACCAACGTCTTGGTCGTCTAACTTGACGTCCGAATTGAATCAATGGTACATCAAGAGGAGTCAACATCAACGGCCATTCTGATTCGGATAGAAGTGATTGTGCAGCAGCAACATGCTCAGTATCACCATTATGAGATGCAACTGCAATCGCTTTTTGCTCCCATGTTGTATCTTCTAGTTCCTTAGTGAAGGCTTTCAGCATAAATGGTTTCATCATAGATCGTCCATAACAAAGAACATTTCCACCAAATGAATGAATCACTTCATCTCCATGTGACCAGGCAACAGCACCATGGATTGTTGTTTCAGAAACACCATTTCTTCGATAGTCGACCAATGGTTCCCATGATACTTCTCTTCCTGTTGCAATGCCCTCAATATTTTCACCAAGTGATGATTCAGGGTACATTGAACTGCCGGGTCTACCGTCTCCAACGGCAGAAGGTAATTTATCACTAGACATTACTTATCCTCCAATAATTTTTCAACAAGTGGCACGACTTTAGTCATATAGGCGGTCATATTTCGACAAACTCTCTTAGAATCATGATTAAAGAAGTCGAACCAAGCCATCACTCTATCTTGTGGATGGAACCTTTCAACTATTTGTTTTGCAATCTCTTCAACATTACCTATCAAGGCATTATCGGCAGCCTTTGAAACTTTATTTGGATCTATTGTTCCTTCAAGTGCATTCCAATATGCTTCAAGTGCATGTGATGCTTCTAATTTAGCAGCATCACTTTGCTGTTGTGAGGTCAAATCACCTTCATCATTTAGAAATACAAAACTAGTTCTTGGCATGTCTCTACGTTGCCATTCACCGCCACTCTCATGATAGACTTCAGACATCCATTGATGTGTCAGGTCAATGACTTCAGGAGATGTGATTGATAGATTAAACACTTTGACTGGTAGGAATTGATTAACAAATTCTTGTGCTTTAGGGTCATGAGTTCCAGCGACCAATCTCAGTTGTTCTCTATTCCATTGTTTTGGAATAATTGATATTTCTTCGAAAGTATATCTATTGGGTATTACAATACTTTCCGGTAAATTAGAAGTCGGTCTGCCTTTTTCTTCTGAATAAGCGATTTGCACTTTGCTCCAATCTTCATCACTACGGAAATTATTTCTTGTCAGTGTAGTAGTTCGAATATCATCACTACTGATGGTATCTCCGCGAAGTAAGCGCAGGAATATCTCACTTGCCTCCATAAATATTTGTCCACGTAATGCTGGCCAAGCGGCTTTTTCACATGCATTTCTCGGTACGATCCCATAAGGTCGTGCCATAAATTCGAATCTTCCTGCACTAAATCCAATATGCAATTTACGATTAGAGTCTTGCATGGATAAGTATTGAACCGTATTGGCAATTCTTTCTGCCAGTGCAATTGGACCGCCACTCGCTAAGATACTGATTACGGCAGATCCGATGTCAATATTTTTAGTTCTCCTAAAACTTTCTAATGCTAGTTGAGGAAAATCAGTACAAAGTCCAACTTCACCTTGCCAGTGGGGCACGACTGGTTGAGAATTAGATTTCTGAGTCTCGGTAGAAAGGTGAGCTTGTGCTATCCATCCAGTACCAAAACCTAAGTTGTCTGCACATTGTAATTGTTCAAAATAGTTAGCAAACATCTCTGCCTCATTAGGTATGTTACCCTTTGAGTCCGGGGTCTGGCTTATGGAAAAGAAGATGTCGTGTTCCATACTATACCACCAAACCTGCCAATAGTTTTCATTTCATAACTTTGTGGACTAATTTCGTTAATCTAAATCATTTTGAGACTTTAGGCTGTTCTAGATTGGTAAGCGCTTCAATTCTTTGTCTAATTTGAGGTGGAGCAGGTACTCCCAATGCAATAAATGAATGTAAGCAATCAGATAGGTGTAGCATTGCAGTTTGATAGTCTTCATTGATTTCTGCTAAATCAGCAAGGCCCCATCTGGCAACTAATTGTCCTGAAACCTCTTCTAATTCATTAGCGATTTTTAATGATTGTTCATATAGATCTTTAGCCGCATCAAACGAACCAATAGTTGCTTGAGTATGGGCTACATCGCTCATAGCTTCCATCTCTCCTTCCAAGTCTCCCAATTTCATTAACAACTCTAGTCTTCGAGTTCCATGAACTAGTGCCTCATCATGTAAGTTACCTCTTTTACAACATGCTTCCAATAATCCAAGACCATAGATAATTCCAGGCTCATCCTCAGTGGATTCCCTTAATCGTAGGGAGCGATTAGTAAATAGTTTTGAATTTTCCAAATCATCTTTGGCTAGATATAGTAATCCAAGGTGATGGAATATGGCTGCAGATAATGGACTTCCATCTACAATATTTTCGGTTTTAGATGATAATTCAGTAAATTCTTCAATAGTTGCATCATTCAATTTTAGGATTTCAAAATCAGCCCAACCACTTTCTAGTTTATCACTACTAACTTCTATCGCATGATCTAATAATCGCTGAACTAAAACTGGATCATCTAATTCTTCTGCCAGTGGTATGAGGCGAAGTGCTAGAGTGGTATTGACATTCTCTAGAGCCTCGCCATTGGTCAACATGTCGAGAATTTTCCGAGCCTGCTCAGCACTTACCTCTCCGGCCATGTCCAATCGTGCAATCTCCGCGTCAATAACCTATGCCTTGAGTGATAATTGAAACAAGATTGATAACAACAAGGGCCACCCCTTACACATGGCTTCCGCTGAAGGTTATCTTCAAGCATTAAGTCTAGTAGCTATTTTGATTCTAGCTCCAATGACAATACATCTTATTATTCATCAAGAAGAAAATACTGTTTTTGTCATAATCGAAAACGATAATGAGGATGCTGATGATAAGCAGGATGATTCAGATAATGAGACTATTGCGAGAGAAGTACCCGAATTGGAACGGTCAGAGGTTGCTAGAATTGCTACCTTCAATATCAAAGTATTTGGTAAAAGCAAAATGAGTAAGCCAGAAGTGATTAGCGTTCTAGTGGATACTGTTCTTCAATATGATATGGTTTCAGTTCAGGAAATAAAAGATATCGATCAGAGTGTACCTTATGAATTCCTTGATGAGATAAATAATCGTTCAAATAATACATGGGCAATGTTGCTTAGTGAACGTAGTGGTCAGCAAGATGATGACAAAACTTCTCAAGAGCAATATGCATATTACTACAATACGTCGGTATTTTCAGCAATAGGTGGTAACTTATTCAATGATTCACAATCAGATTTATTCCAAAGAGAACCATTCATTGGTAGTTTTGAGTTATTGAATGCCAGTGGTAATAATTCCGGATTTAACTTTACTTTGATTACTATACATACCAAACCAGCAGCGGCTCTTGAGGAAATAAATGCTCTACACACGGTTGTTGAACAGTATCAAACAGAAAACCCCAATGAACCTGATATTGTCATATTAGGTGATTATAATGCAGATTGTAGTTATGTTAGTTCTGAGGAATTATGGCAATCTCCAATGCGTGATTCCAATTATACTTGGTTAATTTCAGACTCGGTAGACACGACGGTCTCATCGACAGATTGCGCATATGATCGAATCGTTACGACAGGCGACCTTAGCGGTAGATTAGTGGGTACTTGGGGCGTTGATCAGTCGTTTTCTACAACTAATGTTTCTGATCATTATCCTGTTTGGTTTGACCTATTTAGGTAATTAGATGCTACGTAATCTTCCACCATCAACGGCTAAAGATACGCCGCGGATTCCTGAAGATGCAGGAAGTGCTAGAAATAAGATTGCAGATGCTGTTTCTAGAGGGTCGATTAGGCGACCAATCGGTACTTGTTCAATCCAAGTCTTGTGAATTTCCTCAGATTTTTTACCTGTTCTTTGTTGAATTGAATCTGCTAAACTTCCCAGTCTCTCGGTATCAGTAAATCCTGGTAGGATATTATTGATGGTAATACAAGGGTCTAGTTCTCGAGATAATGATTTAGCCCAAGAAGCCATTGCTCCTCTAAGAGTATTTGATAATCCGATATTTGGAATTGGTTCCTTAACCGAAGTGGAAATTATTTGGATAATTCTACCATAGTTCTCAGCTGCCATTTGAGGTGCAAGTAACTGAACAAGAGTATGTGATGCATGTAGGTGCCTTTTGAAAGGTGCTTCAAACTCATGTAACTGATTATTGATAAGTGGCCCGCCAGGAGGTCCACCTGCATTATTGATCAAAATATGAACCGGTCCATTATTGGCAATAATTGTCGAAGTATGTTCTTTCAATGATTCAATCTCTTCGAGATCGATGACACAAAATTGATGCTTACCACTGCCGAGTTTGTCTAATTCAGTACATAATTTTTCCAATGCCACTTCATTCCTAGCACAAATAGTCACATCTGCACCTGCTTTTGCAAACATCTTAGCAGTTGCAGCGCCTATACCACGACTTGCACCGCAAATCATTGCATGTTTGCCAGATAATGAATTATCAGCGTACGGAAAGTCTTTGCCTAGTAGTTGCATGAAAGACTCCAAACGGTTTCCCATGATAGGTATTCGCATTTAGAGCCAGTCTAGAATTGCATTTAATTGAACTAACCAATCATCACTTGCAACATCTATTATTGAGAAGTGATCACCAGGTAACCATAACTTTTGAACATCAGCACCTTTCGCATTCATAACTCTCATATAGGTTTCTGATTGTTCAAATGGAACTTCACCATCATCCTCTCCGTGAATCAATAGTACTGGTACTATCGGAGGATTATCAACAGGATTTACTTGGGACCAAAGATTTGGATCTTCTTCAGGTGTACACCCAAGCCATCGTCGAACAGCATCACCATCATCTGAAAGTTTTGAATGATCAGCACCTATCAAATCAGTTATTGGTGCCTGTGCGATTGCTAGCCAAGGTTTTCTTTCAGCCTTAGATGCTAAAATCAAGGCTAACTGTCCACCTGCTGAGTGACCCATAACCATTGAACGAGTGACATCTATTCCCGGAAGTAGTGCCAATTGACCCCATGCTCGAAGAACATCTGAAAGAGTATCCATCCAAACACCTTGTTCATCATCACTCCAGCGCTTGAATTCAATATTCCAAGCCGCAACACCAGCTTCTGCTAAATCTTGTGCTATTGGCTTCATCAATTCAGAATCATATTCTTGTTTCCAAAAGCCGCCATGAATTAACATTACACAAGGTAATCCAGCACCTCTATCGAAAGGTGAAGGATCATCAGGGATGTATAAATCGGCATACTGCCATGATTCTGCACCCCATTGCATACGGTCTACTGCCATAGTAATCAATCACGGACTAACTCTCTTTCTATCTCTTGGGAATAATACAGTTTCTCTAACATTCTTAGCACCAGTCAACTTCATCAGTATCCTTTCAACACCAAGTCCCCAACCTGCATGTGGCGGTACTCCATGTCTGAATCCTGCAACATAAAATTCGAATTCTTCAGGGTCGAGTTTCATTTCCTTTAGGTTATCAATTAGGACATCAATGCGATGTTCTCTTTGACCACCTGATGTAAGTTCATCACGTCCAAAGTTAAGGTCAAAACCGCGACTTAATTGTCGACCAGTACTGCCATTTTCACCTTCAACATGATGTATGTAGAATGGTTTTAGTTCCATTGGCCATTGAGGAAGGAAGTAGAATTGAGGCAAATTTTCAGCCAATAGGTCTGAGTTTTCTGCATCGATATCATCGCCCCACTCAATCTTTCCACCCTTGTCTTTGATTGTCTGGATTGCATCACAGTATGATAATCTAGGGAATGGTAGTTCAGGTACGATGACTTCAATTGGATCTTCGTCTTGAGTAGCCCTAAAGTCATTGATTGTAGCAATGTATTGTTGTGATTCAACATCCTTGGAGATGGTATCCCAAATATGATGTATCATTCTTTCTAGAACTCCCATGACATCATCATCAGTTGCCCATGAACACTCAATATCAAATGAAATGAATTCATTTAAATGTCGATATGTGTCGTGCTTTTCTGCTCTAAAAGCAGGGCCGATTTCAAATACTCTTTCCAATCCACCTGACATACAAAGTTGCTTGAATAATTGTGGTGATTGGTTAAGATAGGCGGGGATATCAAAATATTGCATTGGGAATAGATCAGTACCTCCTTCGGTAGCAGTTGCTACAATCTTTGGAGTGTGTGTTTCAAAAAATCCTTCATTGATCAGTGCATCTCTGCCGTATTGCAATACTTTTCCTCTTAGGCGGAACATAGCTGCTATGTGGGCTCTTCGAAGATCTAAGAATCTGTTATCCAATCTTGTATCTAGTGCAACGTGAACTGTATCGGTGACTCCTAGAGGCAAGGGTGCTTCTGCACGAGCGATGACTGTTACAGAATTGGCTACCACTTCATACGCAGGAGGGGGTACAGGTTCTCCTTCCTTGGTTTTTGGTGGGCGCTTCTCAGAGACTATGCCAGTAAATTGTAGAGTTGATTCACGAGTCATTCTTTGTACTAAATCTAGTGATTCATCACCGACATTATCACCTTTTAGGAATATTTGTGTTTTTCCAGTACCGTCTCTTAGATCTACGAAGCATATTGCACCTTTTCCTCGGTTGGCTTCCATGAAACCTGCGACGGTTACTTCTGTTCCTACTAGTTCTGCACCACTAGATTGTATTTCACCTAGAGTATGTGTTCGATATGCGGTTGCAACATAAGTGCTCATATTTGCGTGGGAAGGGGTCGAGAACATCAAGCATTCGTTTAATGAGGGCTATTTGCATTAAGACGAAAAAGGAAACTTTGAGTCATTTATTACTTATAAGAATATTATGGAGCCGAATGTTGCGATTTGTTCATAAATGGGTGACAATGCGGACAATATATGTCGAAAGTATTATTTTCATCAGAATCTGTTACAAGTGGCCACCCAGACAAATTATGCGATGCAATATCAGACGCTATAGTAGATGCATGTCTTCGAATTGATTCCAATGCACGTGTAGCGGTAGAAACTTGTGTCAAGGGTAAAGAAGAAAAAGGCTTGATAGTACTAGCTGGAGAAGTTTCTTTGAATGGTGCAACTCCTGATTATGAGAAGATTGCTCGTAAAGCTGGAGCAGATATCGGATATGTATCTCATTCTATTGGAATGGATGCTACTAATTCTGATGTTTGTGAAGTACAGGTACACATTACTACACAATCTGCTAACATCGCTCAAGGTGTCAATAAAGATGGATTAAATCAAGGAGCAGGTGACCAAGGTATGATGTTTGGTTATGCTTGCAATGAAACTGAAAACTATGAAGGTCTAAAAGGTAGATATTTTCCTTTAGCAGCTGCATTATCACAAAGGCTAACCCGCCGCTTGACAACAGTTAGGGAACAAGGGATTCTACCTTGGTCTAGACCAGATGGTAAATCACAAGTGACGGTTGAATACAATGATGATGGCTCAATTTCAAAAGTTCACACAGTTGTTATCGCTATTCAGCATGATGATAAATTGAAAGATCAGTTCGATGGTTCAGAGGTAAAGGAACTGGAATATGTAAGGCAACAGATACGTGAACATGTAGTTGAAGCATCCATACCGGCTGAACTCATTCAGAATGATTACAAATTGATAGTCAACGGAACTGGTAGATTTGCTGACCCAGGAGGTCCTTATGCTGATGCTGGATTGACAGGTCGTAAAATAATTGTAGATACCTATGGTGGAATGGGTCGTCACGGTGGCGGTGCATTCTCTGGTAAAGATCCATCCAAGGTCGACCGCTCTGCAGCATATGCATCTCGCTGGGCTGCTAAGCACGTGGTTGCAGCAGGTCTTGCCGATCGCTGTGAAATTCAATTAGCATACGTTATTGGAGTAGCAGAGCCGGTAAGTGTGAGAGTGGAAACATTTGGGACATCCTCACATTCTGAGAGTGAAATATCTCGTAGAGTTAATGCAACATTTGATTTCCGCCCAGGGGCTATATCTCGGGACTTGAACCTTCAACGTCCAATTTATTCAGTCACTGCAGCAGGTGGTCATTTTGGCCGTCAAGTCGGTGCTTCAGGAGAATTTCCTTGGGAACGTTTGGATCAAGTCAGAATAGAATCTTTGCGTAATGCTTGATATCCGGTTTGAATTTTTCATGCCCTAATCGCCGATTCACTCAAGAGGGATGCGTGGTTGGCTTGACTCGGTCTTATGTCTAAATCGGCGGGTCAAGCAATTACCTTTGTTGTAATTTTACTTCTTGCTAGTATTTCACCGATGACTTTTTTTGGAGCCGCACACCCTTCTATCGCTCTTTCAGTCGATAAACCTCACATTATTTTGGAGGATGGTTATTCCGATAACTTGACACTAACAATTGGAAATAATGGAACTTCCATCGAATCGTATAATATTACTCTCAATTTAACTGGACTTTCAAATGTCTGGAATATAACATCAGTTAATCAGACAGTTGACAATGTACTGCCGACGTTCGCAAAAGATACTACATTTGTAATCCGCCTTGATACTGGAGCAACTCCATCTGATAGTGGATCATTCGAGATTACAGTGACTGAACCAGATGCTAATGTCTCATCCAGCATCACTGTTTATGTCTCAGTCGCCCCCTCCTATGAATCTTCAATATCGTTTTCATCTGCTAATGGGGCCTATCAGCAAATGACTGCAGGTACTTCAATGAATTATACATTAGATGTATGGAATGATGGAAATGTAGAGGATACTTTACTTCTTGACATTGATGTAGAGCCTGATCTAGCAGCTTTCTGGACTAACTGGAGTTCTGGCGGTGGCAATAATACAGGCGGCAATAACACAGGCGGCAATAACACAGGCGGCAATAACACGAATACTACGGTATTTATTCCTTCAAATTTATTGATGTATGGTAATAGTTATGTTTCTTCGAATAATTTAGATGTTCTAATGAATAATATGCTCAACGTTAGTGGTGAAAACAACAACACACAAGCTTTGACCGGTGGTGGCATGAAACTGTCTCAACATTGGGCTGAAGTTAATACACCAGGCGATAATTGGAATACTACATTACGTAATAATGGTGAGACTTGGGATTATGTGATTTTACAAGATCAAAGTCAAGTTCCAGGTTTCGACCGTTCAGAACCATTGTGGATTGCAAGTAAAGATGCAGCAGTTAATCTCTCTGCAGCGATTGAAGATGAGGACTCTGAAACTATTCTAATGATGACCTGGGGGCGAAGAAATGGTGATACTTTAAATCCAATTTTATACTCTAATTTCACACTGATGCAAGATCGTTTGGAAGACGGTTACATAGACTATCATGACAACATGTCAACTTCAACAAGAGATGTTTGGATTGCACCTGTTGGATTGGCATTTAAACAAATACATGACTCAATCAACCTTACAGGGCTTGACCCTACACAACCTGGAAATACCTTCTATGATTTGTATTCAGCCGATGGCAGCCATCCTTCATTAGCCGGTAGTTATCTAGCAGCATGTGTTCTTTATGCAACAATGACTGGAGACTCTCCAGTGGGTTCAAACGATACAGTTTCTCTTTCCGCATCCTTGAAATTAGAATTACAAAATGCAGCAGCAGTAACGGTATTCAATGAAACATCTCATCTTTCATATCCATGGCAGAATAGCTCAACCACTACCATAACTTCTGCTAGTCAAACCAGTAAGGTAGTACCACCGGGCTGGAACTTATTCTTTGATGATAATGAGTTGACAGATATTGCTGCTGACTCATATGTTCAATCAATACTACAGATATCAGTTCCTAGTGATGCAATACCTGGATTTTATGGATTCAACCTTTTCTCAGCATCTACTAGAGGTAATGTCTCAAGTTATTCTACTATGGTTATTGAAGTAATTGCAGAGAATGAAATCAGTGCTGTTTTCCTCGATCAAGACGCTAACTTCATACCTGGTCAATCCAAACAAACATCTGTTCAAGTAACCAATCTTGGTAATGCAGTACTCGATATGGATTGGAATGTTGAAGTTTTGAATGGGCCATGTCAAATATCACTAATGACTACCTCTTCAAACAATTTTGCACCAGATGATATAGTCTATGTTGATATTCAAGTGATAGTAGATGCTAATTCTTCAAGTTCTGATGAATGTGTCACTAGTCTTGGTGGCTCAGCATCCTTTGGCGAACAAGAATTTATTCCACCGGTTTTTAATTTCACAATCGGAATTGATGAAAAAGTTGAGTTTGAATTATTAATTCCTGAAGGTGGAATCGAGGTAGTTCCAGGTAATCCTATATCCTATCAATTAAGATTGAATAATACCGGAAGTGAAGAAGTTGAATTTTTCCTTGATATCGGTAATTCACCGGGATTAACAACTATTCTTTCCACTTCATCGGGTGTAATTATTGGCCCAGGTGCAGTAGGTATCTGGTCACTTAGTACCGATGCTGATGGCGAAATGGTGGGCATGTATTCCCAAACCTTCAGTACCTCATATGGTGGGGCTACAGATGAAATCACACTAGTGGTTGACGTATTGGAAGTACCCGCTCTTTCTTTGAGTGGGCCTATTGATGGACGTATCTCTACAATGCCTGGTCAGACCGTTTATATCGACCTTGAATTAACAAATATGGGTACTAAAGACATCAGTTCGACTGCTGCAGTTTCAGGATTGCCAACGGGCGCTCAGGTATCATTCGACCCAACATCTACTAGTTTACTAGTAGGCGAATCAATCATGATCAACATGACAGTTACGATGGTTTCTACAGTCGATTCAGGTGTTCATTCAATTATAGTCACGTATAATTCCGAAGATACTTCTGCATCTTTAAACTTGGAATTACAGATTGCAGATAGTATCGGAGTTGCTGTAAGTTCGGTTTCGAATAACATCGCAGCAGGTCCTTTGACAAATGTCAACTATTCATTTGAGATAACCAACCTCGGTTCTGCTCAAGATACATTCTTCATAACTTTGAGTTATGATGATTCTAATAATGCCACTACATGGTTTGATATTGTCCTGTCAACTACTTCTATCAGCCTCTCACCTTCTTCAACACAAGTAGCCTCAATATCTGTTAGAGAGAGTGCGGTTGGAGCACTACAAAGCGGAGTTCCAGTAAATGTTCATGTCAGTTCATCCAATGATAATCTTGTATCTGATATCAATACTTTCAGCATAATTCCAATAAAGGTAAGTGCTGAAATTACTATTCTTGAAGATGATGATAGTGCAAAACCAGGTGATAGTATATCGGGGACTGTTGTAGTTACTAATACTGGAACAGGTATCGACCAATTCTTATTAACAACACCTGGCAATAGTTGTGGATTGTCTGAAATTTTCATACTAAATCCAGGTGCATCATCACAAGCCTATCCTTGGTCATGTGCTATTTCTAATGAGTCTGCATCTGGTATTGGTTCTTTAATATTCAGAGTCACTAGTGGTGCTAGAACTAATTTTGTTCTGGAAGATATAGAATATTATACTGTTGAACCGACATGGGATAGTTCTGGTATTCTAGAACTGAACTTCAATAACGAGGTTCTAACTATGTCTTCTTCGGGTGGTTCAATAACTACATTTACGGTTAAGAATTTAGCTAATGCACCAATCACAGGGACACTTTTCCTCTTGGGTTCAGATGGTTCCTTATTTGATTCTAGTTTGAGACCGATAGGAAGTAATTCAACATCGAATGAATTTAATTTAGGAAATGGAGAATATGTCATATTCGAATTAATTTTGAATTCAAGAATCACTGAATCTGAATCAGCAACATTGAGTTTTTCAGTAAATATCGAACTAGATGGCAATTCATATTCACAAGAGTCTAGTATTCTCGAAGTTATAATTGAAGGCCCTGAACTTCCTCCTAGTGGGGTTGATTTATTATTTGGTATACAATTAGATAAGAATCAAACATTATCAACAATGATTGGTGGTTGGGGTTTCTCTATTCTGTTACTATTATTGATGAATACTCTACGCAAGAGGAGAAAAGAAGTCTCTGCTCACTCTGATGCTAAAGTTGAAGAGAAAAAGAGTGCTAAGGAGAAAAAGAAGAAAGAAGAAGAAGTTGAAGCTCATGATTTAGCTCTTAATGAATGTCGAATGACTATCGATCACAAAGTCAACTGCCCTTCATGTGATGCTAAACTCGGAGTCCCTAGAGGAAGTATACCGCCATTCAAATTCACTTGCCCTAAATGCGATACAAAAATCAGAGTGTTAGAGAGTCTTAAGTTCTAATCACTATTTTTTTGAATTTCTAACTGCTATTAGAAGGAATGCCGTATGTCCAAATGGTCCATTGACAGGACGCATTCCACCACGTGATGCACGCCCCCAAGGTCTCTCTATTAATTCTCCAGCCCATTCTACCTTTAGCCCATTATCTTCACAAGTTTGCCAAGCTGTTTCAACTTGGCTGGTAACGGGGCAATAACAGCAGATGCGTCCACCGATTTCGAGTAAATCAGCCACTGCATTGATGGCTCCCTCATGTTGAGGGAGATCAAGAATTATTGAATTAAAACTTGATTTCACCATAGATATTTCTTTTACGACATCCTCAATATTTCCTTCAATATGGTGATGTGTTGGAAATTCGGGTAAACAGGACTTTGCTCTACGAAGGTTTTCTAGCCCCACTTTGGCATGTTCATCCCTTGGTTCGATAGTGATATGTATTCCGCTATTGCCAAGGGCATGCGCTAAATACATCGATAATCCTCCACTTCCCAATCCTGCTTCTAGAACTGAATCACCTGACCCAATTCCCATTTTGGCAATAATCATTCCAGCATCCTTTGCACTGATGGTTTGTGCTCTTCTTACCATGCCTTGGTTTAGTTCAGGAAGTCTTGCTGGTAATCTTGTGAAGGATTTATGACCAAGTTGAATGGAATCTCCAATCTCAATCTCACTTAGAGTTTGATGTGGATTTAGGACACCGATACCTTTGATTTTATGCATTTCATCGATTAATTCAATCATATAGACACGGCCATCTTCCTCTTCCAATGCCATCCATTCATTGTCGCCCATGACTTGCCGAGTTAGACATTTCATACAATCTTTATGATGCTAATATTTCAATGAGTATATATACGAAATAAACCTAAAAACGAGGGTTTCATATACTGTCTAATGGGTGGGTTAGGTATGAAGATGTCGGCACGCGCACTATCTCTGCTAATAATCATACTATTTCTTGGAAGTATCATGACTTCCTTTACTACAGGAATGAACCCAAAGGAAGAACAAATCTTAGAAGACATTACAGTTGTATCCGAAGTATCATCTCCCGGTCATAATGTATTTTTACAATACATTTCTTCAGATAATTGTTACTACTGCTATCATGCAGGAGGCGGTTCTGAATCTGCTCATAATTTGAAACTATCAAATCCTGATGAATTTGTCTATATTACTTACTCTTCATTGAGCTATGGTAGCACAAATGATGCTAGATCTGGTAACGTTGCTCCTATTTATGCAATGAATCACTTGGGAGAAGCAGGTGGAGCGCCTACTGCATATATGGGAGATTCTGACCCATCAATAACTGGCAGTACTAGCGATGGAAAGAGATATGATTCCGCCTTTTCATCAGGTGGTTCAATGGCTTCATCGATAAATGATTATCAGATAAATGTTGTTCAATCAGTCAACCCTTCCAATAGTGGAGACGTTGATATTACAATGGAAGCATCTTACATTGGTTCAGGTTCTGCACCTTCATCCACTGTTCTTTATGCTGCGGTTACCGAAGATAAATGCGCTTATACCTATGGCGATGGAAGTTATGGTCACAACTGTTGGAAAGCTTGGTTGCTTAATGCTAATTCGTACGCGACCACTTCGGGAACAACAGGTAGTGGGACCGGATTTGTCACCATGGATTTGTCTAAAGGTATTCATTCGGAATCATGGACAATTCCTGCAAGTTTAGCACGTTCTCGTGGTGGACAATCAGGTATTGACAATATGATTACAATCGGTGCAATATACAATACATGGAGTGCTACATCTCACAATGCTGATGTTTTTGCAGTTTCAGATAGCACAATGGGTCCAAAGATGGATTTGGCAGTTACTGATGTCACCCTATCCAATCCCCTTTCAGCAAATGGATACATCAATGGAGATACCATCACCGTAACGGCGACTGCTAAGAATGTTGGAGGATTAGATTATACCGCTGGTGGTAACTTGGAGATAGTATATTTAGACACAGGTAATCCTGTAGTTGTCGATACTAAACCTCTAACCAACTTGGTTAGTCAGTCTACAATGTCGCATACCGCTACTATAGATACATCTTCGCTTTCAACAGATGCATGGAAGTCAAGCTTTGGTGCTAGATTGTCTGGACTTACCGGTGATGGCCTTATCACTAATAATTTAAATGTTGAAACGATGAATCATGACCGACCTCCTCTTGCAATGCAAGCAACTGTAAGCGGTAATAACGTGATTGAAAGAGGTTCAATCTTCAAGGTAATTGCCAAAGGTGATGCTGATGATTCAGTCGATACTATCGATACTATGACCTTTGAGTTAGAAGTTTCACCAGCTGGACAAAACAATTGGGACGGTTCAATAGATTCTGGTGGAGACACAATCGTTAATTCTGAAACTTCGAATGAAGGTAGAGAATATACTATCACTCCGACTGTAGGTATGATTGCTGGTTGGTATGACATCCAGTCTAGAACCATCGATGGTCGTGGCCAAACTAGTGATTGGAGATTGACTTCAAATGCCTTTGAATTAGCTAATGGATTACCAAGTATTACTGCTGAACCAGTTCCTACCGTTATCTGTGATCAAATTACATCGATCGATATGACCGATCACATCAGTGATCCTGAAACGCCATTATCCAGTCTTGTAATTGCCTCTGACAATGATGCTTTTATCGCTTGGAACCCAAGTTCACAAACTATTGATGTAAAATTTGCATTCGATAATGTTCAGGGTTGTCCTCTTGGCCAAAAGAGTATTTTAGTCACTGTTGATGATGGTGGCGACTACTCCTCGCAAGGTGTTCTTCCTTCAGGTACTCTAAAATTCAATGTAATCGAAAATGGCCAACCACGATGGCTCGGTCTTCCTACGCAAATTATTGATGAGCAGGGAAGTGAATCAGATGGAACATTAAGACTTTTACCATATATTACCGATACTGATGAGAATGGACAATATTCTGAATCTTCACTACTGTCTTACTCAGTAGTTGGAAATTCTAACTCTGACATAATCTCAACCACGATGATTGGTAGTGTATTAGGTTTTGAAGCGATTGGTGCTGACTCTAATGGTGAATCAACAATAACAATCAAAGCCTGTGATTTAGATCAGGAATGTTCCGAACAGACCGTTCTTATACAAATTAATCCGATTAACGATGCACCTAGAATCAATATGACGGATATTGAGATGGTGTCTTTGAAATCAGGAAATCAAATGTCAATAGATCTCAAATCAAGAATTTCAGATATAGATGATTCAGCAGAACAGATTACTACACTAGTTTCTTCATCTCAACAGGGTGGAGCAACATATACTCGTTCTTCAGGAACATTGAACCTACAGTTCACTGGTGTAGGCATTCAAACTGTGACAATAGAAGTGCGTGATACTTATGATTCCAATACCTACACTATCACCGTTGATGTATTTGATTCAGTACCATTTACAATTGTCAAGTCTGAGGCTGAATCAGGGTTTTTGGTTGCAATTGTATCGGATCTTTACATAACTCAAACACCTACAGTGATGATGACATTGAAAGATAGTGCACCTATTTTTACTTCAATGAAAGTAACCTGGACGCTTTGTGGCGGTGGAATCTGTGATGGTTACCTAGGATACGACCTTGATGTATCTAAATCTACTACAGGTTGGGAAACCATATTGGATATTCCTCTTCTTGGCGGTGAAGATGGAGAACTTGCAAGACCGAATGGATTTAATGAAAAAGACTACTTCACTCTTAGCATAGATGCAGTGGACGAGCAGAATAATAATTATAAAACTGGAGCACCTATAAAATGGGAAATTACTGAAAACTTACCAGCACCTTCAGAGATGGATGAAGCTACATTGAATAAACGTATAACTCAATTATCAGAACAAATCAAAGAACTCGAAGAACAGATGCTTATTGATACAGATGACTCACAAGTTCTAGATGTACAGTTATCTAATCTCCAATCCGAATATGATGTCGCATGTGCCGACTCAAGGGTTCAATGCTCTACAGATTCAACTAGTGGAACTACATCTGATGGTTCATCAGATTCAACAAACTATATGATGATCATAGGGCTTATTGGTGGAATTATGATATTCATGATTTTGGGTGGCTTATTATTCATGCGAGGTGGAAGAACCGGGCAAGATCTCAGTGAACTAAAATGGGGCGATTCAACATTACCTGTTAATGATTTAGTTGCTAATTCTATGTATGGAGGGACACAACAGATATTCCAACAACAAATGACTACTCAACAGCCGGCTTATGCTGCACCAAATTATCAACCAATGGCACAACCAATGGCACAACCAATCGCCTTGGCTACTGTTGCTGGACCACCAATGCCTGCTAGTGGCCTACCTGCTGGATGGAGTCAAGATCAATGGACTTATTATGGTCAGCAATATCTTGATACAATCAATAATCAATGAGGCTATAGGTTTTCCAAATATTTTGTATTGTAAACCAATAAAGGGGAGAAGTGTGGAGGAGTAAATGTGTCGGATGAGTCAATAGACGAAACTGAAGCTGTCGAAGAGGAGGTCACTATATGGGCTCCTGAGCCTAAAGGCACCGACGAGATACTATCTGAAAGTGTTGAAGAATGGATAGATACAGTCGACTTTCAGACAACTGAAGACGTGCCAATTCCCGAAAACCTAGTAGACCAAGTCATCGGTCAAGAAGCAGGTTCAGTAGTTATTAGAAAGGCTGCTGAAAAAAGGAGACATATGTTGATGATTGGAGATCCGGGTACTGGTAAATCAATGCTAGCCCGTTCCATGACTGATTTACTTCCGAGAGATGTTCTTGAAGATATTTTGATATATCCTAATGAAGATGATGAAAACGAACCTAGGGTCCGTTGCGTTCCAGCATCGAGAGGCGAACGTATCGTAAAGATGCAAAAAGAAGCTATTAAGCAACAGAGAGATCGTTCACAAAAGATGCTTTTAATTGCTTTTGCAGCAATTGGTTTCCTATTGGTGATAGCAACTTTACAGAGTGGAGATATTATCACTTTACTATTCGGCGGTTTCCTTCTGATGTTTGGATATATGTTCATACGTGGTCGATTGGGCGCTTCTGATGAAAGTAGAATTCCAAAGGTATTGGTTAAGCATGATCCCAAAGAATTACCACCTTTTGTCGATGCAACTGCAACACTTTCAGGTTCGTTATTGGGTGATGTTAGACACGATCCCTTCCAATCCGGTGGTATGGAAACTCCTGCCCATGATAGAGTAGAGCCTGGTGCAATTCATCGTGCTCACAAAGGTGTATTGTATATCGATGAAGTTAATCTATTGAGGCTTGAAGAGCAACAGGCTCTTTTGACCGCAATGCAGGAAAGAGCATTCCCAATATCGGGACGTTCAGAAAGATCTTCTGGTGCACTGACCAAAACTGAACCAGTTCCTTGTGACTTCATATTAATTGCAGCAGGTAACCTTGATGCTATTCAAGGAATGCATCCTGCCTTAAGAAGTAGAATTAGAGGTTATGGATATGAAGTATATGTCAACTCAGAAATGCCTGATAGTTCTAAGAATCGTCGTCGCCTGATTCGATTTATTGCTCAAGAAGTGATTCGAGATGCTGGTACTTCAAGAGAAATACCACATTTCGATAAGAGTGGTGTGGCAATAATTCTTCGTGAAGCACAAAGACGTGCTGGTCGTCGAGGTAAGTTGTCACTACGTCTACGTGAACTTGGAGGTCTAGTAAGAATTGCTGGAGATCTTGCCAGTGAGGAAGGTAGTCCATATACTACTGCAGAACATGTAATTGGTGCAAGAAATATTGCCAAACCTTTGGAGCAACAAGTTGCAGATCGAATGATTGAACGTCGTAGGGATTATGCATTGATTGTAAACTCAGGCGAACGAGTTGGTAGAGTAAATGGTTTGGCTGTATTGGGTGCTAATTCTGGACTTTCTGACTTCAGTGGAATAATGTTGCCAGTAGAAGCATTGGTTACACCTTCTCAAGGCGGTGGTGGAAAAATACATGCTACTGGTGGACTTTCTGATTTGGCAAAAGAAAGCGTAACAAATGTTAGTGCTGTAATCAAGAAGCTAACTGGAAAGAATATTTCAGACTATGACATCCATATTCAATTTGTCGACACTCATGGTGTGGATGGTGATTCCGCTTCAATTACGATTGCAACAGCAATTATTTCTGCCCTTGAAGATATCCCAATACGTCAAGATCTTGCCATGACAGGCTCACTATCAGTTCGTGGAGAAGTATTGCCAATAGGTGGAGTTACAGCCAAGATTGAAGCAGCAGCCAGTTCGGGAATTAAAACTGTAATAGTTCCAAGAGCCAATTTACAAGATGTTCTTTTAGATGATAAGTATCAAGATATGATTGAAGTAATAGCCGTTGATACTCTTGATGAAGTAATGGAACATGCATTAATTAAGCATGCACAGAAAGAAAGTCTCGTTGAAAGACTTGGTGCAGTTATCGATAGATTTGCACCTGCAGATGTCAGTAAAAATACACCATCTGCATGAATCTCTGATTCCTAGTGTTGAGTAAAATACAACAAGGGTGATTAGTTATGAGCGGGAACGAGACTACCTCAAAGACCGTTGATGCCAGTAAGGGTGCATTAGTTGTATTATTTCTAGTTACAATGATTGATTTGATTGGATTCGGAATAGTAATTCCCTTTCTTACCTATTTGGTAGAAGATTTAGCAGCAGAGCAAGGCATTGTTGCGGTTGGAATTTGGGTTGGAGTATTGATGACTTCATACTCCGCAGCACAATTCTTGTTCTCTCCAATATGGGGTTCCATCTCTGATAGAATTGGTAGAAGACCAGTGCTGATGATAGGTTTGGTTGGAAATACTGTATTCTTTACTATGTTTGGACTTGCTAATACATTGTTAATTGCCTTGATTGCTCGATTCCTAGCGGGTGTATTCAATGGTAATATTGCCGTTGCACGTGCCTATATTGGCGATGTCAGCAACCCAAAACAGTTGACAACACGAATGGGTTTGATTGGTGCTGCTTTTGGATTAGGATTTACGATTGGGCCATTTATTGGAGGTGAATTATCTAATCCTGCTTCGAGATGGGAGTTATTTGAATCAACAATTTTTGAAACTTATCCTTATCTACTTCCATGTCTCGCTGCCAGTATCCTTTCACTAATGTCTCTGATTGTTGCATACAGGAACCTTCCTGAATCATTACCATTGGAACTTCGAAGTAAGAAGTCAAAGAATAAATTATTGACACGATTAAAGAATTCAACAAAGAACATGTCTTCAACACTGTACAGTGGATCAATTTCGATAGTGATATGGATGACTATGCTTTTTGTATTTGGATTCACAATAATGCATGCAGTATTCATTCTGTATACAGGTATGGATGTCAGTGATGGAGGATTGTCATTTAATGAGGCACAAAATGGACGTATTTTTGCTGTTATTGGTATTGCAGGTATTCTTACTCAAGCTATCTTGATTGGTCCATTATCACGAAAGTTTGGTTCTAGAAACCTACTACCAATATCTTGTTTATTGATTGGAACAGGTTTAGTTCTAATTCCATATACCGAACCTGAATACGGCTTTATTCAATTAGGGATGGTATCTATGTTAATCGCAATGGGCAATGGAATATTTCAACCATCGTCATCCTCGATATTAACCACTATTGCTAAAAATAATAATATGGAATTAGGAGTGGTGATGGGTACACAGGAATCAATAAGTGCCTTTTCAAGAATACTTGGACCTTTGACTGGAGGATTTGTTTGGGTTTTAACAGTAGAAAACAAAGCGCCTTTTGATTACCATACGTCATTCCATCTGTGTGGATTATTGATGGTTCTAGCAGCTTTATTATCGCTGAAAATTCCTAAATCATCGTTAGATTCAATCGAAGAAGAATGATTCAGAGTACTTCAGTTAGAATCTTTTCTAATTCTGTATTAATCATTAGAATCAATGTTCCAAATTCCGGTGGGATATTTGGATCTTCATACAACTCTTCGAGTTTAGATTGGGACATAGCAATTCGAACATCCAACTTTTTTGCCTTGTTCAATAACCATTGTTCACAGGCTTCTTTTGCCTGTCTTCTGATGTTACGAGGAACTTTTGGATCATCTATCTGATTGATGACAGTCGCTACTTGTTGGAGTCTTGTTTCAATATCCATGCTCAACACCGTAATCCTCAGTATTATCGCCTGTTGGGTGGCCGTCTTTAAGTTCATTGCCACCTCGGACACTTCATGGACATAACCAGTGAAGCGATTCTAGGGTGGACTCGAATTGGTATTTTGGTGCTAGGACTTGGCTGGGCTGGATGGATGGATCACAAAGAAAGACGTGTCCAAAACGAGCACTGGATGACATGGGTCAAACCAGCATTATTCATTTGGGCCTTAGATTTAATCGCCCAGGGAGCAGATTGGTCGATATATCTAACCGCATCTGCAGTGGTAGCATATGCATCGACTTCAATTATTGGCCGACCAACATTAAAGGACATTTTAGCAGGCAATAAGATTGATGTTATTGTTGGCATTTGGTATGTGCTTTCTATTGGTGGTCTAATAGGTGGTGCTATGAAATATGGCGATGCTAATCTTGTTGATGTCATATTAGGAAATGAATCTGGACTAACTGCTCTTTGGTGGAGTACACTATCGGGATTACTAACTATTCTAATTATTGACCTTGCATGGAGGTTTAGATTAGTGCATGGTGGTGCAGATGCAAAGGCACTGATGTGGGTTGCTATACTTATTCCTAATTGGGAGACTATGCCATTGATCAATGATAATACTGCTGATTCACTTGTTACTCTTCCCCCAGCATTAGCATTATTGATGTGGGGCGGCTTAACCTTCTTCTTAATTCCATTAATATTATTTGTAAATAATTTGATCAACTCAAATATCAATTCCTTCAGTGAATTACGTTTATCTTGGCATGCAAGTAAAATGCGTTTGGGTAAGGTAGTGGACAGTCATGTTTGGTTATTGACCTCAGTAATTCAACTACCAGATGGTACCTCAAAAGTCTATAATAAATCCAGGGCTCCAAGAAGAACGCCTTCACAAGATGAATTATCAAATTCGATTAAAGAATTAGAAGATAGAGGTGTAGAAGATGTATGGGTCAGCCATAAGTTGCCATTGCTAGTATTCTTGTTTCCAGCAATAATACCAGTTGCTTTACTAGGCGACCCAACAACATTCATAATGCCACTATTAGGTCTGTGAAGGCATCAAGCGGTGGATAGAGCTTTGCTCAAATACCCTTACGCTCAATATTCTTTGGTCTCAAACCCTTGTAAGAACACTTGCGGCAACGTATTGCACGGAATGCATTACGAGCATTACACTTCATGCATATCTTACGACGAAGCATTCGTTCTTCTGCTTCAGGAAAGCGAGCCATGATGCCTGCGACTAACTACCCCTATTTAATCACCACCAAATCTATTTTGAGAATAATTTAATCAGTACAATATATTTTTTGAGCATCATTCAAAAACTTGAACAGAAAGCACCTGCCATGCGCATAGTACGACTTCCGGGAATTCATCATGATTCCAATGTGGTAGTAGTTATTGGTAGTGCTGGAAATTTATTAATTGATGCGGGTACTTCATGGTACCAAAGTCTACAGGTTGAACGTATTACCGGAGTTCTAGATGGTGGTTCTCTCGATCGTATTTTATTGACATGTAGGAGGTTTCCATGCTCTGGAGGGGCTAAGCATATTTCTGAAATGTTTTCTAATTGTCCAATTCATATTCACGAAGAAGGTCAAGCATCATTGAGTTCAGGTGATTTCTTTACGACTTGGTCTAATAGATTTGATTCAGATATGCCATTTACTACTAGTCTAATTGTAGAAGATGGGGAATTATTTATTTTAGGAGATTGCCAAGTCTCTACAATTCCTTTACCCGGTCATAGTATAGATGGGATGGGGTATTATGTGGATCAAAAGAAATTACTCATAGCAGGGGCATTGATTCCAAGAGCCGATAGGCCTTCAAGATGGGATCTTCCTACTGGCTGTTTACCAGATATTGTATCTAGTTTGAAACTCATTAAAACTATGAATTTAGAATCATTAATTCCTCTGCAAGGCCCTGCAATCAAAGGCAAGAAGCATATTACAGAAGTTTTAGAAAAGCACATAAATTTCTTCATCAAGTGTATTGAAGCAGAAGGTATTGCTCCTAAATCATGGTCAAGACCTGCACAAACCGCAATTTGGCATACACCTCACCCACCATGGCCGCTTGAAGAAAGAGAAGATGCTTAGGCCACTACTGGTAAATCTAACATTTGTGAGTAGGGTAGAGTTCCTTTCTCTTGTTGAAACTTAAGTAGCCTAGCCCTTCTAGTTGTTCTCTTAGATTTCTTGTTTTGAAATACTAGGTTTTGGTCATGATGCTCCAATTCAGTTCCAGTCCAATCAAAAGTAAATCTGGACCAACCACTTTGTATAATGATGCTCTTTTCATCACACCTGATACTGCTTATAGGGTAATCTAATGAGAATAAAAGTAATTGTTTTCCTGGAATGTCTTGGCCAACTGTCCAAACATCACCAGTACTTGTACCAACCAATATCTTATCTGAAGATGTACTTACTGCACAAATTGAACGTATGACTGAGGCATTCAATGAGTATTTATCCAGTACATCTAATTGGGGTAAACTAAGTCTAACTAGGTTGCCTTTAGTATCACCACACCATATTGATTCGCATTTGCCACTAGGGCCTCCTACGCCTAGAATTGTTGTTGCTGGGAATTCTAGGCGATGATTTCGACGAGATCCTGAATGTGGCCTCCAACTAATCATTCCATCATCCATTGCGGCGATATATCCCTCAGATATCACCATACTTCGAATTACTACTCTGTGGTTCATGTATCGTAATTATGGCCTAAGGTAGGAGTAGGTTTCCTACACCCGTAAATCAAAACTGAAAGTGAAATCAGTATGAATCGTCGGACTTATTTTCCTTCTTCCAACTGCGATAGCAACTCTTACAGATTCGAACTCTGCCTTTACGAGTAGATATTTTACCATCACCCCACATTTCAATGGCATCATCCATCGAAAGTGATCTGCCGCCGAAGCTTTTATCGGAGAATTTCTCACAATCATTTACTCCACAAGGTTGCTCTCCCTGCTTCTTCTTTTTCTCACCAATATCTTCATTTTTATCATCACTCGATTGGTGTTTTCGAGCCTTGGCCTTGAATCCCATGTCAATCCGAGTAAAAAGCGATTCTTCAAGTTTAGGGTCTTATTGCTTAGATACTTCACCTAATTTAGATAGTAGGCCATCAAATATTTTTAATAAACCTCTCAAAGTGACCTCTGAAATATTGGCAACTGTACAAACCTCTGCTTGGGTACGAGATGTTCCTGATTCTGATGCAACCTTGTAGATTAGAGCAGCAGCGACTCCCATCGGCTTCTTACCCTGCCATATGTCTTCATGGGGGCTGATTCGAGACCAAAGGTGATTCACTTGAGTATGAATGTTAGGTAGTAGATTTAAGTCTGAAATAAATTTATCAAAATATTGGTCAGGTGATGTTATTTTATGAAGGTTAAGTTTTCTTGAAACCTGTCTGATTAGTCGAGACAATTCTTTTTCCCCGATATCAAATGATTCGGAAATCTCAGGAATTTGTCTTGGCAAGTCTTCTTCTCTGGCTACAAGATATGTACATGCTGCAGTTACACCAGCTATCGAACGGCCGGTGACGAAACCTTCTCCACTCAGTCGGCGGTATAATCTAGCGATTTCTTCCTGTAGTGACTTTGGAAGTTTCGAGCGATCTCTTATCATTTGATTTGCTTTGACCAAATTACGTTCACGACTCTTACGTGTCTTAGAACGTTCATCGATTACTCTTCTTCTTCTCCAATCCCTTCTTGCTTGAGAGTTTATTCCGTGCCTCGTTGCTGAACCGGAATTGAGATCTTTAACATCAATGCTAGTGTTTAGTCCTTTATCAGCCAGAGTATAGGTTGTCGGTTGTCCAACCCTTGAACGATCTTCTGAATTATCACGATTAGTCCATTCTGCTCCTGGGTCAATTACATTTTCTTCGACAACAAGTCCACATGAGTTGCACACAATCTCTCCACGACTTTGATCCATTTGCCAATCGACTATACCGCATTCTTCGCATGGTCTTGTATGTCCATCTAATACTCTGCGGTTGGGATCAAATAGCCCGTAATCATTTGGGGCGGAGGCTGAAGAATTTGTCTGGGTTCGTTTTTTAGTTCTGCTTGTCATCTACTCAACTCCATGTTGTATAGTAGTCGGCTAACCTATATAAAGACATGTATTTGTCAAGGCTCGGTTATACGGGGCCTTGAAAGCCATAATGTTGATTTTATGAGTCTTGTCGACAATACCCGATTAGATTGGAATAGTATAAAAAAGATTGTTTATTTAATAATTTTTTTATGTATGCAGAATCACTAATATTACCGATATTTTTACTATCGTTCAATGACATAGTTCAAAGACGGTACGCGAAGCGCTAATATCGGGGAGAACATGCCAGCAACGGTAATACTAGGAGCCCAATGGGGAGATGAAGGCAAAGGAAAGTTAGTCGATAGGCTAGCCGAACAAGCAACTTGGGTCGCAAGATTTCAAGGTGGAAACAATGCAGGTCATACTGTTGTATTGGGTGATCAAGTACTGAAGTTTCATCTTCTTCCATCAGGAATTACCCGTAAAGAATGCAATCTTATTCTTGGAGATGGTATGGTAATTGACCCTTGGGTACTCAATACAGAACTTGTCAATTGGCAGGAATCTTCAGGTGAAGATCCACGCGGAGAACGACTATTCATCAGTGAAAGGGCACACATAATCTTGCCATATCATCGATACTTGGACAGTCTGGATAAGAAAATTGGTACTACAGGTCGAGGTATTGGACCAACTTATGCAGATAAGATAAATCGAGTTGGGCTTAGATTTGGAGATCTTAAAGAATTAAACGGAGATTCACAATGGGCAACCTCTAATTGTGATCGAATGAATGCTTCACTGGAAGCAGCCGGCTCTAAAGATAGAGTTTCAGTTGATTCTTTACTTGAAGATATATCGTGGATATGGAATAGCTTTTCCACCTCGATAAGAAATACTGGATTGATGCTTGATAATGCTCTGAAACTTGGTGAACATGTGATTCTTGAAGGGGCACAAGGATGTTTACTGGATATTGATCAGGGAACATTCCCATATGTCACTTCCTCGGTAACTTCTCGTGGTAATTCTACACATGGTGCAGGAATACACCCTGGTCATGTTGATGAAGTAATTGGAATCACCAAGGCATATATCACAAGAGTTGGAAATGGAGTAATGCCTACTGAACTATTCGATGATGATGGGGATCATCTAGGTATAGTTGGTCATGAATTTGGAACAACTACCGGTAGAAAGAGAAGATGTGGATGGTTTGATGCAGTTGTAATGAGGCATGCTCACAGAATCAATGGTTTTACTGGCTTAGCACTAACCAAATTAGATGTACTTGGTGGACTTGATGAAATTAAAATTTGTGTTGCCTATGAGTTGGATGGTAAAGAGATTCTAGAAATGCCATCCAGTGAATCAGCTCTTGCCCGTTGTAAGCCGATCTACATCACAATGTCGGGATTCCCTTCCCATTCACTAGGCGAATGGTTAGGAATGGCTAAGAAAGCTAATTTAGAAGGTAAAGGATTCAAATCTCTACCTTCAGCCGCTCAACATTATATCAAACAAATCGAAACATTAGTTGGAGTCCCTTGTACAAGCATTGGTGTAGGTCCTGATAGAGATGCTACCATTGACTGCGTAAATTAACAAGAATAATCAAAAGGGAATGACTCTCCCGTGACAAATAGGGGCGTTTAGCTCAGTTGGAAGAGTGCTTCGTTTGCAACGAAGATGCCGGGGGTTCAAATCCCCCAACGTCCACCACCCCTCTCGAGTTCAAACCCATCATATGCAGTACTGCATCTATTTTGATGATTAGAGTTCAAACCCCTTTGTCGTTTTAACCACTTAGGCTGAACAGTTTCTTCCGAAGAAATTGTATTGGATAATTCGAACGCTTTGTCAAAAGCAACCTTCTGTGATTTAGATGGTATTAGTTCAGAGTAATGCTTCTCAATGGTTGCTATTTCATCACCTAATACCATCGCAACATTTTCGTATTTTGCTCCTTTCGACAAATATCGCATTGCAAGAGAATGTCTGTATGAGTGCGATGATAATGATTGAACAGGGTTTCCATCGACATATGTAGAATCTCTGACTTGTTTGAGCCATTTTGTGATAGTTTTAGTTGTGGCATGAGGTATCTTTTTGCGAGTGGTTCCAGATTTGTGAAGAATACTTGCAGGGAATAAATACTCCTCGCCACCATCGAATTGTGATACCCATTCTTTGTATCTAGTCAGAAAGGGTAGAAATCGTTCTTCAATAAACTGCCAGCAAGGTTTGGTATTCTTTTGAGCCAAGAATCTCATAATCTTGCTTTCTAAGTCGATATACTCCCATTTGAAAGATGAACTATCAGATATTCTTGGAGCCATCATACTATGAATGAGGTGAGCCATTGCTCGATTCCTTAACATTTCATCTTCAAACATTTTTATTGCACATTCATTCATTGCTTCTAATTCTTCTATTGACCAGTAAGTGATCTTCTTGTATTCTCTATCCGGTTTCCATAAGCCAACAAATTCTAGAACTTCATTTAGATGAGATGCTTGCAAAATTGCTCGTAATGTTTCTACTCGCTTTTTGATTGTTCCAGAAGCTAAAGACTTAGTTCTAAAATTACCATTTCGCATTCCATCAATCCACAATGAAAATGTCTCAGTAGTGATTTCATCTGGACCCATTACTCCTAATGATTGGAAATCAACTGCAAGGTATACTGAATTACGCTTGATATTGTTATAACTTCCATCAGAGTTATTCTTTGCTTTACTTCTTAGTAGGGCTTTTTGTCGTGCTTCTTTCCATTTTGGGGCTAGTTCGTTCTCGTCGTAGGTTTTTCTTGCCATGAACCTATCAAACTTCTTAGTCGTATCAATGTTTCATGATGCAAGATGTAAACTTAGGAACTGTAAACTTCATACGACTGAAACACTGCGGACAACAGTCATCCAATTATTTACCAAATGAGGAACAACCATTGGCCAACCATTGGTCAATAATTGGAATTAGTTGTTTTCTATCAATTTATAGAAAACATTTCGACCCTTTTTCTCTCTTTCAACAAGTCCTAATTCAGTTAATCGAGCCATTAAACCAGTTCTTGTAATAGATGATTCAGTTTTCGAATA